>Ga0007870_1000191_pt1 | contig 24644 bp, 14 predicted proteins | sample CryBogCBH04Jul08_FD_71207 | JGI IMG/M metagenome (GOLD analysis project Ga0007870, IMG submission 71207) | Freshwater microbial communities from Crystal Bog, Wisconsin, USA - CBH04Jul08 | ecosystem: Environmental > Aquatic > Freshwater > Lake | place: Crystal Bog, Wisconsin, USA | collected...
GTCCAGCTTGTTGGCTTTGGTGTCAGGATCGTAGAGGGTAGCGCCCTGAGGAGAACCAATCCCTACGGTATGAATGATAATACCAGACTCTGCGGCCTCTCTGGCTTTCTCGATAGCCCTGTCATCGTGGTCTTCTCCGTCTGAAATCACGATCATCGACTTATATTTTCGTTCGTTCTGCTGAAAAGATTCCAGACCCATGTTGATGGCGTCACCAATAACTGTGCCCTGAGCCGGCACCATATCCGGTGAAACATTTTGAAGCATCATTTTCACGGCACTGTAGTCTACAGTGAGGGGTACATGCAGGTACGCGCGGCCTGCGAATACGATAAGCCCGATCCTGTCGTTCGACATTTTATCCACCAAACGCTGGATGAGTTGTTTTGCCCTTGTGAGCCGGTCTGGTGCAATGTCTTTGGCCAACATACTTTTGCTCACATCGAGGGCTATGATTACATCTATCCCCTTACGCTGCACTTTTTCAGCTTTGTCTCCGGTTTGCAAATTTGCCAGCCCAATAATGATGAGCGCCAGTGCTGTAGCCGAGAGGATAAACTTAGTGGTGTTTCGGCCCATGATGTAGCCCAGCATTTGCTCATTGACAAGCCCTTCGTCGCCTAATTTTTTAAGTTTGCGCCGGCGCCAGTATACCATACTGATGAACAACAATACCAATACCGGTAATATAGCCAGGATATATAAGTACCCAATATGTTGAAACCTGTACATGAGTGCAAATTTAAATGGACTGCAACTTACACAAAAGATAATAAAAAGCAATTTTAGTTAGTTTTAACAAGGGCTCAGGTAGTACGCGCAGCAGGTAGGAATCTGCCGTTTGGGGGGATGGCCATGAGTTTGTTGCGGTTAATATAAGTTGCAAACAATGCTATTTAAATCTGCTTTAACATGATTTCTCCTATTTTTGATTGGCAAATTATTTTTCGGTTGAAACAAACAATTATATTATTGCTCACATTGTTTTGCTGTTTGCCTGCAATGGCCAGAGGCATTGATATGCAAACTGCAAAATATGCCACGATGCAACTATTTATTGCACATGGCTCTGCCGCCGACAGCTCGCATTTATCGGCTGTTAGCTGGTACGAAGACGAGACAAATAAGTATCCTGCTTTTTATGTTGTGACTAATAGTATGGGAGGGTTTGCTATTGTGTCTGCCACAGATCAGGTACAGCCAATATTTGCTTACAGCGATGAGGCAAATTTTCAACTCAGCAATATTTCGCCGGAGGTAAAAAACTGGATGAAGCATTATGCTGCTGCGATTAAATATGTGCGGCAACACAACATAGAGCAGGCGGGTGCAAAATCTGCCTGGGCTCAACTGCTCGATGGTCAAAATACCTTTATTGCTGGCAAGACAACCATCGTAAAGCCTCTTTTGACCACCACATGGAACCAGAGTACGCCCTACAATAATCTTTGCCCTTTGGATGTTGCTGCCAACAGACGAACCTACACGGGCTGTGTAGCTACTGTGCTGGCCCAAATCATGAAATACTGGTCCTGGCCGGTAAGAGGTATCGGCAATCACACTTACCGTGACAGTACCTTTGGCACGCTGCATGCCGACTTTAGCCGTACCAACTACCAATGGTCTAAAATGCCCAATAATGTAGTTTCTGCCAATGCATGGGTAGACACATTGATGTATCAGGCAGGAGTTGCTGTGAATATGAGCTATGGCGTAATATCAAGTTCGTCGTATGTGCTGGAATACCAGTGCCCGATCCGCAACAATGCACAGTTTGCCCTGGTCAATTATTTCTGCTATAATCCCGGAATTATGGGTTTTTCACGAACAAATTTTTCTGATGAACAATGGCTGCAAATGCTTGAAAATGAATTGAATGCGGGCCGACCCGTAATATATAATGGTGCAAATGACACAGAAGGACATTCCTTTATAGCCGACGGTTATGACGCAAACGGCAACATACATTTCAACTGGGGATGGGGAGGGGCTTATAACGGCTATTATTCGATTGGGAATATTGCGCCTGATAGCATCAATTTTATGCAGGATAATTCAATACTCACGGGCATTCAGCCAGATACAACACGTTCTTTGGTTATGGCGGATGCTATTTCGGTTCCGGATTCAGTATTTGGTGAAAAGCCATTCAAAGTCAGTGCAAGCGTAATAAATGTAAACAAAAAAAAGTTCGACGGCACCGTGTTTGGCGTGCTTCTGAACGATAATGCACCGTATTCTGCCGACACGATTGCATTGAGCAATGAGACGATAGCCAGTGGCGACAGCCTTTCGATGGTGTTTAGTTTCGATGGCCTGATTGCGGGCAATTATCATTTGTATCTTCACTATAGCGATTTGAATAGCGAGTTTGCTTCGGTGGATAGTACTGCAGACTATCAGAGTATAGCGCCACTATACATCGCAGGAGGCACACAACGATCTTTTTATGTATTTCCGAATCCTGCACAAGACTATTTCGCGATATCGCTCAACAACACCAGTGCTTTGGCCTATAAAATTTGTGATGCGTCGGGAAGATTAATTCTACAGGGTAGTCTGAATGATGCCGCCGCAGTAATACCCGTCAATAGCGCTGCCTTGCTGCCGGGCATTTATTTCGTTACATTATCTACGCCCTACGGAATACTAGCAGGTAAAGTCTCTGTAAATCATTAATTTAAATATGTTATAATAAATATTTTATTTCGTCGCCTTAATAACTAAGTACGCTTATTATATTTGCACTTACAAAAAAAGCAGATAAAATTATGTGGACAAAATCGCACACAATTACAACGACAGCAGTATCAAAGGAGCAGATATGGAGACTCTTTGAAGATGTGAATCATTGGCACACCTGGGATACAGGCATAGAATTTGCCAGAATACAGGGCAAATTTGATAAAGGGAATCACTTCATTCTGAAGCCTAAAGGAGGTCCGGAAGTAAAAATCGTGCTTCTGGAAACTGAACCTTTCAGGCGATTTCTGGATGTAACTGCATTTCCTTTGGCAAAAATGTATGACGATCATTTATTTGAAGAAACGCCGAATGGACTAAAAATAACACATACAATTAGTGTGAAAGGACCATTGTCGTTTTTATGGATTAAATTGGTGGCGCAGGGACTGGCCGACAGTCTGGCTGCAGATATGGAAAAACAAGTACGCGCAGCAAGTGTGTATTAAAATAAGACAATGGATAAAAAAGAAAATGCGTTTAGTGTAGACCGGGCTGAAGACAGTCCCGGTTTTCTTTTGTGGCAGGTAACCACTATGTGGCAGCGAGGGATAAAAAAAGCACTCGATGAAATTGATATAACCCACCCTCAATTTGTAATATTGGCAAGCCTGTTGTGGCTGGCGCGCAATCAGCAACCTGTGATGCAAATAGATTTGTCCAACCACAGCCAGATAGACCCTATGACGACATCGCAGGTGATCAGGATACTGGAAAAGAAATTGCTAATTGTACGTGAGGTGCACCCTGAAGATACCAGGGCCAAAGCCATAAAACTCACTGATCAGGGTAGCCAGCTGACCCGCAAAGCCATTAAAATTATCGAACAATTTGATAACTCTTTCTTCCTATGCCTTGACGATCGAACTCAGCATTTCAATAAGCTGATGATCGAACTTTTGTCCACAAACACAAAGAGTAAATAATAAAATAACGACCGGCCAGAATACAGAAGACCTGCTAAAAGCGACCTTGTTTTAAAAACAGAAAGAACCTATCTGGAAAAACCATAGTTCTGATACCATCCACCTCTCGGGTTGCGATGCCAATAGTAAGTATGCCTATGCCGGGGATGGTGGTAATAGCCCGGATGATAACAGCTCTCTGCCCCGATGACGAAAAGTAAAATAGCTGCAAGGATGTACAAACGTCTTTTCATAAAGCCGCTAAGATAAAAATATCTTTTGATTAAACAGTAATACAATAGATAAATATTGATTATTACAATGTCTGTCTGGCTCTATTTTGGAAATTAAACCAAAACAAACGTTCCCATGACAATTGGCAGTGTATTCCCATGGCGACTTTGTTATCTTTGAAAGACTAAAAACAACTTTCTTCTGTTATGGAATATCTGAAAAGTGCTATCAGCATGTTTGAGTTGTATAAAACGCAGGCTGAGAAGGCATTGGTTCAAGTGTCTGACGAGAATCTGGCATGGCATGCCAATGAGGACAGTAACAGCATTGTTACGATCATAAAACATATGGTTGGTAATATGAAGAGCCGGTGGACCGATTTTCTGACGACAGACGGTGAAAAACCCTGGCGCCAACGAGATGAAGAATTTGAAAACGGAAAAATATCGCGGGAGGCGCTTTTAGCTTTATGGGAGGATGGATGGAATTGTGTTTTCAGCGCGTTGCATCAGATCAGGGAAGAAGACCTCAACAAAACAGTACTCATTCGTGGGCAGGAACACAGTGTAATTGATGCCATAAACAGGCAGATGATGCATTATGCGGCTCATGTGGGGCAGATAATATATATTGCCAAGATGTTGAACAAAGAAGACTGGAAGACGCTGACCATCCCGCGGAAGAAAGTGTCTGTGTAATCTTAATAGCGCCTGTCAGATACATTCATCCATTATTTAATTTGATCGCAATTCAACACTATTGAAGGCGTAACGAGCATTTCGTGAGTTAATGTGATGTTATTAACATATTTAAATACTTAGCTCTCATTTGCATATCTATTCCTTTTTGTGAATTTATATGTTAAATATTATGCTTATTTGTGAAAAGTGATGGATAGTACATTGTATATTTACTTGAAATGCAGTATCATAAATGTGTGCACGAATTAATTTCATATTCAAACATTTCCATTATCGCTGTGTGTATAGTATCGGCTCATCTATCATAATGCAAATAGATCAGGCGCTGAAAAGTTTGTATTGCCTGTTGGGGTGATAATTGATGTAGTTTTGCATTTCAATAAGAAAGCCAACAAGTGGTCCGCACTGAAGCAGGGGAAAATAGCGGGGGAATTCTGGCATTGGAATTCGATCATGAATTCAAGATTGTAGCTTTGAATTCTGAGGCTCAACAAACGTTTGTCGCTGAAGGGAGTTGTCTTATTGGTCATTCTGTATGTGTCATATTTCCGGGGCAAAATGACTGTACCGGATTCCTAGCAGACATTGTAGCTAAAATAAAATTATTTTGCGCTACTCGTTTTGAATCAGTGTGCATGGATCGCCGGGGTAAGCTGTTTCATGTATCCATTGTGTTGGCAAAACAAAGCCTACCCGGTAAGAATTATTTTTTTTACATTGAGAAAATGAAAAACTCGTTCCCCGACTTTAACAATGAGGGGAATTGGATATCTGCTAATTTCAATTCAACCGTCGGAGTAGACTCAGAAATACACCTTGATAAAAATACAGGCTTTGTTATTATTACTGATGCAAATTTGTTGGTCAGGTATTGCTCTCGTTCATTTGTTGCGCTCACCGCCATAAAGGAAGAATTTATTCTGGACAATGATTTATGCGCGCTGTTTAACAACGATAATCAGGATTTCTTCAGGCATTTTGTAAATCTATTGGTGGCAAACCCGGGCAAGGCCCAGAAAATTGAAGCCATTGATCTGCTGAATGAAAAAAAGACGACTGTTTGGGTTGATATTTATGCAACGAATTTGCTGGATTGGCCTTTGGTGCACGGCATAGTATTCAATATTTATGACGTAACACCCAGAATTGAGGCGAGAATAAAACTGAGAAAAGCCAATGATATTCTAAGCTTTAAAGGAAAAATAAATGAGCTGTTATCAAATCTGGATGATAAGCAGACACTGTTTGATAAATTTAATTTGCTGGCTGTAACTCATGGGCGGTTTGAAATGGCCTTCATTTGCAAGCCCATGAAAACGGCAAAAAGAGCAGAAGTGATAAGCAGTTTTAATGCTACTGCGGCTGATCTCGACTTTTTTGCTCACCTTATGCTTTCGGATAATGGCCCTACCGAAAGTGTAATTCTTACCGGGAAACCCTTTATAGTGAACAATTTTGAGACGGACACTAAAAATACAATGATGAGAATCTATGCCAGGAAAAAGGGAGTAGGGTCGTGCATCATTCTGCCTCTAAGGTTGTCAGGAAAAACATTGTACACACTTCACTTATTTACCATCACACCATATTATTTTCAAAACGATGAACTGATTTTACTTAATGATACAGCCAATGACATCAGCCTGGTGCTTGAATTGTTTGAAAAAGAAAAGTTAAGGGCTGAAATTGAAACAAAACTGAATACCAGGAGCCTTGTGTTGGAGAAAACAGAACAGATTTCCCATAATGGGTCGTGTGAAATTGATATTGCAAATGGCGAATCTGTATGGTCTTTAGGAATGTGCAGATTATTGGATACAAGGGTTGAAAAAGTGAGTCAAGGCATTGATTTCTGGAAAAGCTTTGTTCATCCCGGCGATCTGGAAGAAGTAAGTGTTAAGATAAATGAGGTGTTGGATACCGGTGAAAGTCAGTTTTTTATTCATAGGATAAAGCAGCCCGGCGGGGAGGTGCGGCATCTGTTTACGAAATGTCATGTTGAATGCGACGACAACGACGTATATAAAAATGCACTGCATATTATTTGTCATGATGTGACCGATGAGTTTTTGAATATTAAGAAACTGGAAAAGCAAAACGAAAAACTACAGGAAATATCCTGGACACAATCGCATAAACTCCGGGGTCCCGTCGCTACAATTTTGGGTTTGGTAGACCTGCTTGCTGACCCGGATATTTCGGCGGAGGAGAGCCAGGAATTAGTAAATTGCCTGAAAATTGCTGCAACCGAGCTGGACCATACCACTATTGACATAGTAGGCAAGAGTCAGGAAATAGAAATAGACCAATTGCGCTTTGATATGGCCTGATTGCCGGGCAGAACAAGACATCATACCAAACAGCTATAAAGCATCTATAGTGGCGCAAAAAAGCTGCCATTTACTTCTCCAAGCACACTGGGGAAATAAAAGGTGCCATATAAACCGGCAGCGGTTACCTTGCTTATTTTGATATACCCTGAATTTGGACTGGACGCAACGGATCCGGCTGCGCTCTGACCAATAAAAAATGCACTGCCTGTGTTTGTCGCGCTGATGGAATTAGAAATCAGATACTGATTTATGCCCTCATAGGGAGTCATCGTGATATCTACCTGTTGATAGGAGTACTGACCTGAACCAGAAATAGTAACCGAGCCATTATCTACAGTAGTTATTACATTCGACGATGTCCACGAGCTGTCTCCATTAATGTAGACCGTCATGGAATAACTGGATAAATATCGCTTATCTTTATTGCAGGAAACAAAAAGAAAGGCTAAAAAGAATAATGCTACAAGGCGCATCTGCGTTCTGATTTGTACAAATGTAAGGATATTGTGTCTTAGAATGATTTTAGAATATCATCTTCTTCGATTTGGTGGAGACCAAACAGAAATAGCTGCCAGCGTTGCTCCGGGTGCACTGGTTATTAATAGTAATTATTTCGCAAAAATCCAAAGCTTTCATGTTTCACATAAATAACAATTTAACAGCCGAAGTTTCAGCATTGTTTCATTTCGTTTATTTTTGGATTTTTGGTATCTAATGAAGTTTTCTATTAAAAATCCCGACCGGCTGGCCAGAATAATAATACTTACTACCATCTGGTTCATGGTCGGTTGGGAAACTTTGCTGCTTTTGTTCCCACTTAAGCCTTTCTGGCGTGATGAGTGGTGCATTATTCATAATCTTAAATTTAAAACAGCTGAACGCCTTTGGGGGCCGCTTGATTTTACCCAGCAATTTCCGAGAGTATATCTGGTGTTGCTCAAACACTTTACTGCCGCACTCGACTGTAGCTATTTTTCCATGCGGTTCCCATCATGGCTCGCAGGTATGGCTGCTATTTTGCTTTGCTGGCAGCTGATGCCACGAATATTACCTGGTCTGAAAAAGATTTATCACTATGTTTTTGTGCTCATATACCTTTCCTTTCCTGTGTTCATGGACTATTTTGTACAGATAAAACACTATGAAGTTGAACTGCTACTATGTCTGGTGGCACTGTGGCAACTTCATTCTTTCATCAATCTGTTTACTACTCATAAAATCAGGACATCCTTCTACATTTTACTATGCATGTCCATGGCCGTCTGCCCGTTTTTCAGCTATACCTATCCCATTGCAGTAACGCCAATTTATCTACTAGTGTTGCTGTTATCAGTCAGAACGTTTCGGGGGGATGAAACAGCGAAATGGCGCATTATTACCCTTGCTTCATTGCCTTTGATACTGAATTTATGCAGCACTTTTATCTTTTACCTGATCGATGTGAAGCAACTCATGGCCGATAGCAATATGCACAATTTCTGGAAGTTCCGCTCGGTAAACGATGGCAATGGTATATGGTCTGTGCCAGTACATATGTGGTTGTTTTTCTTTAATGTGGGGCCAGGGCCGGTTGTCGGCAGTTTTTTTGGCATAATCGGGCTATCAGCCTGGGGGTGGAATATGTACTACCTAACCCGACGACACCAATCCTGGGACGACAGAACAACATGGATAAGACTATATGCCACACTACTGCCCCTTTTGGCTATTCTGTTGTTTGCAGCCGGCAAACTGCCGCTTGGCGAACCAAAGTTCAATGGCTTTGCTGTGCCTGCAATAGCGCTACTAATCATGTACTTTTTGAGCGATATGATTACAGGAAAAGGTTCCCGGTATTTCCGGTGGATGCCTGTTTTTATGTTTCTGGCACTGTCGGCGAACATTTTTGCAGGCTTTTTTAATAACTTCACTTCTGCTGAATACCTCAAAAGAATAAGAATTTACCAGAACACTGAAAACGCCATAAAAACAGCCCGGGACAAAAAAATGCCCTTGTTCATCACCCCGGCAATAGGTTATCCTGACGATATTACAGTGCATATCGACTTCATCTCAATGCCTACTGCCCGCGGGATTGTGCAAACCTTTCCTGCCTATCGGCTCAGCGATACAATTTGTGTTGAGGATATAAACACCACAATGGATGGTGCAAAGCTGGCCCCTAAGTATTCCGGTGCCGGAAAGGCTTTGGTTGGAGACGGATTGAATTATACGGAATACCCAATTGATATAAAAAAATTACCAAACTGAGTTCTCGTTTTCGCGACAATGAGTCTGACCGCCGTTTATGCCGGTACTGGTTCCGGATGCCTTGTTGATTAAAAATTGCTTGTCGCTGGAGTAAATGCCCCGGAGATTTCTTTGCCCGGTTGGGTAGAAAAACAGCCTTGAGTTGCAATCCATTGAGCAGGCTTTTTTATAAATTGCTTTTCCCAAAATTTCTATATATTTGTCAATGCAATTAGTTTGATTTTCCTAACATAACGTTAAGATATTTTATAAAAAAACTACAATATGAAAAAATTTATCACCCAACTTCTGTTCATCGCAATAGTCTGTTTCCCAGCTTTGCAAAGCCATGCACAAATCATTACTTTAGTCAAATATAATTGGGGCGGATTTTCGTATCCGTATTGGTTCTATGATCCTTCAGGGATTGCTGTTGACAGAGCCGGGAATATTTATGTATCACAAATAGGCAGCAACCATGTAGTTAAAATAGACGTTGGAGGAAATGCTGAAGTTGTTGTAAATGCGTTGCATGGCTATCCCGGTTTCAGTGGTGATGGCGGCCCTGCGACTGCCGCCATGTTGTCTCGGCCGCAAGGGCTGGTAACGGACGGAAACGGCAATGTATATATTGCTGATTTTGGCAACAGCCGAATACGGAAGGTGGATACGTTGGGTATCATCACAACTATTGCCGGAAATGGTACTCCGGCCTTTGGCGGTGATGGGGGCGCTGCAACTTTGGCATCCATTGACAGCCCCACCGCATTGACCATTGACAAATGGGGCAATATCTATGTTGCAGATTACGGCAACCATAGAATACGCAGGATAGATACCACAGGAATTATTACAACCGTAGCCGGAACTCGCAGCCATCTGTATTCGGGCGATGGCGGACCGGCTACCGCCGCCGGGATTGAAGCATTGGGCAATGGCATCACTACCGATACCGCAGGCAATGTCTATTTTATTGATAAGCGGATCAGGAAAATAAGCTCATCCGGAGTGATCACTGCATTTGCAGGCGACGGCCTCAACGGTTTTAGTGGTGATGGTGGTACTGCATTGGCAGCCCAAATTAGTACGGGGCCGGGTGGCGCTTTGTACGCACCAATGGGCGGACTGGCTTGTGATAATTCGGGCAATCTGTTCATTTCGGATGGCTACAATGGAAGAGTGAGAAAAGTGGATACAGGTGGGAATATTACAACCATAGCGGGCTATGGCTTTATTGATTACTCGTACTATACCGAAGGCGTGGCGTTGGCTACCACTTCAACCATTTATTTGGCGGGAAATATTGCAACGGATAGTCTCGGAAATATTTATGTGATCGACGCTCAATTCAATTATGCAAGTAAGATTGTTTTTAATACTCAAAATATTCCACAGATTTTTCCGAAGTATTCTCAAACTATCAATGTGTGCCAGAATGCTGATACTTTTTACATCGATAACTTGCTTATGGTGTTCGACAACCCCGGGTTTACCGAAACCTGGGGTGTAGACAGCCCGGCAGGGCATGGAACGGTCATTGCGTCCTATTCCGCTGTATCCGGCGATAGTTTGCTTACCCCATCTGGCATCGGCTACAAACCTGATAGTGGTTTTGTTGGTCTGGATTCATTTAAGATAAAAGTGAGCAATGGTGATTCTTCCGCCATTTGCAAATTTCTGGTGTACGTCAAACCTCCTGTTACTACGGGCAGTATCATTGGCGATTCTGTAGTATGCGCCGGTAGCGGGGCCTTTATTTTGACAGACACTATTGCAACAACAAGTGGTGGATGGTACGGAAGCAGTAGCTGGGATGGATACACGTACACTACAGATAGCAGTGAATCTTTAGTTGTTTTTAGTTATAGCGTAGGTGTTGATACTATGCGTTTTACGAATGGATGCGGTATTGCCACCAAAATTATCACTGTAAATCCTGCACCACGACCCATTAGTGTTGCCCTTCAGGTTTGTGTGGGAGACTCAACTATGGCCTACGAGGCAGATACCGCGGGAGTATGGAGCATGACCAATAGCACTGCCGTGATAACAAGTTCAGGAGAAGTGACTGGCTTGAGTAATGGTATGGATACGGCGGTTTATACAATCCCAACCGGTTGCAGCGCTAACGCAATTATTATGATTGGGAATAATAATCCAATTACGGGCGATTCGTTATTCTGTGTTGGTTATGAAGATTATTTATATTTTGTAGGCGGTGAAGGTAGCTGGTCAAGCTCTAATGCTTCGCTTGTGTATTTTTTTGAGTATATGTCTTACATGGATCAATATGTTATTGTTGAACCCATTGCAGCAGGATTAGATACAATAACCTTTTCCAACAGTTGTGGTTCAGTTACCAGGACAATTACAATTAATCCCATTCCTAATATCAGCATTGTGCCGTCGCCATTGCTATGCAGAGGAGACACCTTGCATGCCACGGTTTCTTTTACAGGGGGAATATGGAGCAGTTATGATACATCTGTCGTGCATGTGGATAGTGGCGGCAATGTAACTGAATCAGCAAGTAATAATGTTTGGGGATTTACAGACGTTATTTATATACTCCCGACAGGCTGCACTGCTTACTCCTATGTAAATTTCAGTGCCGCGCCTGATAGTTTAACCGGCATCGCTTCTATATGTGTTGGGAGCAATCTTATTTTACATACAGGCATAACCGGAGGTCGCTGGAGCAGTAGCGACAGTGCAATTCTAAATATTAATACTTATGGGCAACCTTATGGCGTCTCAGCAGGCCTGGCAACAGTAACTTATACAACATCCTGCGGCTTTGCCACCCGATCTGTAACGGTAAATGCCGCACCGGCGCCAATAATACTTGCCCCAAATATTTGTATCGGCGATACACTTTTTGCCAATGATTCCACAGCGGGCGGCACATGGAGCGTGGCATTCAATCATATATCCATTTCTTCTTCAGGCGTTGTTACCACTGTTTCTGCCCCTTTCGATTATGTTTATTATACGCTGCCAAATGGTTGCAGCACAGTAGATTCTATCAATATCGGCACAAGTGCGCCACCGCCAATTGTTGGAACGGCCACGGCTTGCGTTGGCAACGCGATAATGCTTACAGATGGCGCTCTGACCGGTACATGGAGCAGCAGCAACGATTCAGTTCTGCATTCATTCTATTCATATAGTGCAGATCTATCTTCCCGCGAATTTTTGGGGATTGCCGCCGGCACTGACACAATAACCTTCAGCAACGGTTGCGGATCAGTTACCAAAATCATTACCATCAATCCCAATCCGGCGCCCATATCCTTGCCAACTCGCCTTTGTTTGGGCGATACCATTACTGCCACCGATACAACCTCCGGCGGTACATGGAGCATTGTTGGTGATACAGCCAATGTAAGTATCACAAGCACTGGATTGGTGACTGCGTTGAGCTTACCCATGTATGAATATCCTGAAATTATCTATTCCTTACCAACAGGTTGTAGGAGCATTGTGTACGAATATGTGGATACTGTGCTTCATATGTACCCAATTACCGGAGATTCTGTTTTTTGTAGTTTACATAGTAGCTTTTTTCTTGCAGATATTTATTCAGGAGGCTATTGGAGCAGTAGTAATACATCCGTCGCCGATATATATTCCTATGTCGGGGAACTGTACACTAACTCGCCCGGTGTAACTATTATTTCATACGAGGTCGTCAATGGTTGTGGCACGTATACGCAAACTAAAAGCATAACAGTGAATTCAATACCGGCAATTGGTGTTTTTACTGATACTATTAATGTGTGTACAGGCGTAAATTACGCACTGTCTGAATATGGAAATGTTGGTATCTGGAGCATAAGCAACACCAATGCATCTCTTTTTGTAGACAGCAGTAGTTGGAATGTTTATGTTTGGATTGTAAGCGCGGGTAGAGACACAATTGTCGATTATGACAGTTCTCAATGCGGCCTTTATGTTCAAAAGTATTATTTCAATATTAGTCCGGCAGATACCGTTGGCGTGATAACCGGACCTGATTATGTTTGTACAGGCGGCACGATCACCCTTTCCGATACTACTTCGGGCGGCGCCTGGAGCATCCCGGCCTATGACACCGGTATCGCTACCATTTCTTCGACCGGTGTAGTGCATTCCACTGGCCACGGAGTTATCAGTGTTTTTTATTCGGGTGTAAATTCCTGTGGCTCTTATTGGGAATCCAAAAATGTTTTTGCGTTGCCAGCTCCGGGTGTTTACATTGATACGGAAAATGTATGTTTGGGGGCAGATATATATTTATATTCAACGGGCTATCGGGGGAGATGGAGAGCCAGCAATGTAAAAGCGGCCCTGTATGACACAAGCTGGGATCCAATAACAGTAAGAGGGGAGGCAATAGGTATTGATACTGTGACGTATACAGACAGTACTGGCTGTGGTGAATTTGTAAATATGTATATTATTAATGTGATCCCAAACACCATTGGGCCAATAACCGGCCCTGATCATATGTGCCTAGGCAGTTCAGAAACATTATCTGATTCAACTTCCGGCGGCTCCTGGAGTATTCCATATTATTTAGATACCATCGCTTCAATTACAGCTACCGGAATTGTAAACACCACTGCAGCAGGTGAGTTCGTGGTATATTATTCAGTAACAACTTCTTGCGGATATTACGCTCAATATAGATATATCACTTCAGTAGCGGATTCCGGAACAATCATAGATACAGAAAATATTTGTGTTGGTATGAGTTTATCCCTGGTAGCTCCGGGCGAAGGAGGTATATGGCGCATCAGTAATGCAAATGCAACATTTATGGATACATTTTCAAACTATGCTGATTTGCAGGGTAACACGCCAGGCATGGATACAATAATATATACCGACACCACCGAATGCGGCGTATTTACGAATAAGTATGTTGTTGAAGTAAATCCATATATTCCAATCGGTCCAATCATTTGTCCAGATACTGTCTGTACAGGAAATATTGTTACAGTCACAGATAGCACAGCCGGTGGATATTGGGAATACACCCGTAGCGTTGATTCGCCCTATGTATACAGTTCCGATGGCGTTTTTGCACATTTACCACCCGGTAGTGTATCTATTTATTATATTGTTAATAATGCTTGCGGCCGGGAAAGTATTGATACTTCCATTTATGTTCACACTACTCCGTATGTCGGTGTAATGTCTGGCATCGACAGTTTGTGTGCAGGTTCAGGTGCATTATTTTATGTTTCTTCTTCGGGTGGTGGCACTTGGTCAGCTTCCAATTCAAACGCAGTTATTACAGGTAGCTATCCTTCATATGGTTATGTTACCGGAGTTACCGCTGGCATAGATTCTATCAGATATACTATAGCAGATTATTGCGGCAGATTCGAATCTTCTATGGTAATAACAGTCAATCCTTTGCCGGTAGCGGGTACTATTTTAGGCTTCGATTCGCTGTGTGTTGGTGCTACAGATACATTTACGGAGACTGTCCCCGGTGGGGTCTGGTTATGCGACAGTTTTACATCATCAATTACTGCAACAGGTGTCATGACCGGTCTATCAGCCGGATCGGATTTTGTAGCTTACAGCGTTACAAATGGTTGCGGTACTGTTTATGCCACGATGGATATAAATATATTACCCATCCCTCAGGTTTCAGCTATCTATGGCGCTGACAGCGTTTGCCAGGCTCATACGATAACCCTTTCAGATTCCATGAGCGGCGGTAATTGGATTGTCAGGAATACTAATGCATTTATTGATTCCTCCGGCATTTTAACCGGGGCGCATTCCGGTTACGACACTGCTCTGTATGTTATGTCAAATTACTGCGGATCCGACACGGCCAGATATCCGGTGCGCATTCAGTCGGCGGCTAATTCAGGAACCATAACCGGTTCGGAGAGCGTCTGTTTCGATTCTCTTATCCTGCTTTTGGATACCGTATCGGGTGGCACGTGGTTAGCGCAAAATCCTCATGCCACTGTTAGCGGCGGCACTGTTCATGGTTTTTCTGCCGGAGTCGATACCATTCTGTATTTGGTCTCGAATGCCTGTGGCACAGATACGGCATTTCACACTATCGTTGTGAACTCCTGGCCAAATGCCGGAGCGATTGTGGGGCCGGACAGTGTTTGTACAGGACTCGAAACGACGTTGAGCGATTCTGTAGCCGGGGGGATGTGGAGTACCGGCAATTCAAATGCGACCATTTCAGGCGGTGTACTCACCGGGATTAATGCTGGAAACGAGGTCGTAATATATACAGACTCCAATTCTTGTGGAACCGCTTCTACATCAATTAGCATCACAATAGTTGATCCGCCGGTAGTTAATATTATCGGGCAAAGTTATGCATGTATCGGCAAAACCGATTCGTTGATTGGAAGTCCGGAGGGTGGTATCTGGAGCTCGTCAGATACCAATGCCCTTGTGTCATCAGGCGCTGTGACCGGCGTAGCTGCAGGACATGATACGGTAATTTATGCCATTACTACGCATGTCTGTGGTATCGTCAAATTTTCTCTTCCAATAATTGTATACACGGATTGGGGCTGCGATTCAATCGATGGTGTGTCACCAATTTCGAAGGAGCAGAACATTAATGTGTATCCCAATCCGGCACAAATTGATATTGTCATTACTTCATCCGTGGGTATACGTCAGGTTAGTATCAGCAATATCATCGGGCAGTGTGTTTTTGAGCAGGTTTACGATGATGATAAGGTATTCATTGATTTGGAGGCGTTCCCCGGCGGCGTGTATTTTGTTAAGATAAATAATGAAGTGGTTAGAAAAATAGATAAGCAATAATTGGTTAAATAGATAAGGAAATAGCAATCTGAAGTCTGCTGCAAAGCAGTAAAATGTATAGCTTTGGTAGATATCGTAATACAAATCGACCAATGTGACTTCTCTATTAAGCTAAGAAATTCATGATCCGGGAGGTGTGACCAATTTCAACAATATAATGCCTCCACGCAAATGCCCCGTAAATTGGTGCAAATCGCCATTCATTTACCTAATTTTGTCTCATATACAGCATTAATCTGCCTTTATGGACGAAGAAAGGGATGGTGACAGGGAAAAGCGCGTGCAGCAGTTCCTTGATCTGAATGCGCACAGCAGCCGCGGCAGGCTGAAAATATACATAGGCATGAGTGCCGGGGTGGGCAAAACCTACCGCATGCTACAGGAAGCCAAAACCTTGCTGCGCAATGATGTGGAAGTGAAAATAGGCTATATAGAGACCCACGGCCGCAAGGAAACCGAGGCTATGGTAGAAGGCATCCCCATGATCCCGCGCAGAGAAGTGTTTTATAAAGGCAAACTGCTCGAAGAGATGGACCTGAATGCCATACTGCTTATTCATCCGGAGGTGGTGCTTATTGATGAACTGGCGCATAGTAACATACCCGATAGCAAAAACGAAAAGCGCTGGCAGGATGTGCTGGACGTGCTTGACGCCGGGATTGACGTGATTACGGCGGTGAATATCCAGCACATAGAAAGCATAAACGAGGAGGTAAAGGAGATAACCGGAATAGAAGTGCGGGAGCGGGTGCCCGACAAGGTGCTGCAACTGGCCGACGAAGTTGTGAATATAGACCTGACAGCCGATGAGCTGATAACAAGGCTTAAAGAGGGTAAGATTTACGACCAGAGCAAGGTGCAGCAGGCACTGCAAAACTTTTTTCAGGCAGATAAGATATTACAATTGCGTGAACTGGCGCTGAAAGAAGTGGCAGGCCAGGTGGAGCGGAAAGTAGACTATGAGATCACCGCCAAACAATCTTCCTTCAAACACGACCGCTTCATGGCTTGTGTTTCATCGAGTCATGAGATTGCCCAACGCATCATCCGCAAAACTGCAAGATTGGCATCGTATTACAATAGTCAATGGTACGTGCTGTATGTACAGACATCAGACGAAGGTCCGGACAAAATAAATCTTGCTGCTCAGCGACACCTGATTAATAATTTTAAGAACGCCACCGAGCTCGGTGCCGAAGTAATAACCATAAAAAGCGACAATATAGCCGAAACTATTTTCGATACCGCCCGCGATAAAAACGTGACCACCATTTGTATTGGCAAGCCCCATTTCAATCTGTTTCAAATCATTTTGAGATCAGGAGTTTTCAGCAAACTTTTAAAAAATTTGTCGGAAAATAATATCGATATCATTATTTTGTCGTGATTTTCAAAAACACGTTTCAATATTGCTTTTTTGATAAAAAACCTTTTGGGAAAGCTTAAATCCATGTGAGTATGAAGGAACTGGACATTAAAAAATTAACTTCTGCCGGAGTGCTGATCGCTCTGGGGATCGTTTTCGGAGATCTTGGCACATCTCCCCTGTACACTTTCAAAGCTATACTTGGCGACCGTGCAGTGACTCAGGATCTTGTGCTGGGCAGCGTATCCGCCATTTTCTGGACACTCACTTTTCAGACGACCATAAAATATGTATTCATCACCATGAGGGCAGACAATCATGGTGAAGGGGGTATTTTTTCGCTGTTCACACTGATCCGCAAAGAAGCCCGCTGGCTTGTGTGGCCCGCAATAATCGGTGGTAGCTTTATGATAGCGGATAGCCTGATCACTCCGCCTATCTCAGTTACTTCCGCTATTGAAGGGCTAAAGGGTATTGCGCCCAATGTGCCGGTGATGCCCATAACGCTGGTTATTCTGGTGGTGCTTTTTTTGTTTCAGCAGGCAGGCACCAGGAGTATTGGCAATTATTTTGGCCCGGCCATGGTGATATGGTTTGCAATGATTGCTATTTTCGGAGGCATCAATCTGGCTAAAAATCCCTGGGTGTTGCAAGCCATCAACCCCATGTACGCCTGGAAAATGGTCGTGCAGTCGCCCGGAGGGTTCTGGGTTTTGGGCTCGGTGTTCCTGTGTGCTACCGGTGCCGAAGCGCTCTATGCCGACATGGGTCATGTGGGCCGGAAAAACATACAAGTAGCCTGGATTTTTATCAAAATATCACTGATGCTCTGTTATTTTGGTGAAGCCTCGTTGTTGCAAAGCCATATGGGTGAGACCCTCAACCAGATCGATCCCTTTTACGGCATGATGCCCGGCTGGTTCCTGTTGCCCAGTATCGTGATCTCAACGCTTGCCACCATCATAGCCAGCCAGGCCTTGATTAGCGGCACATTTACTTTGTTCAATGAAGCCATCAGGCTCAATATCTGGCCCAGGCTGCGCGTTGTTTATCCATCAGACATACAAGGGCAGGTTTATGTGCCGGCCATCAACTGGCTCATGATGCTGGGTTGCATTGGTATGGTGCTGTATTTCAGGGAATCGGCAAATATGGAAGCCGCTTTCGGGCTATCGGTTACGCTTACTATGCTCATGACCACCTTTTTACTCAGCTTTTACCTGCATTCCAGGCACAATACCAAAATCCTTACATGGGGTGTATTTTGTGTATATCTGGCTATCGAGAGTACCTTTCTCATATCCAATCTCAAAAAATTCGCCCACGGGGGCTGGATCACGGTACTCATCGGCAGTCTACTTGTTACCACCATGTATGTGTGGTTTGTTGGCAAAAAAATTAAGAACCGCTACCGCAAAAATGTACTGCTGAATGATTATAAGTTCATGCTTAAAAAACTAAGCAATGATGCTTCGCAGCCCATATTTGCCACTCATCTTGCCTACCTCACCGTAGCCGATAAGCCAAATGCCATAGAACAACGCATCATTGAGTCTATACTCTATCATCAGCCCAAACGCGCCAACCATTACTGGTTGCTGCATATAGAGGTAGATGATGCTCCGTATACGATGAAGTACAGCGCTGAAGTTGTATCGCCGGACGATATTATTTATGTAAAATTTAAGTTGGGTTTCAGGGTAGTGCCACGCATCAGTTTGCTGTTTCATAAAGTAATCCGGGACCTGGCTGCCAACAAAGAAATCACCATTCCCCATGCCTACTACTCATTGAACCAGAACTTTAAATATGGCGACATTAAGTTTGTGATCATGAAAAGCTTTTTGTCGTTTGACAACGAATTGCCTTACTGGAAGAATTTGCTGATGAATCTGCACTACGTATTGGATAAAATCAGCCTGTCGGACGCAGAGGCTTTCGGATTGGACTACAATGATGTAGCCTATGAGTATTGGCCACTGATCGTAAATGAAGCAGACTGCCTTCATTTGGTGCGGACGAATGAGCCTGGGCAGCGGGTTTAAATTATGAACGGCTGTTCCAATTGCCCGGATGGATGCTGACAATGTTTCCGAATTAGTTTTTTGCCCCTGCTTTGGCTGAGCGTCAAAATAAATTACCTTTGAATTATAGACTTACATTAAGATTATGGAAATAGAAATAAAAAATTTCGGACCTATTGATAGCGTGAAATTTGACCTTGATAAGGATTTGCACCTTATTTATGGTGAAAATGCAATTGGGAAGTCTTATGCCACTTATTGTTTGTATTGTTTGATTAAAAATATTAAAAATAAAAACGCATATAATAATTTTTTGTATAATGACAATTCGCTTAAAAATTCTGTCAATAAACTGATTAAAGAAACATTTAAAAATATTATTGCAAATAAACCCATCGATTGCACGAGCGATATTTTAATATTAATCGAAAATGAACTGAAAGATATTGTGTTAAATGAACTACAAAATTCTTTACAGAATACTTTTTCTTCTTTGAGTAATTTAAGGAATAGGTATTCTAATTTAAATTATGAAATTATTATTACAATTTCCAACGTTGGCAATCTTCGTATATATTCAGATTGTAATGGGATGTTAGGTGTTAAGTATGTCAATGAAGAATTTAAGTTTGAATTCTTCCAAAAAGCAAGTAAATCTTCAAAATTCTCATTATATAGTAATAACCATAAAGTATTTGGTACTCCAACTGAAGAATACTTTATTAATTATTTGTACGCATTTTTAACTAATATTATTCAAGATATTTTTACAAGAATTGATACTAATATTCGCGATATTTATTATTTGCCAGCCGGTCGTTCCGGTCTTTACCAAGCGCTTAATGCATTTACTCCTATTGTTGCGCAATTGACTCAAAGCAGATTTTTTTTAAAAAATAAGAGTATTGAACTACCTTCTTTGTCCGAACCATTAGCTGATTATTTTATTGATTTATCTACCATAGAAACAAGGCATCTCAATAACGAATTTGTGGAAATTATTAAATTGCTGGAAGATGAAATAATAAAGGGTGAGGTCGAATATAATAAGGAGACGAATAAAATAGTCTTTAAACCAAAAGGTACAGACCTTGAGTTAAATTTATCGGAAGCTTCCTCAATGGTAGCAGAATTATCTCCTTTGGTGCTTTATTTTAAACATATACTGAATCATAAATATCATCCGTCATATGGTTGGAGCTTCCCGGGTCAAAAGGATAAAAATGATTATGATATTCTTTTCATTGAGGAACCAGAAGCCCACCTGCACCCAAAAATACAAGTAAAATTAATTGAGATATTTGCAAAGTTGTCTTCTTTGAACATCAAGATTTTCATTACTTCCCATAGCAATTATATGTTCAATAAGCTCAATAATCTTTTAATTAAAAAAGAACTGGATCCAAAAATTGTTGAGGTTTATCATTTTGTGCACACAGACAACGGCACAGTAGTGAACAGCAATATGAAAGTTACGGAAGATGGCATTGATGACGAAAATTTTCAGGATGTATCAGAACAGCTTTATTTTGAACGCTTAAATTATTATGAGAATAATGTTGATACAAAGGATCAAAAAGCATAAAATTCTATCTAAGTTTGTTGAAGACAACTGCTGCGAGAATGATGTTTGGGTTACATTTGACGAAAGCATATTGCCAGAAGCATATGTAATAATTAAAGTAGACAAATATTACAATTCACTTAATTTAGAGAAAACTCCACCATCTTTAGATTGCCTCATTGTCAGGGAATGTGAGAATGGCGGGTATGGATTGACGTTGGTGGAACTAAAAAAAACAAAAACATCTGGTGATATTGATTTGAAAAACATTAAAGAAAAATACGAAACAACATTATACGATTTTATCAAATCGAAATTTATTGGCGAACTTGATATTGATTATTCAGACATAAAATTATTTTTTGTTTCCCGTATTGAATTATATGCAAGAGATTTAGGTTTAAAAATGGAAACGTTGGGAAATTTAAGATTTAAGTTCAATGGCAGATACCTGATGATTACGCCACGAATGCCCAATCCGGCAATTAAGAAATGCTATTAAGTGTTATATAAAAAAGTAAAAATTATGGAATTTTGGCAAGCTGTTTCATTGCCTGACGTTCGATAAGAACTTTGTACATTAGTTCTTCTTTTTCCAGGTCAATTCTAATTCACTAATTGCCTGTTCAAGAGGAACAAATTCCTGCTTCCTGCTCATTGCTTTATCGTATGCTTTTATGTCTTCAAGTTCGTCAGATTCTTCGAGCAATTGTTCGTATTTTTTTATTGGTACTATTGCGGAAATACGTTTCCCTTTTTCGTCGACAATAAACGTAGTAGCTGTCATAAAGTATTAAATTTAATTCCTTACAAAGATTGTTTACATCCACAAAATTAATGAATTTATCGCGAATTTTCTGATGGTTTCAATGCATTTGAATCTGCGATAACCGAGAAAATGAATTACTTTGAGCAATCTGCAATTTGATATCTTTCACCCGCAACCATTACCCCACAATTTTGTTATCAAAAATCCGTGAACCGAAAAATAATTTGTACCTTTCAATCCAAATTTCGCTAAGAAAAGCGCGAATAAATAACTGATTTTTTATGGAGACACAAACACAGCAACTTGTACAGGGAGGTGGATTTCTGATACAGCCATCAACGCCGGAACAGACTTTCACACCTGAAGACTTCAATGAAGAACAACATATGATAGTAGATATGTGCCAGGAATTTCTTGAAAAAGAAGTGCTGCCGCATATCATAGACCTTGATGCACAAAAGCCGGGGCTTATGGAGTCGATACTCGATAAAGCCGGCGAACTTGGGCTTCTGGGAGCTTCTTTTCCGGAAGAGTACAATGGCATGGGCAAAGATTTTGTTACTTCCACACTCATCAACGAAGTGCTGGGCGGCGGTCATTCTTTTGCTGTAGCTATGGCTGCCCACAATGGCATAGGCTCTCTGCCTATTCTTTATTTCGGTACAGAAGAACAAAAACAAAAATATGTTACCAAGCTGGCTACCGGCGAGATGAAAGGCGCATATGCCCTCACAGAGCCGGGTTCGGGATCGGATGCACTTGCTGCAAAAACAACCGCCAAACTCACAGAAGACGGCAATCATTATTCACTGAACGGCCAGAAGATATGGATTACCAACGCAGGCTTTGCCGACGTATTTACCGTATTTGCAAAAATTGACGGCACGCAGTTCACCGGCTTTATTGTTGAAAAAGGCACGCCGGGATTCACTCTTGGGGCTGAAGAACACAAAATGGGCATAAAAGGGTCAAGCACGCGCCAGTTGTTTTTCGAAAACTGCATCATACCCAAAGAGAACCTGCTCGGCGAGATCGGAAAGGGACACATCATCGCGTTCAACATCCTGAATATTGGCAGGCTGAAACTTTGTGCTGCCGCAACCGGCGGATCGAAAAAGGCGCTGAAAACAAGTTTGGAGTATGCTGTGACAAGGGAGCAATTCAAAACCCCGATTGCAAAATTCGGCGCAATCCAACACAAGCTGGCAGAAATGACCATCAGGGTGTTTGCATCAGAAAGCGCATTGTACAGGGTGTCTCTGTGGATAGAGCTGAAAAAGCATGCTTTGGCTGACGAGGGTACGCATGGAAATGCACTGCTGGGCGCAGCCGAAGAATACGCCATAGAATGCGCCATGCTCAAAGTGCTGGGCTCTGAGGCGCTGGATTATGTGGTGGACGAGGGCGTACAGATCCACGGCGGCAATGGTTTCAGCGATGAATACAATATATCCCGTTGCTACCGCGACAGCCGAATCAACCGGATTTTTGAAGGAACAAACGAAATCAATCGCCTGCTTACAATGGACGCTCATCTGAAACGCGCAATGAAGGGCAGGATAAACCTGATGGCGCCTGCAATGGCTGTGCAGAAGGAATTGATGTCCATACCCGATTTCAGCACCGACGAGACACCATTTGCTGCGGAACAAAAAGTAATAGCCAATTTCAAAAAAGCCATACTAATGTGTGCAGGTGCAGCCGCGCAGAAGCTGATGATGCAATTGGAGTTTGAACAGGAAATACTCATGAATCTTGCCGATATGGTGATAGATACCTTTCAGGCAGAAAGCGTGTTGCTGCGAGCCATGAAAATGAATGCTTCGGGTCATGCAAATGCCGCACTGGCTGCGGATGTAGCCCGCACATTTATCTACGATGCCGCAGACAGGATCAATGCCGCAGGCAAAAATGCCGTAAACAGCTTTGCCGACGGCGACGAGCAGCGCATGATGCTATTGGGCATAAAACGCTTCACAAAAACAGAAAGCTTTAATACAAAAAATGCCCGCAGAAGAATAGCCGCGAGAATGATGGAGACGGGCGGGTATTGTTTTTAGGGGTTTAATAGTAGTTTTTTTTGTATAATTTTTATTTTGCTTTAGTGAAAATGGCATCAGTTTCTACGAGTCAATGGTGTGATGTATCGCAGGAACTGCATCAATCGCAGAAACCTGACTTATCTTCACGAAGTTAGGTTCAAATTATTTTCCATGACATGACACAAAATGTACTGCCACTGTACAAAAACTGTCATGCCATGGAAAATAAATTTCGCCGGCAATTGTTTTCAAACCAATTTGCAAGGTTATTGTGCAGGGTAACCTCAATTTTTAGAAAAAGCCACACGCTGCACCCCACACACCTTAGCACAATGGGGTGTATGTGGCAATGCAGTATCAAATATCATATATTATATGCAGCTGAAAACCTTTACTGATCAATACTTATGCGTTATTTGATAAAGTGTCAAATACCCTACGCCACACCCCATCCTCAAAAAAATCGTAGCATTCGGTTGCCAATTGTCGCCACCATCGCTGGTCAGTAAACCGGCCTCCTTGCAGCTATCCCTTACCCAAATTTTTCACGACCCAAGACTGGTGAAAGGGGTTGACGCCGTTGAAAAGCCCAGCGGGCTAATATGAATAGCCGTGGGTGAAACCCACGGAACCGAACAAATTTTTATACAACCCCGTAAGGGGTTGAACATAAAAGTAAAGTTAGTTAGCAACTTGCACAAATACATATTTAATCCATTGGGAATCATGGCTTTATGGTGCAAATTTCTATCCAGCATTTTAGAATGTCGTGTATAATCAAATTCAACCCTTTTCAGGGTTGCGTCAGCATATAACCTATACCGTGGGTTTCACCCACGGCTATTCGCATTCAATCCCTTCGGGATTTTAAAATACGAAAAATTTTATTGTTTAGATTATTGAAAAACAACAATAAATTTTGGGTAAGGGATAG
>Ga0007870_1000196_pt1 | contig 23981 bp, 28 predicted proteins | sample CryBogCBH04Jul08_FD_71207 | JGI IMG/M metagenome (GOLD analysis project Ga0007870, IMG submission 71207) | Freshwater microbial communities from Crystal Bog, Wisconsin, USA - CBH04Jul08 | ecosystem: Environmental > Aquatic > Freshwater > Lake | place: Crystal Bog, Wisconsin, USA | collected...
CCTGCATCGACACCTATAACGCAGTAAAGGACAAGGTCAATGTTAAACAGTGATCAACTTCAAAAGCTGGGTATCAGCCCCGCGTGGGTTGATGGCTTGAACAAGACCTTTGAGCGGTTCAGCATCTCAACACCCCGCCAACAAGCCATGTTCATTGGCCAGTGCGGCCATGAGTGCGCCAACTTTAAGATTCTGGAAGAGAACTTGAACTATAAAGCGGCCACTCTTATGCGGCTGTGGGATAAACGCTTTCCTACTCAAGAGATTGCCAATCAATATGCAGGAAACCCAAAGAAAATTGCCAACATGGTTTACGCGAACCGAATGGGCAACCGTGATGAAGCTTCAGGAGATGGGTATAGATTTAGGGGCCGAGGGTGTGTTCAGCTTACCGGACACGCAAATTACTATCATGCCGGTCAAGCCCTTGGGTTCGACTTTGTCATGCAGCCCGAGCTTGTTGCCACCCCAGAATACGCAGCCCTAACAGCTGGATGGTTTTGGGATACGCACAAATTAAACGCTCCAGCCGAAGTTTGGGACTTTCTTAAATGTACGAAAATCATTAATGGTGGTACAATTGGGCTTGCTGAGAGGCAAAAGCATGCGGAGATGGCACTCAACGTTTTAATGTCATAATATGTCTACAACACCCTCTTTTGTACTGACTTACGACTCGCTAACTAGCACTGTGCTTCAGTACTTAGAGCGGAAAGACCCTGCTGTTGTCAATTTTATCCCTGTTGCCATTTCATTGTCTGAGTTTGAGATTGCGCAGGAAATTAAAACACTAGGCCAACTTACAATTGTTAATGCTACTGTGCAGGCTGGCAATCCTGTTGTAGCTAAGCCTGCTAGATGGCGCAAAACTGTATCTTTTAACGTTACAGATACGTCTGGAAATCAAGAGCCAGTGTTGCTTAGGAAATATGAGTATCTAATCAACTATAACATTGGCGCAACATCGGGCCTTCCACTATACTATGCAGACATTGATTGGGAGCATTGGCTAATAGCTCCAGTGCCTGATCAAGCATACAACTTTCAAGTTTTATATTACAGCCGTTTGCAGCCACTATCGTCTGACAATCAGACCAATTGGCTTACGCAAAACGCGCCTAATGTAATGCTATATGGCACATTGCTGCAATGCATGCCTTTTTTGAAAAATGACCAACGGCAAATTTTTCAGCAAAAATATACTGAAGCCCTTACCGCGTTGAAAACAGAAGATCAATTGCGTTTGGGCGATCGCCAAACCATTGCTGAGGACGCGTAATGACAACGTATACCAACCCATTTACGGGGCAGACAATCAATCCAACGTCTGTTAGCTATGAAGCTATCACTATTAGCTCAAATACCGTGCTGCAATGGCCTATCAATGGCAACAATAGCACGCCGGCAAGCAGTATTATTGATGTTACTGCCACAATTGGCTCGGCAACTTTTAGAGGCTACATTTCTGGTGTAACATTAACAGTTACCGCTGTGTCATCTGGTACTATTCAGGTAGGCCAAACCATTACGGGCACAAATATAGCTTCAGGCACAATGATTACTGCCCTAGGCTCAGGCAGTGGTAGCACCGGTACGTACGTTATCAACATTTCTCAAACTGTGGCATCTTCAGGCTCACCTGAGGCCATTACAGCTGTAGCATTGCTTTTGGAGTTGCCCCCTGCAACACAAGTATCTACAGGGCAATCAATTCTAGTTAGAAATGTAGGCACTTACGCTTTTACCGTTGCGGACAATGCAGGCAACACAATTGTGTCCGCAACAACTGGGCTTGCGTACTTTATTTGGTTGACCGATAACACTACGGTTGCAGGCGCCTGGGCAGAAGTTCAATTTGGCGCAGGCACTTCGGCAGCCAACGCATCGCAATTAGCCGGATATGGCTTACAAGCTAGTGGCTCAACGCTTAACACTATTACGCCATTAGTTAGTTATTATTCAAGCGCTACGTTAAGCGCAACATCGCAATCGCAATTAGCTACTTGGCAAGGCGGCGTAGGTACACTAACATTGCCTGTGTCATCTGTTGTTGGCGCCAATTGGTTTGTTATCATCAAAAACAATGGCACAGGCATAGTTACCGTGCAATGCCAAGGCTCTGATCAGATTGACGCTGCAAATGCGTCATTTCAATTGCAATTGCAAGAGTCTTTTATGCTGGTGTCCAATGGCACCGATGGTTATAGCTCTTGGGGCTATGGTCAAAGCGCTATATTCTCATTTACGCAAGAGCAGATCTCTGTAACAGGTCAAAGCTCCCCTATTATTCTTACGTCTACGCAAGGGTCATACACTTTGCAGCAGTATTTAGGCACGCTTGGCCAAAATACTGTGGTTAGAGTTCCCCCTACCGTGCAGTTTTATGTCATTACAAATAGCACATCAGGCACGTATACATTAACATTCTCTACCGGTATAAGTGGCGGTTCAACCACAACTATACCTACAGGCGCTACTGTCGCCATGGTGTGTGATGGCACCAACGTTACGTCCGTCACCTCTGTATCAAACAGCATTAGCACACTAACTTTAAGTACAGGCTCCGCAACTAACCCATCACTAAACTTTTTAGGCAACCTAAATACTGGTTTGTATCTGCCTAACTCAAACCAAGTTGGCGTGACGATTAACGGTGCTGAAGCTGCATTTTTTAGTACAACTGGGCTAACAGTTCTTAATGGTATTAGCGGGGGCACGTTTTGACGGCCAAGGTTACCGCTTTACAAGTTCCTGCTGGCATACAGCGGGATGGCACGCAATTTGCGTCTGTTTACTATGTAGATGGTCAGTGGGTTCGCTTTCAACGTGGTTTGCCAAGAAAGATTGGTGGCTATACCGGTGCCTTTTTAAACGCATCTGGCATTTCCCGTGGCGTGATTATGAGTGCGCTTAATGGCCTTAATTACATCATTTCAGGCTATAGCGCAGGCATTCAACAGTGGGTTACAAATGATGTGACGGCAATTGGTACTGGCCCAGCTACATTTACATTGCCCACAGCGCCAAACTTTACTCCTAGTGCTAACAATCTATGGCAGTTTGACATCGGTTATGACTCGTCAGGCAATAACGCTAACCAGCTTATTGCACACCCTGGGCAAAACTTAAACTACATCTCAAGCACAATAAAAACACGTCCCTTGTATGGCTTGTTTACTAGCACTACGTTGGCCCCAGTTGGCGTATTTACGGCAACAGGTTCTATTACTAACGGTAGAACGTTTGTCACTTTTTCTAGTATCAACTCAGGCATTGGCCCCGGTGTAACAGTTACTGGCACAGGCATCCCTACCAACACTACCGTGGTCTCGGCCAACTTGCAAGCCTTTGGCCCCATTGGCACTATTGACATTAGCACGCAAGGCTCTGGATACACTAATGGCACATACACAGGTATATCCATTATTGGTGGAAAATCAGGTTCAGGCGCCACGGCTACCGTGGTTGTCAGTGGCGGCGCTGTGACTTCGGTAACCGTAACTCTTGGCGGTAGCAATTACATCTCGCTTGACTCATTTACTTTAGGCTCTGGCATTGGTTCTGGCTCAGGCTTTTCTGGTTCTATTACCAGCTTGGCTTCGACTTCTTCCAATCTGTGGACAGCAGTTTTATCGCAAGCTGCCACAGCAACTGCCACAGAGACTCTGACTTTTGATAATAACATTGCAGTGTCCGGTGGCGTTGTGATGCTTTTCCCATACTTGTTTGTGTATGGCGATGATGGCTTAATTCAAAATTGCGCTGCAGGTGACTTTAATAACTGGACCAGCGCGGACTCAAACGCCAATAACGTATCTTCAACCAAAGTTGTTAAAGGTTTACCTTTGCGGGGCGGTACAACGTCGCCCTCAGGACTGTTCTGGACGTTAGACTCGGTTGTTCGTGTTACTTACGCGCCCCAGACCGTAGGCACTTCTACACTATATTGGCGGTATGACTTAATTACGCAGCAAAGCTCAATTTTGTCATCCAGCTGCGTCATTGAGTATGATGGCATCTATTATTGGATTGGTGTTGACAGGTTCTTGTATTACAACGGCGTAGTGCAAGAAATGACCAACAATATGAACATCAACTACTTTTTTGACAACTTGAATTTTAGTCAACGTCAAAAAGTTTGGGCTAGCAAAGTTCCTCGCTATGGAGAGATCTGGTGGTTTTATCCGCGCGGTGACGCCACAGAGTGCACAGACGCTATTATCTACAATGTGCGTGAGAAGACGTGGTATGACGCTGGACAAGCCCCGGGGGCTAACCGCGCAGCCGGTATTTTCACTGAGGTATTTCCTAAGCCTATTTGGGGCGGCACAACCGGTACGCCTATTGTTGAGTTTCAAGGCTCAGTTAGTGGCACTACGTTAACTGTTTCGGACATGGTGTATGGCACTATCTTTATAGGGCAAATCCTGCAAGGCTTGGGCGTTCCAGATCAAATGGTTATCACAGCGCAGGTAAGTGGAACTGGCGGCACAGGTACATACACTGTGTATAACCCAACGGGTGTTGCTGTAGGTTCTACAGTAATAACAGCAAATGGCTACACTATTTGGGAGCATGAATCAGGCACTAATCAAGTGTATTTAACCAATGTTGACGCAATCTATTCTGCCATTGAGACGCCTACTTTAGGCAGTATGACAGGATTGGTAGGCACTACAGGTCAATTTGGCGATAATTATTGGACAAGGCTTGAGCGGATTGAACCTGATTTTGTGCAAACAGGCGATATGGACGTGATTGTTACGGGTAAAGGCTACTCAGATGGCACAGATCAGCCATCTGACCCTTACACGTTTAGCCCATCAACACTTAAAATTGATATGCGTGAGCAACGTCGTGAAATGCGACTACGTTTTGAGTCAAACACGTTTGATGGTGACTATCAAATGGGTAAAATCCTCCTCAACATTGAGGCAGGTGATGTTCGCGGAACAGGTAACCCATGATAGCGTATGACCCTCGTGGTATGACATGGAATCAGTATTGCCAATTGATGGCTGAATTGTTTGCACCTAATCAATTAGGATTTGTGCCTGAAGAAAAGTGGATGGATTGGGTAGACGGTATGAATGGCATTGGCTATTTTGTGCAATCTGGCATTCCTGATGCACGCCAATTTCCTACTTGGCGAGACTGGGCCGAGCATATGTGTGGAATTATGAATTTGCAAGGGAATTAGCATGTTAACAGATGATGTCATAAAAGCTGTTGCCAAAAGAGAAGGTATCAAACCTGGAGCCTTAGAAGCTACCATTCAAAAATTGGTAGGGCAAGGCCGTGGTACCCTTATGCATAAAAATGACACCCTTATGCTTTTACACCCTATGGGCCCCACCACCGCGTATGTGCATTTTTTGTCCATTGATGGCATGCCGGCGCTTGTACACGCTATTGGTGACTACTTATCTGTCATTCGCCGACACGGCATCAAGCGGCTTTACACCAATGTGCAAAATCCGCAAATCATTGAGGCTTTAAAGCAAAATAAGGCCCCGGTTATGCCTTCCGACTCCAAACGTTATCATTTAATGATTAAGGTGTAAGCATATGGCTGGCGGATCATGCAATTATTGTTGCGTTCCTTGGGGTTGCTGGCCGCCAGTATGCCCAACAGGTGGTTGCTCAGGGAATTGCTGCTTTAGTGGCGGTTGCTGCTCTAGTGGTGGTTGTTGCTATAGTGGGGGTGGGTGCTGGTGTGGATGCCATTGGCCTTGCAATAGCGGAAGTGGACACTTTCAACCTCCTGCGCCTCCGCCGCCTCCGCCTGTTTGCACGTATCAGCCTCCTGCGCCATCTCCTGCGCCATCACCATCACCTGTTTGCAATAGCCCGCCTGATTGCATCCCCATTTGTATTCCTCCTATTTGCGAGCCTGTCTGTGGTCCAGTAGGTGGACCGGGTGGCCCCGGTGCATGCTGCACGCCTATTAAATCACCTGTTTGTACGGGTCCAGTTTGTACTGGTCCAGTTTGTACTGGTCCAGTTTGCAGCGGGCCTGTTTGTACTGGTCCAGTTTGTACTGGTCCAGTTTGCAGCGGGCCTGTTTGTACGGGTCCAGTTTGCAGCGGGCCTGTTTGTACTGGTCCAGTTTGTACTGGTCCAGTTTGCAGCGGGCCTGTTTGTACTGGTCCAGTTTGCAGCGGGCCTGTTTGTACGGGGCCAGTTTGTACTGGTCCAGTTTGTACGGGTCCAGTTTGCAATAGCCCACCTGACTGTATTCCCATTTGCATTCCGCCTATTTGCGAGCCAGTTTGCGAGCCAGTTTGTGGGCCTGTTTGCGGTCCTATAGGCGGACCAAATGGCCCAGGTGCATGTTGTATACCTGTTGAGCCCCCAATCTGTTATGGGCCAGTTTGCTGTGAGCCAATATGTACTCCTCCAGTCTGCTGTGGGCCAGTATGTACTCCTCCAGTTTGCTGTGGGCCAATATGTACTCCCCCAGTTTGTGCTCCTCCAGTCTGCTGTGGGCCAGTATGCACCCCTCCAGTTTGTTGTGAGCCTATTGCTTGCTGCATACCTATTTGTATTCCACCTATATGCGCGCCAGTATGCTGCGCCCCAACATGCGACTGCATTCCTATTGTTTGCGTAACTTGCTGTGAACCAACTTGCTGTGAGCCTCCAGTTTGCTGTGAGCCTCCAGTTTGTTGTGAGCCACCCCCTTGCTGTATCCCTACTATTTGCATAACTTGCACTAAACCAGTTTGTTGTGAGCCACCCCCTTGTTGTGAGCCACCCCCTTGCTGTATCCCTACTATTTGTATAACTTGCACTAAGCCAGTTTGTTGTGAGCCGCCCCCTTGCTGTATCCCTACTATTTGTATAACTTGCACTAAACCAGTTTGTTGTGAGCCACCCCCTTGTTGTGAGCCTCCAGATTGCTGTGAGCCAGCATGCTGCTGCAAGTCTAAAGGCTGCAAGTCTAAAGACTGTAAACCTAAAGACTGTAAGCCCAAAGACTGTAAGCCTAAAAATTGCAAGCCTACATCGCCTAAAGGCAGCTGCAATAATAGTGGCGCTTTGCCTACAACGCATGGCAAGCCTATAACCGGCGCTTTAAAAGATCAAAACCTAACATCAAAAGCTGATTATAGTAAAGATCAACTTGAGCAACTTAAACAACTTTTTCCAATGAAAGCTGAGGGCGGCGCCATGAGTTTATGTGTTGAAGAAGCTAAAAAAGGGATTTTTGCAAATCCTAGTTATGGTATTCCCAATATAGAGATTGTGGGCGATCGACCTGTATATGGCGGCATCAAAGAGACGCAGCCTATACAGCCTGATGCAGTGCCTTATGCAAATGTACCTGGGTTGCCTAGCAATTTTTTGCCTAATTTACCTACTACACCCACGGAAAAAGCAGAATCTGCAACACCTGAGCCTATGCCTGGCGCTTTACCTACAACTACAAATAGTCAAACCTGCAATGATTATAGTGTGCACAACACTACGGCGCCTGAAGGGCACATTCCTACAGCGCCGCAGCATAAGCACTTGCAAACGCAAGGAAGTGCATATGAAATGCAACTTCAGCAATTGCGGCATTTGTATCCGCAAATTGGCCACTTGCATCCTTGTGTAATGTCTTCATTGGCGGGGATTGACAATCAAGGCGCCCTGCCTAAGGCCGCAACGGGCGGCAGCATATCTTCAATTTTGGGAAATACAGGAATGCCAGGCGCTACACGTTCTGCAAGTCCTAATGTTTGCTATGGCAACCCATTGTCGCCTAATGCAAAGCTGCACCCACAAAACTTGAATACAGGCGGCGTTCCCGGGCATCACCCCGAGTTCATTACCGGCGCCACCGGCCATTATGTAAAAGGCAAAGGCGATGGTCAAAGTGATGACATCCCGGCCATGTTGGCTGATGGCGAATACGTGTTTGACGCCGATACTGTGGCTGCATTGGGCAATGGCTCCAGCGACGCAGGGGCAAAATTGCTAGATCATTTTAGAGAAGCTTTAAGAGAGCATAAACGAGCAGCGCCAAGTGATAAAATACCACCTGCAGCTTCGCCATTGCAATATATGAAAGAAGCCCTCAAACGGCATAAGGGGAAATAACATGGCAGCACTCTGTTCTATAACGCCAGTTGGTGCTTGCGCAACGCCTACTGGCACAGTTGGTGCGTCGCCCCCTAGTGGCCAACTTGTAAGTATGCAAGTGTGTAACCTTGCTTGCTCAGTTGGCGCGCCGCCTCCCGTAACAGGCTTTCATGTGCTAACTCCTGGGCTAACTGGGGCTTTGCCTACATCATCTCCTACGCTTAATAATCCTATTGTTGGAGGTGCGTCTACGCTAAACACGCCAACTTCAACCCCTGCGCCTTGCCTTGGTGTTACAACCGGCTCGCATGGGGGTTGCAGTATTTTGCAAGGTAAAGCATTGCCCTGCATTACGACTAAGTCAAGTCAAGTAACTGCGGCGCCAAAGTTTTACACTGACTTTTTAAATAACATTGCTACTGCAGGGGCTTGTGTAGCTGCTAACGCCCACTATGTTGGGGCAACACCTCTGCAACAGGCCGCGTGGTGCAAAGTTGCTGCTTGCCAAGGCAATTACAAAGGCGCCCTTTGCGCTGCCAAGAATGTTACTACCGGCGTGCAAAATGCATGTCTTAATCAGCAGGCTCAAAAATACATGAGCCCTTATGTGCATTGCGTAGTAAATCAAATTGGCGCCCTTGGGCAAGCCAATATCATGAATAACATTGGCCCTCAGGCCAACGCCGGCATTGTCGGCTCGGGGCAATTTGGCTCAACTCGAGGTGCAACGGCTTTGGGGCAAGTTCTTTCAAACGCTGCCCTAGGCTTAACGGCGCAACAATCCTGCGCTCTGCAAAAAGGCTACACACAAGCACTATGCACGGCCAAGTCGCAAGAAAACATGCAACTGGCAGCGGCGAACCAAGGCATTTGCGAGGCCAAGACCACTCAGGCTTTGAGTTTGAACTGCGCCAACGCCTTGGCGACCATGGGCGCGCAGCAACAAACCATTGCGCAAAACGCCCAATGCTATCCAATGAAGCAACTGGTTACAGAGTCCAACTTGCTCAAAGGCTACAGCATTCCAGAAAGCACTTCTTCTTCCTACACTGGGCCTATTCCTGGTGCCTACTCCGCATCTCTGTTGCAACAACTTACTGGCGCCGGTGCATTGGCCAAGGGTCTTATGTGCGCTTACAAAACGTATAAGTGTATTGCTAAAGGCAGTGGCAGTGGTGGTAAAGGCAGCGGCGGTGGGGGTAGCGGCGGCGGAGGTAGTGGCGGTGGGGGCGGCTGTAAGGGTGGAAGCGGTGGCGGTGGCGGCTGCAAAGGGCCTGCTTGTGTTGGCACATCCGGCGGTGACCCATGTCAACCAGTTTGCTGCCCACCATCTTGCTGCGAACCATCTTGCTGCTGCTCTGGTTGCTGCTCAAGCTGCTGCTCTGGTTGCTGCTCAAGCTGCTGCTCTGGTTGCTGCTCCGGTGGCTGCTGCGGTTAATCGTAAAAGGATAAATTATGGCTGCACTTCCTACAACCGCGCCATCTTTTGGCGGCGATCAAGATGCTCAAAACGAGTATTTAGCCGCCTTAGAGCGCGTACAGCAATCATTTGAAAACCGCAATAAGACCAATTGGTTCTCCATTGCTGGGGCTTTGCTAAACCCAGGGCGGACCGGCAGCTTTGGCGAGGCCTTAGGCCGAGTTGGAGATGTTTTAGGCGCGCAGCAGGCTCAGCAAGAACAGCAAGAGCCACAAATTGCTATGATGCGAGCTCAGTTGGCAGCTCAAAAATATGAAGTTGCCAATCAAGGCAAGGCCATGAATATGCTAGGCGGCGTGTTTGGCATGGACCCTGCCAAGGTTGCTGAGGGCTTGCAAAATGGTACTATTAACGCCAACGACCCGTCATTTGCAAGCAAGCTAACGCCTCAACTCTACACGCAAATCTCATTGCTCTATCCTAAACTTGGTGAGACTTTAAAAGGCGCCTTTGGGATGGACATTGAAAAAGGCAAGCTTAAATCGCAGAATGACACTAATCAGATTGCAGCCATTGAGAAGCTGGCTAAGAATCCTGAATTGTTGCCTGTCTTCAAACAAATGGGTGTTGTGCCTGCAGACGCAACTTTGGACGCCATCATTAATGGTACAGCCCCAGTTAATGGCAGCATACTTAATGACGCAATAACGCCGCAGGATAAAAAGCCACCTGCACAGGGGCAAGAAGTTGGTGGTGGTAGTGGCAATACACAGCCGCCTGCTGCTAATCAAAATCAACGTGCAGGGCAGCAAAGCTTTAGCATGCCTGTCGATGTTGCCAGCAGTAGATTGACAAGCCCCTTTGGGCCCAGGACTAACCCTGTTACGCAGCAGCAAGAGAATCATCCTGGCTGGGACATGGCAGCGCCTAAAGGCACTCCGGTTGCTAGCATTGGTAATGGTACTGTTTTGCACGTTGGCGCTGATAGTGGCACAAAAACTGACTACGGCAATAATGTGATTGTTGACTATGGCAATGGCATTACAGTTCGCTATGGCCACCTAGATAAGATTGACCCCAACTTGAAAGAAGGGGCGCCAATTGGGGCGGGTGTTCCAATTGGTGGTGTTGGCAGTACCGGTTTGTCAACAGGCAATCATCTAGATATGTCTGTGTTTAAAGATGGTAAGCCCGTCGACCCTGCTACCATCTTTGGCAATCCTTGGTCTAAACCTGGCTCGCCTATGGCTAGTGTTGAGCCTGTGCAAACTAATAAAGGCATACAGGTTACTACACCAATTCCTCCTAGGGAGCCTGGCGAGCCTCTAGACGCTTACCGCGAACGTGTCAAGTCTGTCACACAGGCTAACATTGAAATTTCTAGAGAAGCTGCTAAAGTGCCAATTGCTATTCAGCAAAGACAAAAAGAGTCTGACATTGCAGTTGGGCAAAAACAAAAAGAATCTGATATTGCAGTTGAGCAAAAGGGCAAAGAGTCCAATATTGATGTTGGGCAAAAAGACCGCGAGGCTCGTCAAGCCCCTTACATTGAGAAGCATAATCAAATTGCTTCTTATGACTACAATACGGTTCAGCAAAACAACGCCAAACTGTCCGAGTTGATGGCCTTGGTTAAAGCGCACCCCGCTGCTGTGGGGCAGTTGACGCATCAAGGCGTTATGTTTGCTTTGGCGCAGTTGGCCGAGAGTGGCGTTAACACACCAATTGGTAGCTTATCAATTCCAGTTACTGATGCTCTGAACAAGTTAAACCTGTCCGATAAAGAGCAAGAAGCTGCACGAAACATTACGCAGTTGATTTCTGACTTGAACCAGTCTGTGATGAAGACGGGCAAAAGTATTTATGGCCCGCAAATCAGTACGTTTGACGCTCAGCAAATGGCTAAGCCTGGGTTTAAAGATACCGACCCCGCGTCTTTTATTACATACTTAGGCGCCAAACAGCGTGTTGTCAATACTTACATGGGCAAAATGGCAGAGGCTCAGGCTGATTACTTTGACGCTCACCCAACGGCGTCAACGGCCTCGTTCCAACGCTCCAAAGTCTATAAAGACATTGTTGATGAATTTAATGCCACATATCGTGACTTAACCAGCAAATCACCTTACAGGTAATACTATGCCAGAAGCACAAGACTCTGACGATCAGCCTAAAGCCAAGTCTACGTTGGCTGATATCTTACCTGAGTTTCATAATGAACAAGGTGAGTTTCATTTGCCTACAATGCAGGAATTGAATACCGAGACCGGTACAAGTCCGCAAACTAATCTTGACACGCTTAACGCGGTAGGGGCAACCATTGCAGGCGGCGCCATTGGTAAGTTTGGGTCTGAGGTAACGCCTAAGGATCCGTTGTCTGAGATATGGACAGCGCATCAGGCCAATGCAACTGCTTTGGAAGACGCAGCAGCAGACTTGCAAAAAGCGCAAGAAGAAGCTAAAAAGCATGGCGTCTTCACACCTAGTGGAGCCAAAACGCCTGAAGGTAAGTTGGTTATCAATCAAACTAATTTGCCACCAGCGCAAGGCAAAGCACCTTTAACTCCTAAAGGTGGCAATATGACATTCAACTATGGCAAAGAGATGGGCTTGACGGACTATGACGCTGCTCAGGCCGTTGACATGTCCAAGCAAGAACAAGGGGCTTGGGACGTTGCCAAAAAAGCTCGTGAAGCGGAAAAGAAAATTGGCCCCGGCTGGGCCATGGATGAAACCCGCGCCAATTTAATGTTGCCTACAACTACGCCAAAAACAGCCGAGGCTACAGAAGCTCGTAAAGCCTTGACCGAGGCTATGGCTAAGTTTCAAGAAGCAAAGCGGAATGCTGCAGTATCGCAAATTGCACTTGAAAAAGTAAGTGGTAAACCTTTAGAAGTTCTTAGCACTTTGTCTAAGCCAGTTAAAGAAGGCGTGCTTAGTGCTACTGGGCGGCTTGCTGCAAAAATTCCTGGGGCCCTTACCGGTGCCTACGCAGGCTATGATGCTTATCAGGCCGAAAAAGATAGAGAAGCTGGCAACTATGGCCGCATGGCAGCGCATGGCCTATCCGCAGCTGGTGGCGCTTTAAGCATGGCCTCTGACCCCAGAGCTAAAGCTGTTGGCTTTGGTATGCAAGTGCCTGCTATGGGTGTTGATTTGCTGGACATGTTCGCGCCATCGCAAACTAAGAACCCCGTGCTGGAAAAGCTAAAGCCCCAGTCTAAACCTTAACGCAGTTGCTAGTTCTCCCTAGCACTTTGGCCCCCGCAAGGGGGCCTTTTTTCATGGTGCTTGCTGCGCGTCACTGATGGCCGTTTGGTACTGCGCCACCAATGCTAGCTCGACCTTAACAGCCTGTAAAGCTGTTGTAAGGTCATTTATTGAGTGATTTTGCCTTAATAGGCTCATCACAAAAGTACGAAGTAGGGCCTCTGAGGGACTGCTTAAACTTGTGTCAGCCATTTTGAAAACTCAAAGTAAGGGTTGATGGACTTTTCAATGAGATTGTGCGCTTCGTAGCGAAAGATTCTTGGCGGTGGGTCTGTCAAGGGTACATGTTGACTTTGGCTAAGAATGGAGTTGAACATCTCAACTCGAGATTCATAGACGTGGAAAGACCCCACCGAAACAGTTAAGGTTCCAACACTGGCGTTAAGCAACGCGGCTATAATTTCCTGCAGGAAACTGAATGTTGGTATGTCATTAGCCATGCCCCATAGAATGTCCTGAGACCTCATAATGGCACGAGCATTAAGGTAACCACCACGCAGTCTAAATTCAATCGCCAGTGTGCACGGAACATCCTTGGCGTCAAGGTCCATATGATCAGCGTCAGTGCCATACATTGGTATGACAGCCCGACGGCTCATAGGGTCATCGCTTAATAGTTTGACAATATGTTTGACCCCGTGACGGCCAAACCAATAGCTACCATAATTGCTATTAAGCTTTCCATTTGCGACAATCTTCCCCCACTGCTTCGCATGGTCAGCAATAGACAAATCGTTAGGGTCAGCATGGATATACCAAGCCATTTCCCGCTTAAGATAGGAAAGATTGAAGTTGCGGCCGGCGAAAGAATTAAAACGGACATAAGGAGCAAGAGAATAAGTAAAATTCTCGATCTCCAAAGTACGCTCACCTCTTGGGGCTGTCCATTTGCCGTCTTTTGCAAGGGCTCGGTAAAGCCAGATAAGGTCTTTTTCATAATTGATTTGCGTAATTTCCATGGTCAGTATGTGTGATTGAGTAAGGTTCATCAGGGTAGTGCTGCATGTGGTGCAACGGGGGAGGGAGCTTAGTAACTTTGATGCCGTTATTAAGCGCCCATGTATATGCGTTATTGCCTAACGCAAAGATTCTGGAGGGTCGCAGCGCCTTTAAAAAGGCCGGGTCCAATGGAACCCCTTGGTATGTTTGAGTGTTGATCCAGTAAAGTTTGGATTCACTTACGCCTTCATTGTCCAAGGTCGCTGCCAGCATACGGCTGGGGCCGTCATTATCCAAGAAGTTGATGAAAGGCACAACCACGGCAGAGTCTTTGACATTGGCCCTAGGCCCGCGGTCACACAGCATAAGCATATTGCCTTCATTAAAGCAACCACCACCGCTGGCTTTATTTTCAATTGTTGCCCGTGATAGATGGGCCAGCAATTCATCAACACTGTCTTCTTGATAGTTGTAGTGAATGACTGGCAAGGCCGTGTGCAGGTCCAAAAGCTCATAGTCACCGTACACATCTTGTAATTGTGTAGGAGTGTCTAAGTACTCATCATTGATTCTGCTTTTAAAAGTTTTTAGGCAGGTTTCAAAGTCAGGCAGGCAGTTGATGACAACGGCGCCGCGGGAAAGGGCCACACGCTCAAGCATACGCTTTCTTGGTGTGTCAATACGATTCAAGCCATCACGGTAAGCATTGCCGTAAATAGGCTCAGACAGCCAGGACCTGTCCATGATAACTATGTCATCGTGCGTCAATGCAGGGGTCATGCCCCTAAAATAAATTTTGCACAGATGCTCGGATGTCAAATCTCTATATGGGCCATGCTTAACAATGTGCACCAGCTTGTTGCCTTGCAACTTTTGTCTAAGGGTCTCGGCAAGTGTGGTCTTGCCAGCCCCATCAGGACCTTCCAGGATGATTATCATTTGCAAATCTCTCTAACTTTTCTAATGTCATATGTAATGACTCGACTTTTAAGTCCATGCTTTGCGCTATGGCAATCATTTCCAATTCATAGCGGTCTAGGCTTTCCAAGAAGTCTAGTGTATAGCTATAAGACTGAGCAATCATGCCTAATTCAAGTGGGTTGCCACCGAGGACACATCCGGCAGCTGCAGCGTGCAAATACCGAACTCGCCACCATCCACACCCTGCATGAGCGTAGGTTGGACATAAAACTCCATAATAAGACCCATATTGCCAAACAACATCACTTTCCAGTATTCGTGCTTGTCCGAGAGATTTACCTCCAATTGAATGTATAGGCCACTTAAGGCTTTGAGCGCTGGCCCATTCATGTGCTTCCCTTGAAAGTGATGCGTTATACCAAGCTTGCTTGCGTTGTTGCCAAGATTGCTTATACACAGGCGGCATTTCATACAAGCAAGATGGGTCCCATTGCAAAATGTTTGCAACAGGTAAATTCATTTTAGAAACATTGCCCCATGAAAAGAGCGGCGCAATCCAGGTGCGGTCTGTAAGCGCATCCAGATCGATCTTATCTTTCCATGTGGGCAATATCTTTTGAAACGCCCAGTCATCAAGACAAATATACGCGTCAGGTCTTTGCTCCAACACGTATATGGCATTGTCCGGTGCAATGGCATTTCCATCCAGCGGATAAACATACACAAACACGGCGTCATACATGCTAAGATCTTCGCCAAGCTTTACATAGCGATGATCCACATTGTAGCCAAGACGACCATAACCCTTGGCCATAAGCTCGGGGATAGACACAAACTTGGTTGAGCTAGCTCTATCAGGTTTATTGATATGCGTCTCGGTAACGCCGGTTATGAGTATGTTCATTCTTCGCTTTCGTCGCTTTCGCTTTCGTTGTCCTCATCGCCACTCAGTTCGATGTAGCCATTTTGCACATCATACTTAATGTCGCCTGATCGTCCGCCGGCCTCAACGTACTCGCCAACTGTCATGCCGGTTTGATACAACTCAAAACGTTCATAGGCCAAGCTGTCTTGACGCTTAGGGTTGGACTGTGCCAACACGGTAATGATGGCAGATTTCTTGGTGTGCTTACGCGGAGCAGTAGATAGTTCAATCACTTTAGGTGCTTCTATAATTAAGGGTTTACGGGTAGGTTTGTTCATGATTTCCTTTCAAACGTCAACAGCTGTGATTGTATCACGTTTAATGTAGTCACGCACAGCATTCAACAAATTTTGTTGCGTTTTGTCTTTGCGGCGGACAGCTTTTATTATGGCCTCATCAATGGTGTCCTTTGCAATGATGTGGTGGACCATAATTCGGTTTTGCTGGCCTTGACGCCAAAGCCTGCGAATAAACTGTTCATAGATTTCTAAACTCCAGGTAAGCGAATACCATATAACAGCATGGCCCGCGCCCTGGAGATTGAGACCGTGACCCGCTGACATTGGGTGCGCCAGAAGGACCGGTATTTCACCGGCGTTCCAAGCCGTAATAATAGCATCAAGCTTATTGCCAACGACGCCAGAACCAATAACAGGCGCAGCTGGAAAAGCCGCCTGAAGCCTAGCGAGGTCATGGGCAAAATGGTATCCGATGATGCAAGGATTGCCAGATAGCTCCTCCACAAGATCTTGTACCGCTTCAGTCTTAACATCATGAATGAAAGTGAATGCACGCTCATCTCCATCTAAATAAGAGCCACCATTGGCTATTTGCTGACATTTCATAACGGCAACGGCGGCGTTGACCGCAGTAACCGACCCTTGCTCAAACTCTATGGTCAAAGCTTTCTCGAAAGCATTATAAGTGTCACGCGCCTTGACCGGAAGCTCGACCATAATATCGTTGTAGGCAAGTTCTGGTAAGTCAAGATGATCCAAAGCTGCCATCCGAAGCACCTTACCATCAAGCTTTTCTTGAATTCTTTTCTCTCCGTCTGATTGCAGTTTCCACTCATAGCCGTTGTATCCTGAAGGGTAGAAGTAAGTGGTCCTGAAATGGGATATGTAGGGCCCAAACGTGGCCCCCTGGTCAATAATATATTGTGGACCAAATATATCCAATAGGCTATTAGGTGCGGGGGACCCTGTGAGGCCCCAGCGCCTGTCAAACTTATTGAGCAGAGGCTTTAGAGTTTTGAAGCGCTGTGTTTGTGTGTTTTTAAGATACGAGATCTCATCCACAACCAGCACATCAAAAGGCCAAGGCTTGCCGTTTAGTTTGCTGGACAGCCAGCCGATGCCTTCAAAGTTGATGACATAGATGTCATGCAGCTTCTTAAGTGTTTGCTCTTTTTTGCTGCCATGTAAGACACCGACCGAGTAATGGCTAAATTGCCCCCACTTTTGCGCCTCGGTAGGCCAAACCCCATACACGGGCCTCAGCGGAGCAATGACCAACATTCTTTTGGCCAATCTTTTTTGTTGCAGTGTTGTAAAGGCTGACAAAACAATGGCAGTTTTGCCCAAGCCGGGGTCAAGCCAAAGACTGGCCGAGCCGCGTTCGATTAAGAACTTACAAGCCGCTATCTGATACGCATGCGGTTCCCAGTACACGATCAATTCCTTCTTTAGAGTCTAGCACATACACTTCTTGCTGCCAGCTTTTAAGCTGCTTGATAACTTTATCTTGTAAAGGCGAGAGCTTACCGCCAGGCCTTTTGAGCTCAACCCATAAAATGTTGCCTAATGGCAGCACAACGAGTCTATCAGGCCAACCGCGTTGATACCTTACATTTAGCTTTAAAGTCATAAGGCCTAGCTGCTTGCATTGCTTGGCAAAATGAGCCTCAAGGTCACGTTCAAGCAACTTAGTTACCATTGGCAAGGCCCACCATTGTTTTTACGAAAATGGCAATACCTGCAATTGCCACTAGGCTTAGGGGCAAAGATGTCATCATTTTCAATCTTGCTAACACGGCCATTGACCCACGCCTTAAGCTCATCAAACTGCGAGCGTGGGATAGGCTTATAAGGCTGACGCTTTTTAAGATCGACAAACAAGATTTCAGGCCTAACCTCGTTGATGAATGGATAGGCTGCAAAAATAAAGCTAGCGTACAATTTAAGCTGGTCTAGGTAGTCACGTTCTTTGCCAGTTTTCCAGTCACCAACATAGGCGGTGTTGCCTTCAATGTAAAAGATGTCAAAGATACCGCGGACCCAAACATTCTTGTCAGAGAAAGGTACATGCTTCCAGTCTTTGTCAATGCCAATTTCAAGCTCAGACATAGCGTTCTTTGCCACCAACTCATTGACAAAGGGCTCCCAGTACTCAGTCTCGGCCGTGTAAAGCTGAAGCATGCCTTTAAGCAAGTTTTCAAACTCTGTGTGGATCATTTTGCCACGATCAGCCGCGGGGCCTGAAGGCTCATGCTTATGCTCAATACGAGTCAGCCGGTATTTGAAGGGGCATTCTTCGTATGACTTGATGCTTGAATGTGAGTAGCTCATTTAGTTTCCTGATAGGTGTCGCCGACTTTATAATCACTAATCATAGGCACATCCATTTGCAAGGCGCTGCACATCGCGGACATAAGACAATTGGCCTCACGTTCAATGTGCTCGATCGGCGCGCTGATAACCAACTCATCATGAACACTAAGTAGTAGCCTACTGCCTTGTCGAGTCTTTTGATACAACAACATGGCTGCCTTGGCCTGATCAGCGGCAGAGCCTTGAATTAAAAGATTGACGCCCTTATAGTCAAACTCACGGAGGCGGCCTTGTATAACTTTTGGGGGCTCCATCTTAACTAAACGGTTGCCTAAAGTTTTGATGGGCTGCTTTAGTTTATAGCGGGTTCGCATAGTAGATTGCATGTCCTTGAGTCCAGGCGCCACAGCGGTAGTGTAAGCATCCATCAGTGTCTTGGCCAGTTCATAGTCAATCTCAAGCATGTCACTAATTTTGCTAGGCCCAGCCCCATACAAAATAGCAAATGACACGCCTTTACTATAGGTTCTACTTACTTCACGGCCGCTGGCCTCAGTCATCATCTTGGCTGCGTAAGTATGTAGGTCCGCTCTGGCGTCCTGTTGATATTGCCGCATTAAGTTGCCAGCTTCAAAATGGGCAAAGATACGCAGCTCCTGAGCGTTAAAGTCACACGCCACCAGCTTATGGCCTTCATCAGGCAAAATAAAGCTACGAATCAAAGGCAAAGGGGCAACCTTTAAGTCGCTTGGCAAGTTGACTTTGGGGTATCTAACAGGTGCGTTTTGGAAGTTCGGAGTACTGCTGAGACGACCCGTCCGCGTGCCGCCTCGTTCACCACGAACACTGTTCCAGTTGGTGTAGATACGGCCCGTATCTCGGCCGGATTGAAGCCACGGCTCAATAAACGTTGATAGGCAGGTTGACAGATTGGCTCGGTAGCGCAAAACGTCTCTAAGGTATTCATTGGTTAACATCTCCTCAAATGCTTCTTTGGTTGCTTGTAATTGACCTTTGTCTGTTGTAGGCCAGGCTTTATTTTTGTCCCAGTGCTCCGATTGATAAATACATTCGACCAACTGTTGGTCACTGTCTACATTCAAATCAGGAGAACCAAGTAATGTCTTCACCCACTCGGTGCATAATGCAATATCTACTTCTGCTTGGGCCTTTGCTTGCTCAAGTCCCGGCACATCAACCCTTACACCTAGACGTGAGTTTTCAAGTAACATTGGCATCAAAGCCATCTCACGAACATAAGGCTCTTGCTGAGCCGGCAAAACCTTCTCTGCCAAGTAATCATAAAGCAAAGCGGTAAGGCGGACGTCAGCCTTGGCGTAGCGGCCAACTAATTCTACGGGGCCTCGACAGATGTATGCGCCCCATGTGGATTTCTTTTTCTTGGCCTCAGGCACATTGGCGATAATCCACTCTTTTAACTCATCACGCTCATCAGGGTTAGCCAAGCCATAAGTTACGACCAAGTCTTTCAATGACAATGACTGGACATGCGGGTCGTTGAGGAAGGCCAAGATCAGCGTATCATGGTACAAATTAGCATTGCTAGGAATTGGCCGATCGAAATAAGTTTCAATGATGTCCAAGTCAAACAAAGCATTATGAAAGCAAATGCTACGCCCACTAGCCCAGACTTCTTTAAGCATGTCATAGACATATGTAAAAGTAGAATTGTTGTTATGAAGATGGTCAAAGGCAAAGTAGCCATCTTCAAACTGGCCTTCAGGATCAAAGACGGCCAAGCCCACGGGCTTTGGTGGATACTTAGGCCGAGCCTCAATGCCTTCGGTTTCAAAGTCTAAAAAAACTGGTTTCATAATGAAAAGGGGCCGAAGCCCCTTGTCCTCAATAACGAGTTGTAGGAGCCGGTGCGGGCTCCTCGGATTCTTCATTCACAGCGCCAGCACTATTGATAGCCTTTTCAAGTTCATCTTTACTACGGGCAACCAATGCTTGAATGGCAGCCTGATCGTCAACCGTTTTGACCGACGTAAAGGTAACCTTGAATTGTGTCTTGGCGTCAGGCACAACGGCGATCTCAGTTATCACTCCAAGGGGAGGACGGCGCATAACACTGGCAATAGTTTGCACATAATTAGCGTAGTTCTTTAGGCTGGTAACGGGTGGGCGCAGTGCGGCGACCTCTGCCCCTGCAATGGCGTCAGGCGATGCGATTGAGTCAGCAGGTATCATCAACAACCGACGTGTTTCACGGCAAGCTTTACCTTTACCACCATTACTGGCACTGCCCCATTCATTTTTAGGGCAGCCTTCGCAGGTAGAGTGCTGAGCTTGCGGTGAGGCTGGGCTTGGGCTCATGCCAACAGCCGACTGAGCAATGGCAAAGCAATCAGGCCCAACAATCTTTGTGGGGTCATAACGGCTGGAGTAGTAAAGCCTCTCAACTGGGCCGGCCAAAATAACCACTTGCAGCTTGTTGCCTGCAACCGGATCACCGCGGTATGTAAGCGTGCCTGACTTGGTAGACAGGAACGTAGTGGTAAGGCTTGATTGCTCAGCCTTGACAGACTCTAAAGCCATTGCTGCCATTTGATCTTCAAACAAAGCAATTTGATTAGAGGGGTTTGTAGGAACTTTAGCCATAGGATAACCTTTCAAAATTAACGAGTTACTTGCGACGAACGGATAATTCCCAGACCGTCGTTGAAGACGTCCCAGGTACTGACTCCCCTGCTTCCCACCGTTCTTTAAAGGCAGCAGAGGATAAACGCTTGTGAAGAAGTTCAAACTGACCTGTCTTTGCAACATACTTATAGAAGACATCCCAGTCTTCGATGGCCGGATGAGTGGCTTCACGCATAGTGCAGGATGCCTTGTCCGAGGCCGCTTGCGTAATGCCGGCACCGGCCATTTGCTCCATGAGGTCGGCCTCGATGTGAGCAAGCTTTTCATTGAGTTGTTTGATTTGTTCATTAAGGCTTTCTTTCAAAGCTTTGGTTTCAACAAACTGATTGATAAGATCTTTGATGTTCATGTTATAGCCCCTTGGCGGTATTGATAAGTTTTTCAATAGCCGGCTCGGGTGGATGCCAACCTTCTGGTTTGATGACATGCTTTTCATTGTCAGCAATTTGCTTTTGCATGTTTGCATGATGCACGGCCTCAAAGATCTCCTCAAAAGGTAACCCCATAGCATGTGCACAGCCCATAGCAACGTAGACCAAGTCAGCCAAAGCATCGGCGGCGTCAACAATGGATTCACGTTCATTGGCGCGCATGAACTCACTAAGCTCTTCAAGCATGAAGCGTGAGAAGTAGCTCACATCGGCTGATTGCAAAAGCGTTGGCGTTGCCGACACAGCCAGGTTCATCTTTTTACGAAAGGTTCTAACTAGTTTGTACATCATGCGGCCTTTAATTGTTGTTTGTCCATAGAGTTCCAAATTTGTTGGAGCCAATAGGGGGGTGTTGCAACGCCTTTGTAGTAGACCATGTCCATACGGTCACGTTTGCTGGCGTAAAAGTGTTGGTATGACTCGATGGGGTCGTTGGTTTTGTATTCGTCGGGCATGGCCAATGGGGGAGGCTGCCAAGAAAACTTAGCTTTTTGCAATACAGGCGGCGCAACTTGCAATTCGGCCACAAGGATTTCGTGTGACTTGTGGTGCTTGCCGTAACGTTTGAAGAATTCACGGCCAAGGCCTGAGGCTAACTCGGCCAGCCAGTCGTAATGAGCCTTGGACTGACGGGCCCAGATGTTGCTTGGATGATTGATATGCGTTGGCTTATAGGAAACCATATGGCCATTGCCATGATGATGGTGCGCCGTGGCCAGCATTTGGCATGACTCGATAAGCATTTTGCCGACATGTTTGTCGCAATGCATGCCGGCTGCAATACGTGGCAAGTGATGGAGATAGAAGATGTTCATACAATACCTTTCAAAAATCAGTGAGTCAATTATACTACAAAAGCAGGGCCCGAAGGCCCAGACTTTTAAGCAAACTGCAAAATAGTTTCTACAGCTTTTTGCTTGACATTGACACCACCGCCAAACCAAGCATTGGCCAAACGAGCATCAGGGGTGCGAGCTGTTTCCCAATCCAACAACTGTGTGATGGCGTTCAATGCGCCCCAGCCTGTACCCTTGGCAGACTCCAAGTTAGAGCCGATGCCTGCACCATCAAACAGGGCCAATGCACGTTGTGCTGCGCGGCTGGGTTTCTTATCATCACCGCCAAGCAAATTGGTGAAAATGCTGGATGCCTGTGCTGATGAGACTTTGATTTGAGCTAATATGTTGGCAGTGTCTTGGAAAGTCTTAAAGGCTTCATTGAAGTTGGCCAATTTAGACTTAACATCTTCGGCTTTGAAAATCTGATTGTGACGGACACTGACCTCGGCCTTGCCGCGCTGTGCCAATTGCAATGTGTTGTTGCATACAACACGGACGCTGGTTAATCGAGCCTGAGTTGCCAAAGACCCATCGGCCGAGGAAGCCAACAACAAATATTGGTTGACTTTGTCACCGGCCAAACTGAACTCGCCATCCATTTTAGCAAGGGCCCAGTAATGAGCGCCGCCGCGCAATACGCCGGCTGTCTCCAAGTTGGCAATTGAGCCTACCATATCACGGAAGAACTCCAAGACCTCGATGGGCTGGACAATTTGGTACTTGTCAGACACAATGCCAAGGGCGTTGCCTGTGTCCTTGCGGTACATAACTTTTTTGCCCTTGAAGACATTGCCTGCGTAAACATTGTCTGGGCTAGTTTTGTAATGCACGTCCGTTGTAGCCAATTGGAAGTCAAGGCCAGATTCTTGAGCCCAAACTTCAATAGGCGATTCGATGGAAAGCTGTTGGCCTAAGCCATGCCAAGGAGTTGCACCAACATATGCCATTGCGTCTTTGCCGGTAACTGTCTTTGCGATTTCGTGTGCCATGATGATTGCCTTTCAATAAACATTAACAAGTGGAACTTAAACAAGGGGTTTGTAGTTGCCTACATGAGCAATTATACAGCTGCTTTCGTGATCTTGAACAAAAAACTGCAAATTTTTTGCAAAAAGTTGTAAAAGAAAACAATAATATACTTTATGAGACCAAAAAAGCCACAGGCAAAGGCCCCAAAGAACATAAAAAAGGCGACTTCTCTCATGTGTTCTTCTCCTTGAGTTTGGCTTCAATGTCTCTTGCGTAAACATCAATGGTCTGTGTTGGCAAACCTTGTAAGCATTCTTGTATTTCCTCATCCGTCAGCCCTACCCATGTGCGTTGTGGTGGTGTGGTGACTTGCCCAACCAAAATACGGCCATCAAAAATGTCAATGACTGGTAACGCAAGGTCATAGTCTGTGCATCGCATGGTCACGGATTTGATTTCCATCTGTTGACGCATACGATTCATTGCATGTTCAAGTTCACGATAAAAATCTTCTCTTGTTGCCCACGCCACAGGCTCATCCTTCGCTTCTAGTGTGTGAGAAAAAGCCACTGCCGCCTTGATTGTTGCGTTGGCGCATATCAGGTCGTGAAAGCGCTGAATTGCATTGTGTAAGTCATGCGTCCTGCTTGCAGGGCCAATCAGACCAACACTTTCAGCCAACTCCATCGTTGCAGGGTCAACTATCACAGGCTCCTGCTCTGGCTGTGCCAGTGCTTCTTTAATGGCGGTAAGGGCGTTGTCAACAAGGTGTGCATCTCGTTTTCCAAGTTCATACCCGCTGTAATCATTGATGCACAACGCATCCAACGCCTCAAGCGCCAAGCGTAGGGCTTCGTCTTTAGTCATGTGTTCTTCTCCTTGAGTGGATCGGTTGTGAACTTGGTGTCGCCAATGGCAACCCAATAGCCCTCTCGGTATCCTTCGTAGTGAGCAAGCCACCTTCCGTTCAAATCTTCATCG
>Ga0007870_1000205_pt1 | contig 23022 bp, 26 predicted proteins | sample CryBogCBH04Jul08_FD_71207 | JGI IMG/M metagenome (GOLD analysis project Ga0007870, IMG submission 71207) | Freshwater microbial communities from Crystal Bog, Wisconsin, USA - CBH04Jul08 | ecosystem: Environmental > Aquatic > Freshwater > Lake | place: Crystal Bog, Wisconsin, USA | collected...
ATCCTTGAATTCCTGTGCGGCCTTGTAACCGATTGGCGTAAGAATTTTGGATGAGGCAGTGAAGCATGCTAATAATGATTCTATATAGTCAGTTATAGTTACTTGGTCCGCTGAACCACTAATTAATACACCATTTGAACTATAATTTGGAGAACCTCCACTTGTTGTTACTATACAAGGATAGGCTGCTGGTTCAGTGGCACCGAATAAATATGGTGAACTTGATGCAGTATTTATTACAGCGGCCATAGCAGCAAAATCACTGGGAGATGGAAGTGATTGAAAGGCTTGGAAATACGCAACGTTTTTAATTCTTAGTTGAGCATTCGCTGTATAGTTTGGTGAACTACCGATTGTAATTTGTGATAATACATTGCACTGGGCTGTTATATCAGCACCAAGCGGTGTTAAATCAATGTCTGCTCCGCCAAAACTGCTCCATCCAGTACCATCATCCATCCACATATTTATAAACATTTGTGAATTTACAGAATAAGTCTCAATTGTAATAGCATATGTATAACTTGTATTTACAGGATTTAATCCTGTATCGGTTCCTACTTTTGAACCTCCTATATAACCAGCAAACGAAAATGTTGGGCTTTGTCCATTTCCAGTAACAGGTAAAGCAGGACCAAATGATACATCAATTCCGTTTACACCTGGAGTACCGCTACCAATATAAAATATAGGGTTTTGTACAGCAGAATTTGGAGTAGCATTAAATTTAAATATAATGACAAGACTATTATTTAAAATTGTATTTGCATTTGGAATCGGTACTGTTGTCATGGATTTTCTAATAGATGATAAGTATTTTAGTATTTTGAAGTTAAACTTCAGAAAACTAAATTTTAATATTTTATTGTTTACTGCTTACATACGGGCAGGGAAACCAACTAAGTTAGCACCGAGACCGAAACCTGCACCCTGACGAGCTGTTAAACCAACAGAGGGAGATAAGAGATCGAGGATGGCAAAGACAACGGCGGCAACTGTGGCAACGACTACAATTTCCTCAACATTTGGGACCTTGCGAGGGATGATGACCATGGCTACGGCGACGGCGAGACCCTCGAGGAAATACTTAATAGCACGTGTTAAAAGTTCAGTGGCGGAAAAGCTGTCCATTTGGTCTTATAATCGGGGATGCGAAAAAAAAACGCGACACCGGGTTGCGTTAAAATCTAAAGAGAAGAGTGCCTGGAGTGTATAGAACCACCATGGCGGACAATGAAGATAAGAAGGAAGTTTATCTCGAAGCAGACAAGGAAATTCCGGGACAACACTATGTATGTTTAAGCTTTCTAAGCCCTCAGAAGATCTTGAAGAACAAAGACCTTTATTTTTTCCAGAAATTTCTTGTAGATTATGAGGTTCAGTACAAGATTAAAGCAACAGAATCTTTTACAATGAGTCAAGCAGTTAAATTACAGACATCTGTTGCCAAGGTTCAGGATGCATTAGATAATATGATGCTTAAGAAGGATAATCTAACCGTAGAAGACCTTAGCGGTGCATTAGCAACCGTAAAAGAAGTACGAGGTGGACTTGTCAGCGGAACTTCGGCAGATTTGGAAGCTCATGTTAAGGCTGAAATGAAGGACTTCAAGGAAAGTACAATTCAGGATGCCTATGAAACCTTTTTATTCAAAAATAAGAAGAAGCTCGAAGATGAATTCTTTGCGGCCAATGATTTCCGTACAACCGTTCAAGGCCTCAAGGTACGCGGTGTCTATGATACTTACAATGAAGCTGTTGGTCGTGCCAAAAATCTTCAGAAACTTGATCCTGCGTTCAATGTTTACGTTGGTCAGGTAGGCTTTTGGTTACCATGGGATCCTGAACCACATGATGTTGCTGATCAGGAATATGCCGATGACCATTTGAACACTCTCATGAAGAAATATAAGGAAAATGAACAGATGCGTGATGAGTTCTACGTTAAGACAAAGCAGGAGCGTCTAGCCGGTGCTAAGGTTCGCTCTGGTGATATTTCCGTCGGTCCTGCTCAATCTGCCAGTGTAGAGGGAGGTAATGATATTACTCCAGTCAATGATATGTTTTCTCCTGGTGAAGACTTGGCTATTCGTCGTCGCCGTGAACTTGCCGAAGAAAACAAGGTTCAGCATGCGTAAATAAATATAAATTCTAAAATATCTATACTTTGATAATATATGTATAATTCAAAGTATAAACTCTTTCCTCAATAATTTATGATTGTAATATACGATCCCTTATAGCTCCGAAACCAGCATCCTTAAGCATTGCATCTGTATCAACTGGTGCATATACATCAATCGTTGCATCGTATTCTCGTTCATTTGCGGGTGTATTATCTTTTGCTTTTGGTTTTCTAGAATGACGCACTGATGCCGGAATATAAGAGGCTTGTCTACAACTTTCATGAACTGAAGGTTCAGATACCCAAAAAGGTTTCCTTCGTCGAACATCCACACAACACATAGTATTACGCTCAATTGATGGCAAAAAACTGAATAATACACCCATTTATAATGGCATTCTATTTAGAATGTCAAACGATGCTAAACAATGTCCCTGGTGCCAACGATGGTGTCTCAAAGACAATGCCTGTAATTATATATTTGCCTGTGGATTGCCAACAGCAGGGAGGTTTGTAGTTGGAACGGGATGCGGACGATCCTGGTGCTGGTCCTGTGGAAAAAAGTTTTGTGGAGTCTATATTGATCCTCTTACAGGAAAGAAACAATCTGACGCAAAGGAAAATCATAATGCGTCATGTTGTATGGCTGAGACGGGATTTATACAGACCGAATATTGTGGCGGTGGTCATAATAGTCATTGTGAACGCCGATGGAATTCTTAAACTCGTCGAGTCTTGACGCGTCTTGATTTTCGATGTTTACGTGTGCTGTTAGATGTAAATGTTGGTTTTGAAAAAACTATATATTCATTGTGTGTTTCTTGCTCAAATTGTTCAGAAATAATAAATGGCATATGTTCTCGTTTAACGATTTGAGATATCCAAGGATGTTTAGAAAGAAGTTTTTTCAAGACCGTTTTAAAATTTAAAAGTGCAGTTGTGGCATTAGTTTTTTTTGAATAATTACGCAAACTTCTAAAGTCATTATCAAATGGAATTATAATAGAACCTCCAGGTTTTAAAATATTCCAACCGTCATCAAACAAATTGTAAAATATAGAATCGTGATAAAAATAATTATGAATTTTTGAAAATGGATGATATAAAGGACAATGTTGTGTCCAAATAATATCCTTGGACGCAGGTAAATAATCTTCCCAACGCTTATTTGAACTATACGGATCTACATAGTCTGCTTCCAATTTTACCGGGGCATCAAACTGTGGTTGATTATATATAAATAATTTCGCATCTTCTGATTCATTATGACATGCGACTAAAATATCCATAATTCCTAAATATTGCGTTTATTTTTTTTGTATATATTCTTCTTATAAAATAAAAATGCCGTCAGAAAAAACACCTATTGTTGGCTCAGAAATCAAATCAAATACATATTACGATTTAGATGAATCTTATTTGAAACCCAAAAAAAGTAATATGTTTATACAATTTTTTCGCAAACTATATGAGTTCATTGTTAAACCTCCGACACAAGGTTAACTTAAAAACAATTCTATATAGTTAAATAGAATCATGTCGGCGTCTGTTAAAAAGATTGTGGCGTCGCTACAAACAGATTTTTTCAAGGTATTACCTACATTGAAAAAGAAGCAGCTTGAAGATGCTATTAAATATATCAATGACCAATACTATAATAAAGGTGTATCCTTGTTAACTGATGAAAATTATGACCGTTTGAAAGACCATATTGTGAAGACGTTTGGTCCATCTGAGGCGACGGAGGGTGTCGGTGCCGAAGTAGCTACCAAGGCCAAAGTTAAATTGCCGTATTTTCTTGGCTCTATGGACAAAATCAAGCCAGATAAGAATAATCTGGCTGGTTGGGTCTTAAGTTATCCTGGTCAGGTTTGTATTAGCGATAAACTTGATGGTATTTCTTGTTTAGTTGTTAAGAAAGACGGCAAACGTGCGTTATATACTCGTGGCGACGGACATATTGGTCAGGATATAACATTTATGATGCCATATATTCAAGTCGGTGATTTTCCTGGATTAGATACATATGCTGTACGTGGTGAATTAATTATTTCTAAAGCAAATTATGATAAAATTAAGGAAGGTCGTGCTGGTGCTCGTCAAATGGTTGCCGGTTTGGCCAATCAAAAGACAATGACTAAAGAACGTAAAGATTTAATGACGTTGATTGATGTTATTGCCTATGAAGTCATTGTTCCTGAGGCTCTTACACCTATTCAGCAATTTACGTTATTAGAATCCAAGTCTACCTTTAAAGTCGCACGCTGGTCGGCTGATAAGGAGGTTACAATTGAGCATTTGAGCGACGTTTTGGCTGCTCGTAAAAAATCCTCAGCCTATGAAATTGATGGTATAATTGTTGCTCATGACGCTGTATATCCTCGTCGTGAAGGTGGCAATCCTACATTTGCGTTTGCGTTCAAAATGGAATTTGCTGACCAAATGGCCACCACAGAAGTTTTGCGAGTACTTTGGGAGGCGTCGAAGGACGGATTTTTGAAGCCAACAGTAAACTTTGAACCTGTAAATATTGGTGGTGTTACCATTCAGTATGCTACAGGATTCAATGCTAAATTTATTCATGAAAATGGTATTGGGCCAGGAGCATTTATAGATATAATTCGTAGTGGTGATGTAATTCCTTACATTAAAGATGTAAAGGCACCATCAAAGACTGGACCTGCTATGCCTCCAGCAAAATGGCACTGGAATGAAACAGGTGTAGATGCTATTTTAGATGATATTAGTGCGAATCCTGATGTACAGAAGAAGGCACTTTTGTATTTCGCACAAACCTTGGAGATTGATTTCTGCGGTGAAGGTGCTGTTGGGAAATTATATGATATTGGTGTAAGGATGCCAGCAGATTTCTTTAAGGTGAAAGTCGAGGATTTAGATGGTCATGGATTTGCCAAAGTTAGTGCTACAAAATTAGTGAATGCTATTGCGGCTGCTAAATCAAAGGCAACTATAACACAATGGGCAGTTGGTTCAGGTATTTTTGGTCGCGGTATAGGTACAAAGCGTATTGAAGCTGCGTTTGGCGTGATACCCCGTGATTTGGTGGCGGTTGCGGATACTAAGGCAAAGATTTTAGGACAAGGTGGTTGGTCTGCTGAATCAGTAGATGATATGCTATCAAAACTAGGTGAATTTCGTAAGTTTTTGGATAGCGTTGGAGTTGCTGCAGTACGACCAACTACGCCCAAGGCTGCGTCGCCCAAAGGTGCTAAGATGGCTAATCAGGTTGTACTATTTACGGGATTCCGCAATAAGGAGTTGGAAACAGCGATTTTAGCCCAAGGTGGTGTTGTTGCTGATACATTTAGTAAAAAGGTGACATTACTTGTAGTCAAGGATGCCAGCGTTGCTAACGAGAAGACAAAGAAAGCTGCTGAATTGGGAATTCCTGTGGAAGTTGCAACGTCCCTAGAACGGCGGCTGTAAAAAAAAGTACTACTCGAAAGAATAGTATAAAATAAACTTAAAAAAATGATTTAAGAATTGCTACATTGTGATGTAAGTATCAACACAATGTATATACTATATATTCAACCAGATAATATTTGCCGTGATATATATACTGCTGCGGCGGATGCCTATAACACAAAGCCTGTAAAGGAGCGTGATGCCGGCTTCGACCTGTACTGCGAAGGTATTCAAGTAGGTGTTGATGGTGTTACAAAGATTTCACAACAATGTACTGCTGGTTTGTGGGATCCTATGCTAGGTAGATTTCGTGCCTATTACATGATGCCTCGTTCTAGTATTTCTAAAACTCCACTACGATTAGCAAATTCGGTTGGCATTATTGATGCTGGTTACCGTGGTAAGTTAATTGCTGCTGTTGATAACATAGATAAAGCAAGTGTATACAATGTAGCACCCGATACACGACTCTTCCAAATTTGTAGCCCTGACCTAAATGTCTTTCATAAGGTGGAAATTGTAGATACTATTCCTGGCGGTCCTACACTTCGTGGGGATGGTGGATTTGGTAGTACTGGTCTATAAGGCATATTCGACTTTATTTTTTGTTGAGTATATTAAATGAGTACACCAACTATTATTTCAGTTGGACATCGTTGTAGTTGTGCTGGACTATTAAAAGAACTTGGATATAAACAAGAAAGTTATCCATTTGATTGGCTTATAAGTAAGTTAGATGTTATACAACATTGTATTGAAAATAATTTTGTTGAATTTATGAAAAAAGAGAACTATAAAGTCATTATGTGTAATACAATAAACAACACTGATAATGTTATAACTCATTTAAAAGAAGAAGGAATTTATGTAAATCGTTTTTATCAACCTGAACAATCTGCCTCAAAATCTACATTTCATCTTCGTTTAGGAATTAATCATTATGATATTTTTTCAGACCATGGACAATCCTATTATCAACGTTGTATACATCGTTTCAAGACAAAAATGTTAAGTACTGATAAAAAAATACTTTTATATTTTCATCCTATTATTGGATCAAACGAATTTCAAAATAATTATGACTCTATAAGAGACTTAATTATACATTTTTTTGATTTTATTCAAGGTACCTATAAAAATGTTTATGGACTCTTTATAATACTTGTAAAATGTGAAAAAGTAGACCTAAAAATTTTATATAAATTACCTGATATTATAATTTATAAACTTGAAACAAATTCAGAACTTATTGATACAGGATATGTGTGGGAAGGACAATGTAAAGAAGAAAATGAACTAATTTATAAAGTAGTTAAAGATCATTATAATAATCCTGATACTTATTAATATTTACGTACTAAAACTTGTGGACCTTTAAGAGTACCACCACCCGTTGTTAGCATAGCACCTGTTTCACCAGCTGCCTCAGCCGCTTCGCGTGCTCGGTCTGCTTCTGCCGAACGAATCCATAATTCGCGGCTACCAATCTTAAAATCAGGGGTCGTTGGGGCCTTATACCAAAACACACAATCTTCAATCTTGTTTGTTTTTGCTCCGTTATGAATCACTAAACATTCATAATTTTCTGTACATTGATCCATAATCTGACAGAAAAGTTCAAACGACGGAAATATACCAGCAAATTGCTCATAAATTTTTTTACGAGCACTTACTTGATTTTCACGAAGTATAAATACATAGTCAACTTGGCCACGTAATACTGGTGGAATACCTAATACATACTGTAAGGCTAAAATATATAAAAGACCATAATGACGGCCATTCATAAATAAAGAACGAACATTGCGATCATTAATCCATTTTGTATCATACATACAATCGTCCATTACTATGAATGCTTTTCTATCTAAATTACTTGTGCCACGAGTGTCTTTATCTTTGCGAATTTGCTTCATAATAGCATCCTGACGTTTTAGTACATTGCCGATTATAGCAGGATTGAATTCTTCGTGTATAAACAAACTAGGAACAATGGATGAATAGAATGCATTCGCACCTTCTGTTCCTGAAATCACCGTTCCAACTGGCATATGTTTCTTATGCCACATTAAATCCTTAATTAAATATGATTTACCAGTACCACGTCGACCAATCATAAGTACAACTGCGTCATCAGGAATAATACGCATATCAAACTTGCTTAACCGGAGATTTACTTGTGGACGTGAACCAGTTGGATCAGGAGCTAACGATGGAATCATAGAACTCAATGATGTTGGAGCAGGTGGACGAGGCCCCCATACATTCTGTGTATTATTTGCCATAGTATACAGAAGACTCTGGTTTTTTTATAAATATATATTCGCGTATGCGTTTACAAGATTATTGCGTCTGTTTGTTGAAATAAGACCCGGTATATTCGTGTAGAAATGGCACGAGGGCGCGGAAATACAAAACCACGAGGCGGTCAAGGAGCCAGAGGTCGTGGAGGTAATCATAATAGTTCGTCTGTACCACGCACATCTGTTTACGTAGCTAAACCTCTTGTTTCCAAATTACCTGATATTTTATGTATAACTCCTACAATTGGAACTGTACCATCTGTTATATGTGATGCTTTGCCAGAATTTCGTAATATTCAGTCTTACTTTTCTGCACTAGAACGTTTATGTCCTGAATATGGAGGATCCTATAGTGCCTATAAAAATACCTGGCTTGGTATTTCTGGTGAACAAATTGTACGTTTAGAACGTATTGGTGATTCTGGATTTGAAGCTGCTCTTCATATGACAAATGGTAAAGTTCAACCTATTTTTATTAAACGTATTCATTTACTTGACGCAACATGTGCTATGGAAGGTGAATACGTATGGCCTAATGACGGTGCCTTACCTGCTCCAAGTGAATTATGGAAACCAGCGTTGGCTAAAATTAATGATCCGTTAAACGAAGCCTATGTAGATACTTTATTTGCCTGTGCTGCCCACAATATGGTGAATGCTAATGTTTCGCCTCATTGGTGTAAGTCATTTGGAACATTTACAGCCCGTGTTGAAAAATATCGTTTCAATATTTCTGAAGAATATTATTCAATGAAAAGTAAACCATGGTGGAAACGAAATCAAAAATTAGGATTGTTTACGTTGTGTGATATGGAGGATGGAAGTGAACATATAAATGCTGAATCATTTCATACAACTGGATTATCAGAGTTAAATGATGAAGATTTTGATACAATAGATGTAGCTAATGATATTGTTGAAAGTTCTAATCGAGAACGTGTAATATCTGTAGAAGATACACCTAATATTGATATGGATACTACTCAACCCGTTCAACTTGCAGCTCCTAAATTGCGTCTAAAACGCATGAGTCCTGCTAGTGCAGAATCATGTTCTAGTATGGACGATGATGACTATGATGATTATGAAGGTGATGATATCTTTGTAGAATTTCGTGATTTTCCTGTACAAGTAACCCTTTTGGAACGTGCTGAAGGAACTATGGATGAATTAATTGATAACGAACATGAAAGTGTAGAAACTCTTTCTGAAACAAAAGAAGCTCGTTGGACTTCCTGGTTGTTTCAAGTCATTGCTGGACTAAATGTTGCACAATATATGTATGGATTTGTTCACAATGATTTACATACAAACAATATTATGTGGTCAGGTACCGATAAAACACATTTATATTACCGTATACGTAAGGCTGGAAAAGTAGCAGGTGTTATGAAGGTTCCAACATTTGGCCGTATCATGAAAATTATTGATTTTGGTCGTGCATCATTTCATTTACCTGACCCTGCCGGATTTTTCATTAGTGATGCTTTTTATCCTGGTAATGATGCTGCTACACAATATAATTGTGAACCATTTTATGATTCTGAAGAAGGAAAGAAGGTTGAACCTAATACATCCTTTGATTTATGTCGTCTTGCTGTATCATTACTAGAATCTCTTTATGAAGAACGACCAGCAGCAAAATCACCCGTAAAGATTATGTCTAAAGAGGGTTCCAAACTCTATACTGAAACAGTATCAGATGTTTATAATATGTTATGGGATTGGTTACAAGATGATAATGGACAAAATGTTTTACGTAAACCTAATGGTGATGAACGTTATCCAGATTTTGAACTGTATAGAGTATTAGCATCTAGTGTACATAAGGCTGTTCCAAGCAAACAGATAGAACGTCCTATATTTGAATCATTCCGTTGTAACGAGAAGGATATACCTCCCGATACCACAGTATTTGACCTATTTATTTAAAATCCTAGAGGAATTTTGTTATATACGCAGCGATATAATCCCTGTGTACAAACGTCGGGACCTGGTGTACGTAATTGAGCATTTTGTGTAATATCTGCTACAAACTTCTCCACATTCTTAGCAGTCCAAGATAACAGTATGGAAAGAGTAATTAAGAGAAAAAATATGGTCCAAAGATCGTCCATTCTAAGTGTATCTTTGGTTTTCTTTTTTTACACGAATAAAACAGATAATGGTCGAGCCCAGCTACTTACATAAGAAGTTATATGCTTTCGGAATCCTGCTTCTTATTATTAGCGGTGCCAATGTTGGTATGATTGCATTAACTGGTAAGGATTATGTCACTAAACTTACCGGAGCAGCTTTTGCGAATATGATTTTCTTAGCTGTAGGTGTAGCCGCTGTATCATTGGCATTTTTCCGTGATGTCTATCTACCATTTTTAGGCCCCGCTGTTATGCCCTGTTCATTATTAAAGCCTAGTGTTCCTGATGGTGCTGATTTTGAAGTTCAGGTTTATGCTGAACCCGGCACAAAGGTTATGTACTGGGCAGCAGAACCCGGCACTAAGCATTTACAAACATTGCCCGATTGGCGTGAAGCTTACTTAGAATTTAAGAATGCCGGTGTAGCAGTCGCAGATGATACACGTATGGCTAAGTTACGTGTTCGTAAACCACAACCCTATATGGTTCCATTAAAGGGTAAATTACGCCCTCATATTCATTATCGTGTATGTTTGAATCAGGGATTTGTAGGTCCAGTTCAAACTGTCAATCTAAAACCTGAAGAATGGTTTGAAAATGTACCTGAACAAATGGCTAATGATGGTGAAGAAGAGCATGGTGAAAATCATTCAGGATTTGCTGAATCATTTACCAATATGAACAATATTCCAGCACTTTCAACTACAGATACTACTGAAAAACCATCACCTGCTTTTATTGACTCACAACTCACAAATGCATTTGCTATGCTCGGTGCGAAACAGGAAGGATTTGATAATTACGTAAGTCGTCAGGAGCAAAAGGCACCGTCCGATGTCGCAACAGGATTCGACTATGTACAACCTAATAGTGCTCTAGCGGAAGTAAATACTGTAGCAGCAAATACACTCAAAAATTCACTTATGCCTGAAGATGGTGGATTTGTAGAATCATTGAACAAAGAAAAAGGTACTAGTATGTCCTGGGCATTTGGTCCAACACCTTTTCAATAAACGGATTTAGATGTTTAAATATATATGAATTTTCAATTCATGTATATTTGTATAGTCTAGTATTAAATGTTTATAAATCTGTTGGTGCGTTACGATTGCCACCACGAGAAGCAATTAAGTCACGCTGCTTTGGTGTTGTACATACACAGCCACCACCGCAACTGTATGACGCACCACAGCATTCAGGCTTACATTGATTGTTCTTGAAAATAAAGAGATTATCAGGACCGACCTGTACATCGGGACCAAGTAATGGCTCATTTGGTGAAGGACCACGCCAATTACTTACACCGGTTGGCTTCTTGACAACATTATCATAAGCACCCATTGCCTGATAAGCATCGCCGGCAGGAGCACCGCCTAAAAGATAATCCGCAAATCCCTCGGAGGTCGGGTAGTTTGTGTAACCATTGACCATGAGTAAATTGGCTAATAGCAAAAGGCCGAGCATCACTAAAACAAAGGTGATACGAGGTGACATCTTCTATTGTTCATCTAGATTTTCCTCGCATACGGAGGATTTGAGTGAATCTAATACCCAATCATATGTTTCATTAATGTGTTCAATACCAATATCTGAAAAGTCACGAACAGCTATACCAGGATAATTACCTTCCAAGAGTGTGAAGGATCCAGATTCTGTAAATAAGCTATACCAAACATCTTCGTTATGAATTGTACATAGCGGTGGTTGTAACCACGTACCATCTGAAAATTCAAACCATACAGACGCAGACGCATATGCTTTATTTCCTAATGGAACTGCTGCCTTAACTTCAGAACCAGATACACATACAACTCCTGTTACTTTTGTAATATTTCCTAACATATCGACTACACTATCGCCGGGGCGTATTTCATAAATATTTGCTGGTCCAGTAGGTGTCCATATCTTTGTATTTGCTGTAAATACTGCTTCTGATTCTAAACTTTCATCGGATGGTTTTACATAATTATCCATTGTATTATTTAATGTACTATGAACCTGACAATGCCAAGCTAATAAATCTTTGGTATCTGATAATTCTTCCCAATCTGCAAAGTCTTGAATTGTATTATTTGGTAATAAGACTGGAATTTTACGATTACTTGTAATTAAACAATAAGTCAATGGTACAGTTTGTTCAATAGGATGTGCATCTGGATGATTTTTTACATATATTGGTCCATATGTTTTGTCATATATAATATGACTTCCTGATACTCTTATACCATATAAATTAAATAATGGTACATTGGAAGACTCTAATATCATTTTACCTGTTACTGTACTACCATCGTGTAATATTGTTCCAATTGTTATATCTTTAATGGGTATTGGACCACTTAGTGTTTGTATAGGTGTTTCTTCCGTAAAGCAAAATTCTGCTAATGCGGCACCTTCAGCACCTGCTACAGCCGTAGTTGCTATAGCTATAATAGCCAAACCAATCGCAAAAACAGGCATTATTGGCCATAATATAAAAAATAAAAGAATCATCATTGCTGCTATAATTGCCGTAATTACAATCATAATTATAATGACTAATTCAATAAATGAAGCTATTGTCATAATTGTAGACAGACCTGCATATATACTACTTACAGCAACACCAAAGACTCGCTCAAAGGCTGAATATAATCGTATAAATGTCATGCGTACTTGATGTGCTATTCCGTTAAAACGTCTTACAAATATATCTGTCATTTGGTTCCATTTCTCGAATAGTTTAGCAAATAGTGCTTTTACAGTAAATAATCCACCTCCTGTTTGTGTTAATGCGTCTGTAAAAAGCTTGAATATCTGATATATTGGTGCTAACATAGTTGCGAAAATACCATCCAAAATATACATTATTTCATCATAAAATGTATCAGTAGCAAATTCTAGCCGGGTACGTGGATCATCGTCTGGTTTGAACCAATAAGCAAAAAATAAATATAGTGGTTCGTGACGATACTGTGACCAATTGGCCATTATTTCGGCTCGTTTTTGGTAAGCCCCAATGCCTAGTAGTCCAAACATTAGACCCACCGTTACGAGTGCAAATGCCCACATCTTGAAATGGGTATATGTTTCTACATTTTTGTACATTCGCACAGAAATTTGTAGTTTATAATTAGAAATGATAAACTGTCCGGAGGGTGAATACTATCGTAAATCCTATACACGCAAAGGTGTTCGTGTAGCCGGTAAATGTATACGTTCGCAAACTCGTTATACCCAGCGTTCAAAAGTAAATCGTACTCGATTCCGTGGTTTTAGAAAAACTAAGCGTGCTTTATCATCATGCCCAAAAGGATATATACGTCGTGCTGCTTATGTACGTTATACTAAATCCGGTAAACATAGCCTTGTACCCGAACAATGTATTCATGATATGGGATCACCTGGAAAGGGATTTAGTGGTGGTCCCGGTATCGGACAATTACGTAAAGGTGAATTAGCAAAGTATGGATATGTTAAAGTGAATACAATGTCAATTACTGCTCGTCATGCTGCATTAGCTAAGGCTGTGAAAGAATTTGGTTCTCTTGGTGTATGGCGTAAACTAAATGCGGTTTACGTATATACTCGTCGCACAGCTCCTGAATCAAGCAAAACATTTAAGGCTGATAGAGATTGGGTTCGTGATACATATGGAATTAAAGCATTTTAATTAAATAGGGACATGGGAAACTTCTTTTCCGTTAGTAATTGGGACGACCATAATGAATTGTTGACCGAAATACAAAAGGGAAAAGTAAAATGTGGAAAAATTAATATTGATTTATCTGGTGTTGACCTTTCCGGTGTAAATATAGATGCCGCAACCGAGGCGGCTAAAAACGAAATTAAAGAACAGGCAGCCAATGAACTCAAGGAGGAGGCCAAGAATGAAATTAAAGAAGAAGCAGCCAATGAACTCAAAGAGGAGGCCAAGAATGAAATAAAAGAAGAAGCTGGTAATGAACTCAAAGAGGAGGCCAAGAATGAAATTAAAGAAGAAGCAGCCAATGAACTCAAGGAGGAGGCCAAGAATGAAATTAAAGAAGAAGCAGCCAATGAACTCAAAGAGGAGGCCAAGAATGAAATAAAAGAAGAAGCTGCGAATGAACTCAAAGAGGAGGCCAAGAATGAAATAAAAGAAGAAGCAGCCAGTGAACTCAAAGAGGAGGCCAAGAATGAAATAAAAGAAGAAGCTGCTAATGAACTCAAAGAGAAAGCTAAGAATGAACTAAAAGAAGAAGCTGCGAATGAACTCAAAGAAAAGGCCAAGAATGAAATAAAAGAAGAAGCTGCACATGAACTCAAAGAGGCTGCTAAGAATGAAATAAAAGAAGAAGCTGCACATGAACTCAAAGAAGCTGCTAAGAATGAACTAAAACACGAAATAAAGCAGACAGGTGGGCGTGTATTAAAAACATTAAAGATTGATGGCACTAAAAAGCGTCGTACACGCAAATACAAACGTAAATCTAAAATATAATTGCTAAAAAATATATATTATATGTAATTTTTGATTACAAATAATGTAGGCAAAAACACCGATATTATTTAGGTTTGACCATACAGAGAGGTCGGATGGCCACAACAACAGCACCCGATGCCGCTGCGGCCACTGTCGTTGACGCAGTAAAAACAATGGATATATGGGAAACAACTTGGAATATTACATTGTACAAATTTATTGGACTAACAGTTGTGCTTTTTATTTTAATGATCGCTTTATTTCAATTTGGTAATATACAAGAAATCTCAAAAAATTTCCCCCGGTATCGTTGTAATCCTATAATAATGCCATTTGCGTCAAATTTTGGGTATGATACACAAGAAAATTTTAATTTCTGTTTAAGCAATATTTTTCAAAATAAAGCCATTGAAGTATTTACACCTATATATGAATTGTTAGGATTATTTACAACCATAGTTACACAAATTGTGAATGTTGTCTTAGGAATTCGTAAACTCTTTTCAAACTTCTTATTTGGCGTAAATCAATTTATAAGAAATGTGCGTGACCGCATACAACAACTCTTATCAACAGTACGAATGAGCTTAATACGTATTAACAATTTAATGGGTCGTGTTTATGGTTCTATGTACTCGGTCATTTGGATGGGTGTATCTGCCTTAGCTGCCGGCAATAATATTGCTCATAATGACCTTGTTACCTTTATGTTTGAGTTCTGCTTTGATCCTGAAACTCCAATACAACTTGCGGATGGTTCATATACAAGCATACAATCACTTAAGATTGGTGATAAACTTTATATTGTACCAGGTAATCTTGCTCCTGTTGTAACATCTACATTTGTATTAGATGGAAGTAAAACTCCTATGGTATCTATTCATGGAGTCTATATGAGTGCCGAACATTATGTCCAATATATGGATACTTGGATGCCTGCCAAAGACCATCCTGATGCTCGATTAGCACTATCAAGTCCACGATTAGTATGTCTTAATGTAACCGGTCATATATTTGGTGTTGGTCATAAGCGACTTGTTGTAGCAGATTATGATGAACATAGTAATCCATCTGTTATAGAAAAAACACAAAATTTAGCTATGCGTACTCTCAACGGTGGACTATTACCAAAAAATCCAGCCGTAAAGGATTATAGTTTAGGAATTGATAGACACTTTTTAATTCATATGGCAAATGATTCTTATAAATTAGTAGGCTCAGTGAAGATTGGAGATAATCTACACGGATGTGGAAAAGTATTAGGTATCGTACATGAACAATGTGATTCTGTTGTTGAAATTGATGGATTATATATTGCGGCATCACAACCAATTATGGATATTGACTATGGTGTATGGACTCGTGGTCTATATCATTCTAAATTTACGTCTATACCTAATAAATCATTAGAACTTATATCTTTTATTACAGAACGTTGTAGTACATTAACATTACATACTGGTACAAAAGAGTTTTTTACTCGTGATTATCGTGAAGTACCACTTAATGAAATGGAAAACGCCTATACTGAACAATTTGCGTTAAAAAAATAATAGTATATTTCGAACATCCGGTCTAAAATAAAAAAATGATTCATATGTGCGTTCATAGATTGTATTCAAAATGATGTGTATGAATAGAAACATGCTTGCGATGATGTTTATGCTTTTACCTTTTGCGTTTGCTACCCGTTCTGGTTTACGTGATATTGTTCCCTATGAAGCACCTTTTAAGGCTGCTGTTTCCTGTTCTACAGCTAGTGACTTAGCCAAAAACTTTGTTGTAACTGTTGATAATGATGCTCCAACACAGGGTTCTAATGTCACAACTACCTTTGATTTCGATTTAGATACGGCTATTACAGGTGGTACTGCATATTATTCTGCTACACTCAATGGTCTTGGTCCTTTTACAAGTCAGGCACCCCTTTGTGATGAAACTGCCAAGACAAATGATCCATGCCCATTAGATGTTGGACACCATCATGAAGTATCTACTGCTGCAAATACTGTAACCGGTAAAGTTGTTACTACCATTACATGGGAAGATGAATCTGGTGCTCAGATTTTATGTGCCCAAATTACTATCAAAAGCAGCTAAAAATTTGAATATACATTTTTTTGCGTGGATGAATGTCATACACATAATAAAATGTCTACTATGAATCTAAGTGCCTATTTTCTTTATAGTCCAAATGATATAAATCCTGAACAACTTGTAGGTGTAAAGATTTTACCTATAGTCAATAATGAGCCTATACATCGTCGACCATTTCATCTTGCCTTAATTCTAGATACAAGTGGTAGTATGGAAGGACAGCGTATGAATGCCTTATGTAGAACACTTCATCTCTTAACTGATAAATTAAATTGTGATGATAAACTTACGATTATTGAATATAATAATAGCGGTAAGACGTTGGCAGTAGATGTAGTTATGTCTGAATCTGGTAAGACACAAATTCATGAAATTATTCATGGACTTGTAGCGGATGGTGGTACAAATATGGAATCCGCCTTTGGTGAACTATACAAAATTGTACAAAATAATACTGTTTCACCTATTGATTCAGTCTTTGTTCTTACAGATGGACATATTAATAATGGTATGACAAGCAGTGCTGGTCTTATGAACTTACTTATGCGATCTCTTCCTATAGGTACACCTATTAATACACTTGGTTATGGTGCTGATCATAATGCTCGATTATTACGTGATATTTCATTGCGTTCTTCTGGTTCATATACATTTGCTGATACTGATGAAATGTTACCAACAATCATTGGTGATATTACAGGTGGTCTGGCGTCTGAAATGGGTCGTAATGCTACACTTATGATTCCACCAGGATGGACATGTATGGAACTTGGTGCTTCTACTGGCATTGAAGTGTATACATTTGGTACTCTTATTGCTGATAAGCCTCATTGGATTCTATTCAAAGGTCCTGCTGGAGCAACTACACCACAGTTTACTTTAACATATACTTATAACGGCGTTGACTTTGAACATGATATTACGCCAATAGAGACACAAACTGTACTTGTTGCAGCACAACGAGATCGCGTACATGTTGCTAAAACGTTTAGTCATGTATCTGACATGATTATGAATGGTCGTTCTCAGGAAGCATTACCTATTTTAACTCAATTAGCAACTGACCTGGATACATCTGAAGCCAAAGATGAACTAATGATTGTGAGATTAAGGGCCCAAGTTGAAGAGATGATAGATATACTACGAAATAGTTTAAATCATGAAAATCTTCGTCGGCAACCTGCTAGACTCAATCCAATGCTTAGCCGTCTAGCATCTGATACATCAGCACTTGGAAATCAACGAGGTATATTATCTAACATTAATACACCCCATATGGACGATCCAGATGATGTAAATACAATGATATTTAGTAGTCCAATACAACGTTTGACATCTACTGAAATGTCTCAACAATATGATGAAATTATGAATTAAATAATATATGACTTTAGTATAAACATAATGTTAAACTTCCTAATGACGGCATTTGTAGCCCTACTTTTTGTTGCCTTTACACCCGGTATGTTTTTTACATTTCCAACTAAAGGGTCTAAATTCATTATTGCTTTATTCCACGGTACAATCTTTGCTCTTGTTTTACATTTTACATACAGAATTGTACGTAGATTAACTGGTAGTAAAACCGAAGGATTTGATGATGATGTAACATCTACAAGTGATGATAGTACACCACCTCCACCAGTTGCTCCCCGCCATGGTAGACACGGAAATGGTACAGTAGGTGTAGTTACACATAATAATAATTCTGGTCCTCGCAGAGTAAGAGGATCACCACCACCTGTAGTTGAGGATGATACTACAGCAGCAGATACATCATATGCTCCATAAATAGATTTATACTATATATAATAGAATATGGATTCATCCGATATTACCAAAAAGCGTAAAACACAATCTATATACATTGACCAACTTGCCACGTTTATTGCCAAGAATCCTAATGGTGATTGTGGTAATCTAAGTACATGTATTGGTGTCTCATCATGTGTTATGACATTTCCAAGTTATGAAAATAAATATGATTTTTTTAATGGTCAAAATAATTGTGCTGGATGTAGTTGTGCGGTGAATGGCGGCAGTAAGTAAATTGGACTATAATAAGATGTCAAGCGAAAAGCCACAGGGCGATCGTGTTAAAGAAACAATGGCTATTTTACAAAAATTTCGTGAACTAGGAATACCTTTAAACTCGCCCGAAGTCGTTGAATTGAGAGCACGATTTAACGAATATATACGTGATGGAGTATGTTGGAGTGGAACTATATCATTTGCTAAGTTTGGACGTATAGCAGAGGTTAATTTACCACGTAAAGCCGATAAACTTGTGGAGGTTACATTAAGATTACCAAGAATAGGTGGTAAATCATAAATATGAATAAAATATAAATAACTAAGTAAAGAACAATGTCAGGTTTACGTGACGCTTCTTATACAACTAAATTAAGAAAACAACGCGTTTTGTTTGCTGATAAAGTTGTACAAGAAACTACTTTAGGTACTAATATTAAAAATTCACTTGTACTTGAAGGTGGGTTTAGCATTCGTACTTCTACAGATAATGATTATTATGTAGCTGTACAAAATGGTGCTGTAGAAACTACAGCTGCTGAGCAACAGAGTTATATTAATAGTGTAGTTCCACCAAATAATATACCTGTAATAACAGTTCCAGATGCTCCTATAAATCTTACAGCTCAAACAATTGGTGTAGATTTTGTTACAATTTCTTTTATACTTGGAAATAATGGAGGTTCACCTATTACAAATTATTTATATTCTATAAACGGTGGATCTTTTAGCTTATTTAGTCCTCCTCAAACTACAAGTCCTGTAACAATTACTGGATTAATGACCAATACATCCTATAGTATTCAATTAAAAGCAGTTAATACTGTTGGGATTGGTGCTGCATCATCATCATTGACGTTTACAACCTTAAATGGTCCAGGTGCTCCTACACTTACGTTTTCATCATCTGGTGATACAGTTGTATACATTTATTTTACGGCTGGTGCTGCTAATGGTAGTGCTATAACAAATTATAAATATTCTACCGATGGTGGCATTACATTTACAGCATTTGGCACTTCTATTATTACAAGTCCAGTTACAATTACAGGATTAACTGATGGAACATCTTACTCTATACAGTTACAAGCTGTAAATGGCAATGGTGTAAGTCCAGCATCAAATACATTAGTTGTAAGCCCTGTAACTCCATCCACCTCTCCTTTATATATAGATTATGATCCATCCAACTCAAGTAGTTATAGCGGAAGTGGAACAACAATTCATAGTATTGGAAGTGTTAATATGTTTGACGGAACCTTTCATGGAAATGTTGTATTTAATAGTTCTAACGGTGGAATCCTTGATTTTGACGGTAATAATAACTCTTACATTACATGCCCATCAATCAATTTAGGCAATACTATTAGTGTATGTGCTTGGGTCTATCCTCGTAGTAAATTTAATATTTGTGGATTATTTACAAATGCTGGAGCCAATACAAATACAAATGGATTTAAATTCCAATGGAATTTTTGGACAAATAATCCAGACGCGTTAGATATTGGATTTCAGGCTGGAAATGGATCTGCTGGAGGAGACAGTTATACTCCTAACAATATTGTCACACTCAATACATGGCAACACTTAGGCTATGTATTTGACAAAGTTAACCAACAAGTTATCTTTTTCTTAAATGGTGTTCCAGTAAGTGTATCCAATTCATCTACCGTAGCAAATATAAATACAAATGCCGCTGTGAATGTAGGTGGATACGCAGGAGGATATTATACAATGAACGCAAAACTCGGTTATATACATGTATATAATACAGCATTAGATGCTACTCAACTATACAATGATTTTAATGCTTCAAAATCACGTTTTGGGTTTTAATTTTATTTAGTTATTTATATATGGTTTGAAACATATATAATTAAGTTTTAATTATTTAGTTTGTGAATAACATTCCGCCGCGACCACCAAATACCTTAAATACATTCCATATTGTTACATAAATATAAATTGTATAGTTTGGTGGGGGTGTATTACAACGTCCTCGATTTAATGTAACAAATAACTCTTTTCGAGCAATTTTATCCCAATTGGCTTGGCCACTTGGACCATATGTACCAAATTCCGCTTTTTGACCAAAATTATAGGCATATACATAACGATTATGAACTGCTGATTTTACATAATATTTAGCAGGCACAAACGATCGAAAAAACGATCCTCCCTCATGGACAAATCGATCATAGGCATTATATAATAATGTGGCCCCCTGTAATGGCTCTGAATAAGATTGTTGAAATGCCGGTTGTATTTGCCAGTTAGTTTCTTGTGTTGGTGTTAAATATGCATCAGGCCACCATGGAATCGCACATGGGTTTTGGGTAATATTTGGTGGAATAACCGGTGCTAAATCACGTGTAAATAAAAACCAAGCATTGTAAGTAGCTACTTCAGGTCGCTGGACTACCCACATAATTTCCTTGGTAGGATTACTATAAGGTACAGCTAGACGAAATTCTGTTTGACCTAGTGTAGCTTGAGGTGCCACGACTTGATGTTGTTCTACATGATATGTAAGTTCTGCTGTACGAAATGTAAGTGCTTCATATTCTTCAAGTGATATATATTCGACCAAGGCATAAGCATCTATTGGACTGAACCGTTGGGGAAATGTTATATTTGGTATAAGTTCACCACTAATTCCTTGTATTGGGGTTGTTATATTCATAGAATAGACTCTAGTTGTAGCGGCTGGATTGGCCCGCCAGAACTGACCATTTTGTAAAGGCCACATACCTCCTTGTGTATTTATAGTAGAGTTATATCCTGGTGTGCGTATATCAACACGAGCATCTGTATAAAAGAGTTGATTGATTGGACGAAATGTTACATGTATACGAACCATATCTTGTTTTAACGCTTCAATAGGTAATGCGTATTGATATACATTTGGACGACTAAACCAAAACGGAATAGGAATATACACTTGTAATGGTTGTTTGGTAAGCCAAGTTTTAGCTGAAAATCCATGCGGAGCACGTTTTATCATAGCATTTTTTGCCTGTGCGGATTCCACCGTTTCGTACAATTCATCAAGTATTTCTAATTGAAGACTATCAAATGTCTCCACAATTGCTCCTCCTATTTCAAGTTCAATCTGCTGTATTAATGCGTGTCCTAGACTATTTGTCCAGCCGTAAATTGGGCCCAGAAAGTTATTAGGATTGTCTAAGCTAGTACCTCCAGCAGCTTTTATAGCATTTAATTGAGTAGTATAAATATCAGGCATAGTAACGGCAAGTGTAAATCCTGATACTAGTTCACCAATACGTGGAAGACTCATACTTACACGTTGGCCAAACTCGGGTGAACCATCAAAGTCTACACGACACCATTGGGCCGACCAACGTGTTGTTTTTTTCAGTACTTTAACAAATTGATTAATATCTGGTTGTCCACGTGTAGTTTGTAAACGAGCATCTGCCAAACCACTGCTAATTAGTGTCAAACTGTTTGCGGGTGTGGCGGCCATACGGTCCTCTTGCTGTTTCTAATTAATTTTGATTGTTGATTCAAACACAATACTATTTTGTTTGAATAATAAGTAATATTTAATATTTACTATTTAATATTTACGTGTGCGATTACGATAATGTTTACAACTTGATTTACGACTAGTATGACGTTTTCCACCAGCATAATTTGTTGGACGTAAACTATAACCATTTACTGGTGTTCTAATGGATGCCGTTCCAGGTGCGTATCCTAATTGACGTTCAAGATTCGCAATATTATGATTGACCGAAGGTGTATGAACGGATGGATTTGTAGAACGGGAAGCTGACATAGATGCCATATATCGTGCGGCAGACGATGCTAAAGCAATATTGTGTAATTTTTTTCGTTCTGATTCTTTGAATGCCTTTCCTTTATTTGATGCTTTGAACTGTTCATATGAAGAATATGCATCTGCGTAATTTTCCCAGTATAATACTGTAACATAATCAGATACTATAGTTTTATTATTCTTGTCACCACGCTTATCACTTTTGGGAAACTTTGTGTTTATATTTTTTAACAAATTTCTATATTTTTCTCTTAACTTACGTATCCATTCTCTATACTGTGAATCAGTTAAAGTATCATTTGCCTTTATAGAACTTGTTGTATCTCTACCATAACGTTGAAAATACGTTATTTCAGCTTGAATATACTGTTTTTCTGGATAACCCTTGTTATCTAATTCAGCATAACATGCTTTGATTGGTTCACTTATATCATTTTTAAGGAGTCTTTGACCTTTTCCAGTATCAATCGTGACTATAGGCAAGCCATCCTCCTCCCGCTCAGTCTTTATTGGGCAGGTTGGACCCTTTTTAAACCAGGACATATTTACAATGTTATATGATTTTATTTAACTTTATGATGAATATAATGAAGTTAATGTTCGGGCACTAGGATCTGTTGTATTTGCTGACCATCTTGGCATCCACATATGAG
>Ga0007870_1000210_pt1 | contig 22243 bp, 21 predicted proteins | sample CryBogCBH04Jul08_FD_71207 | JGI IMG/M metagenome (GOLD analysis project Ga0007870, IMG submission 71207) | Freshwater microbial communities from Crystal Bog, Wisconsin, USA - CBH04Jul08 | ecosystem: Environmental > Aquatic > Freshwater > Lake | place: Crystal Bog, Wisconsin, USA | collected...
ATTGTCTGTACCCCAGATCATAAGATCCCTGTGATCGGACGGGGCAAAATAGAAGCCGAGGATATCGTGCCCGGCGTTGACAGCTTGTTCAGTTTTAGTACCAGAACAGCTAATATTGATAAGAAACATGGACAAACCTACACACGGGTAAATGATCAGTTCAACCACAAAGTCGTCAGCATTGAATGGCTAACAGAGCCAATGGATACTGGTACAATTACCATTGACGGCGATGAACAGTATCATGCACACCACAACTTTGCGTTAGAATCTGGCGTATTCGTTTACAACAGCGTCATTGATGCGGCCTATAATCCGATCAGCATCAATGAAGATTTTTTCCTTGCCACCAATGCAGAAGGCAAGGGCACACGTATTGAAAACCTAGCTGCTGGTGAAAATCTAGGACAGATTGACGATCTCAAGTATTTCAACAACAAGATGATCCGAGGTCTGGGCATACCCAGCAGCTATTTGCCCACAGGTCCGGATGATGGTACTGCGGTATACAATGATGGCAAAGTGGGCACTGCCTATGTGCAGGAATATCGTTTCAGCAAGTACTGTGGTAGACTGCAGAATCTCATGGCGCCGGTGTTGGACAAAGAGTTCAAGATGTTTCTCAAACATCGAGGCATAGAGATACAGAGCAACCTCTTTGAGCTGACCTTCTTCCCTGCTCAGAGCTTCAGTGACTATCGCCGCATGCAGATGGATGGCGAACAGATACAGCTGTTCAGCACACTGATGGGCACAGAAGCCACCAAATACATCAGCAAGCGCTTTGCTTTGGAACGCTATCTGGGTTGGACACAGGAAGAAATCAGCAGGAACGAAGTGATGTGGCGAGAAGAACGCGCAGAGCCAGTCAAGCAAAAGACCGGAACCAATGCAGGCACCGAACCACCAGGCATGAATGCTCTGGGTCTGAGACCAGAAAGCGAAACTCCTGCTCCTGACCAAGAGCCCGCGGATCTTGGCGGCGGCGACACAGCAGAAACTGAAGGTGCACCGCCTGCTGCACCACCAGGCGGCGGCATACTGGGTGGATTGTGACCATAAATATCACAAGGAGCCTGTGACATGAGAGCTGATGACTTTGAAGGCGCATACTATTCACCTGAGGATGACCGATTCAATCAGGCGCAGCTACACGACACTCGTCGCAAGCGACTGACACTGATACAGCTCAACAAGCTGAAAAAGATGCGTGCGGCCAAGAGCTTGGAAGATTTAGTGCATGCTGATCTATTGGCACTACAATATGGACCAGGCGAAGAAGGAGCAGGTCCCGGTCAATGACTTACAACATCCCCTATCAGGCCACAGCCACCAGTCAGGGCAACATCTTGGTACAGGATGGCACCATTGACACAACCAGCAGCAGTTTGGCACTGATTGGTGCCAACAGTGTGAATTTTGGACTGTATATCAATCAGGACTTTGTGCAACTGCTGCAGAACTTTGCCAGCAACAGTGCGCCAATCAGTCCGCTGATAGGTCAGCTGTGGTATGACACAGTCAACGCTGCTATCAAGTACTACAATGGACTGCAGTGGAAGGTTCTCACACCGCCGTTTGACGGATCAGCAGGCACAGCCACTGTGAGCATCATGGGAACCGGTGTGGCTCTGACTTTGGCCAACAACCAGATAATTTCAGCTGTGAGCTTGGTGCCTCTGCAGGTGGCTGCACTGCCAGCCAGTGTGCTGATCAATGACAGCTATTATGCATTTGCCAGCAGATTCCCGCAGGGTCTAGCAGCAGGTATCACTCTTGCCACAGATGGCAATGGTCTGAGATTTGTGGGCACAGCTTCCAGGGCCAATGCATTTGCCAGCAACATGACCATCACTGTGTCAGGCAGCGCCAATGCCAGGGTCAGTTTCAATGGCAGCGGCAATGTGGTCATGCCTTTGGCCTTGACCAATGTGGTCACTGCAGGCTACTATCAAAATGTCACCGTGGGTGCCAATGGCATTGTGACCAGTGGCAGTCTGCTGAATGCCAATGACATCAGCACAGCTCTGGGCTATGTGCCCAGTCCCTACAATGGTCCAGCCAATAGCCTGACTTTTGGCAGCAACATCATTATCAATGGTGTGGTAGGCGGCAGCAATGTATTCTATGGCAATGCCAACATAACCATAACAACCACTTTTCTAGACAACCCCATGCCAACCAATGGCATTATCTCATTGCCCACCGGAGCCACTATACCCACAGGCTGGTTCATAGCCAATGGACAGTCTGTGACTCTGCCAAACGGCAGCGGGTCGGTGGTCACACAGAATCTCACAGGCAGTGATTTGCCGGGCTGTGTTTGGGTGCAAAAAGTATATTGACAGATTAATCACAAGAGTTTTCTAGCTTTTTCTACCTATTTCCCAGAGATTTGACCTGCGGCATTAAATACAGCCGAGTCTGTTCAACATCTTACAACAGGAGATAAGGCAATGGCTAGGAACAAATTGGAGCAGGTCCTTGAATACCTCGTCGCTGGCGACGAAGGCAAGGCCAAAGACATCCTTCATCAGGTTTTCATTGAAAAGGCCCGTCAGATCCATGAGGAACTGATCAGCGCTGATGAGATAGATGAAGAAGACATGCTGGGTGGTGATCAGGGCAAGCGTCTGCGTCACGATCTCATGCATCACAGCAAGCACATGGATGATCTCAACGATGAGATTGACAGTGAGGAAATCATGGGCGAAAACATGATGCACATGATGGATGAAGAAGATGACGAAATGGACATGGCAGACGCTGAAGAAGATCTGGGCGATGCCATGGCTGCAGACAGCAGTGACGACGACGACAACAGCGACGTCATGCATGACATTGAAGACACCATGGGCGATCTGGAAACTGCATTGGCCAAGCTCAAAGCTGAGTTTGAAGAGCTGGAAGGCTCTGACCACGACGACGGCATGCACGACGCAGATGACGTAGGTGACACCGATGACGAACAGCAGGGCGAAGAAGAAGAGATGGACGAAATGTTCACTGAGGAAGACTTCGACGATCTGGCTGAAGCCGTGGAACTAGACAAGGTCATGGTGCCACACAGTGGTGAAGTGGGTTCTGGCAAGTTCAGTCCTCGCGATGCCAACGAAAAGAGCAAGAGCCCACTGCCACCTAGCCAGACCACACGCTTTGGTGCTGCTCCGATCAAGACCGGAACTGGACCAAAAGCAGATGGTTTTGATCTGCAGGCAGCTCCCAAGAGCGGCAAGCTGCCCATCCTGCCCAAGACCAATCAGCGCAAGACTGAGTTCCAGGACATGGAAAATGAGCAGAGCGGCAAGTACGGTGCCAAGGAAGATTCAAAGAGCGCATTGGACACCACTGAGAAGACATTTGGCAAGGGCAACCAGACCAGTCCTCTGACTCATGCTCCACGCAAATAAGCAGATTTGACGCAAAAAGATACCGCAGGTGCAATTCCTGCGGTATTTTGTCAAAAAACGCCTATTTGTCAGCGTAAATTGCTGATGTCTATAAATATCTTTGAAAACTGTTAGGTCGTGCCATGAAAGATCGCATTCTAGTTGAGCATCTCACATATGATACTGCCAAAGCCGAAGTCATCACTGAATCGGCTGGTGAGGGCCAACCCAAGAACGTCTACATGCGTGGAATCTTCATTCAAGGTGGACTGCGCAACCACAACGGACGCATCTACCCAGTGAAGGAGATCAGCAAAGCTGTGCAGGCCTTGAACGAGTCGATCAAACAGGACAACGGAGTGCTTGGAGAGTGTGATCACCCCCAAGAACTGCAGATCCATCTTGATCGTGTGAGCCACAAGATCACTGAAATGTGGATGGACGGAGCCAATGGTTATGGCAAGCTACAGATACTGCCAACACCCTGTGGTGAGATAGTTCGCACTCTGCTGGGCAGCGGCATCAAACTGGGTGTCAGCAGCAGAGGTTCAGGCAATGTGGACGACCACGGCGAAGTAAGCGACTTTGACATGCTCACGGTCGATATTGTAGCCAAACCCAGTGCGCCCAATGCTTACCCCGTGCCAATGTACGAGGCAATCATGAATCGCAAACACGGATATAGAACTCACGAACTGGCTGAAGCAGTGCGTCATGATGATCATGCTCAAAAGCATCTCACCAAGATACTGCTCCACTGGGTTGATGAGTTGAAACTCAGATAAGGAGTCGGTTGATGACAACTAAGATTGAAGAGCTCCTTGAGAACGAAGTGCTTGGCCCAGAAGTCAAGACTGCGCTCCAAGAAGCGTTCGAAGCAAAAATCAAGCATGCCGAAGTCCAACTGCAGGAGGATTATGCTGCGCGTTATGCCAACGACAAGCAACAGCTGGTCGAAGCCATGGACCACATGTTGAACGATGCCATACGGGCTGAACTGGAAGAGTTCGCAGAAGATCGCGCAGCTCTCATAGCACAGAAGGCCAAGCTCAGCAAGCAAACTCTGGCAGCCGAACGCATGGCAGAATCTGCAGTGGCCAAGCAAACCAAACTGCTGAATGACTTTGTGAGCAAGCAGCTCAGAGAAGAAATTGCAGAGTTTGTGTCCGAGAGAAAGACTCTGCAGGGCGAGCGCCACAAGATGGCAAAACAAGTTGCTGCCATCCGCGAAAGCGCAAAGAAATCAACTCAGGCACGTATCAACAAACTGGAAGGCTTTGTGGTCAAGAAGCTGTCAGAAGAGATCGCTGAGTTTGAAACTGACAAGCGGGCTCTGATAGAACAGCGTGCCAAGCTGGCAGCTGAGGGCCGCAAGAAGATCACCGAAACCAAAGCAGCATTTGTGCAGAAGGCTACCAAGACGTTGGACAAGACGTTGAACGAAGTCATTCGCAGCGAACTGGTGCAGTGGAGGGACGATATCAAAGTTGCTCGTGAGAACAACTTTGGTCGTAGGATCTTTGAAGCAGTTGCTGCTGAGTACATGGCCAGCTACCTTTCAGAAGGCAGCGAAGTCAAGAATCTGCAGCGTAAGCTGGTTGAAACCCAGCGACAAGTTGACACTGCCAAACAGCAGATCCAGGAAAATCAAAAGTTGTTGGAATCAGCTGATAGGCAAGTCAAGACCGCCAATGCTCGCGCACAGAAAATGGAGCTCATGAATGAGCTGCTAGCACCCCTGAGTCGCGATAAGAAAGCGGTCATGGAAGAGATGTTGAAGGACATCAAGACACAGAACCTTAGAGAAGCCTTCAATCGTTATCTTCCTGCCGTGATGAACGGCGAAGCCACCGGCGCTGTAAGACAGAAGCTGTCTGAAAACGCCACCAACAAGTCCGTGGCATTCACGGGTGACAGGCCAAACAAACTGTCAGACGCGGTGAGAGAAGACAACAACCAAGACATTGGTCAAATTCTCTATCTCGCAGGCATCAAATAAAGGAAAGGAAGCCAAAATGAGCAAGAATCTGTTTGAGACTCATTGGACGGCAACCAAGACCGCTCTCTGCGAAGGTCTGACCGGCAATCGCAAGAAGGTCATGGACGTGGTCCTTGAGAACACCAAGAAGGACCTGCAGAGCAAGTCCGGAATACTGTTTGAAAGTGCAACACCAGGCAGCACCAGCGCTGGCAACGTTGCCACACTGAACAAGGTGATCCTGCCAGTGATCCGTCGTGTTATGCCGACGGTTATCGCCAACGAGATCATCGGCGTGCAGCCCATGACTGGCCCAGTGGGTCAGATCCACACGCTGCGCGTTCGCTATGCAGACACATTTGGTTCGCCAACTCCGGTGGCAGCCAACACTGAAGCGCTGAGCCCATTCCAGATTGCTGCGTTTTATTCTGGTAACGGCAACAGCACTGCTCCTGCAGCTGCACCAGTTAGCGTCCTCGAAGGCGTGGCTGGCAAGCGCTTGAACATCCAGATCCTCAAGGAAGTGGTGGAAGCCAAGACCCGCAAGCTCAGCGCTCGCTGGACCTTTGAAGCCGCACAGGATGCACAGGCACAGCAGGGCATTGACATTGAAGCGGAAATCATGGCTGCGCTGGCGCAGGAAATCACCGCTGAAATTGATCAGGAGATCTTGACCAGCCTTGGCGCATTGGCCGGCACCACGCTGACCTATGACCAAGCTGCAGTTAGCGGTACTGCAACGTTTGTTGGTGACGAACACGCTGCTCTAGCGATTCTCATCAACCGCGCTGCAAACCTCATTGCTGCTCGCACACGTCGTGGCGCTGGTAACTGGGTTGTGGTTAGCCCCACTGCTCTCACCATCCTGCAGAGTGCCACAACCAGTGCATTTGCTCGCACCACAGAAGGCACGTTTGAAGCTCCAACCAACACCAAGTTTGTTGGCACGCTGAACAACAGCATGCGTGTGTACGTGAACCAGTATGCAGCTGACAGCACCAACGTGCTGGTAGGCTACAAGGGTCCAGGCGAGATTGATGCGGCTGCGTATTATTGCCCCTATGTGCCGCTAACCAGCTCAGGAGTGATCATTGATCCAAATACTTTTGAACCAGTGGTTTCATTCATGAGCAGGTATGGTTATTTGGAGCTGACCAACACAGCCAGCAGCTTGGGTAACGCAGCTGACTATTTGGCCGGTATTGCAATAAATACGGCACATTTGAAATTCCTTTGATTTCAATGGGTTACAGCGTTTTCTTAACTCTGTATCTAAAGATAACCCGGCAGCAATGCCGGGTTTTTCTTTAGAAATAGAACCATTTTTGTTCAAGCAACTGTTGATACCAGTCGTCTGGCAGTTTTCCTCCTACTTTGATCCTATACAGCTTATATCCTAGCTCGCTTGCACGTTTGTCCTTTTTTGCATCCTTTGCTTGTGTTCGAGCAAGCCCTTCGAGCTTCATTGATTCTGGATCTGTTTTTGAACCATAAAGATTCTTATCATAATGATAAGGGCCGTCAATTTCAACAATGAGATCATCATTTATTAAAAAATCGTAAAGATAACCTCCAATAGGTACATTTTTTCTGTATGGCACCAATTGGTCCTGTAATTCTTTTTCAAATTCTAATTCAGGCCGAGTGTTAAAGAGCTTTGTTGGACCAAGTTTATCGGGATTTTCAAGCATATACTTGATCCTGGCTGCGCTATACCTCTCCCGCTGCTCAGGAGTGGCCTTGCTGCCCCGCCGCGCAGCCAGCATTTGCGAAACCTTAGCATCGACCAGTTCCTTGGGCCGTGCCTTGGCGATGGCACTCATCTTCTTCTTGAAGGCCTCGCCGCGGTCCCTGCCCAGCATGGGGCTGCCATGCTCTTCGATGTATCGCGCGTAGGATTTCCTCCACTTATCAGTGGCTTCTGCACTCATCTTCTTGCCGCGGTTACCAGCACCTATGCGCGCCTTGGCCTCTTCGGAATGCCTCTTGCCGGTCCTTGCTAATCGCTTGCGCTCAATAGTTTCGGGAGAATCTGTCCTCGCCCTGACGGTTTGGGCACCCGGATGCTTCTCCAGGTACTTGGCAACCGTGTTGAATCCGTGCGTTCGGACGTGCTTGCCCGTGATCTGACCGAATTCTCGGCCGCATTCCATGCAGGTAAATTTCATCAATAACCCCTAATTAACATGTGTGGTATTTATGCCGATATGTCAAAGTCAGCGTCAAATGTAGCAATCCCGGGGTTTTTCGTATCCATGCTCCTGGAGCAATAACTGCAATGTTGACCATTTCACCTGGACCCTATATAAATACTGCATGAACAAATGCATTCATGATGTTATTCAGGAAATCATTTCCACATCCAAACCCGATGGCATAGTCACTAGGATCAAAAGCAATCAAGATCTTTGGTCTGAGATTGTGGAATACACCCGTGACTTCTTGTTTGTCAACAAAGCCGAGCAGATTTATTTTGTTGCACACAAGTTAGAGGCCAAACCCATATGTTGTTGTGGGAACGGTCTGTCATTTGTCAGTGTGATTCTGGGATATAGAGAATTTTGTAGTAGAACTTGCACTTTTGCCAGATCAGCAGCCACTGAGAGACGAGTGGCCAAAATGCAGGCCAATGGCGGAGTTGGCCTGGCCAATCCCAAGAGCAAAGCAAAAGCCCAACTGTGTCTCCAAAACACACATGGTGCAGAGATCACAAATCCGGGTCAAATCAAAAGTTTCCGGGCTCGCATGCGTGAGGATAACCCCATGTTTGACACAGCAGTTGTGCAAAAGGTTTCAAACACCATTCAATCAAAGCATGGCCCACACAAAACCAAGGCCTCTCATATCAAAATGTCGTCTACGCAGGCACATCTGGTCACCAGTCAAGACAAACTCACTGATTTTGTCAAAGGCAAAACCATCACTCAATGTGCTAGAGAATCAGGATTGAATTACACCACCATATACAACAAGGTGAAGAAATATGATCTGTTTGACTCTATGGTATTCAATCATCGTAGTGAAATGGAGCATGACCTAGGCACTTGGTTGAACAGAGAGAACATCTGTTTCAAGCATGATGACAGAACAGTGCTAGGCGGGCTGGAATTGGATTTTCTTTTTCCACAATACAATTTTGCATTGGAATTGAATGGGCTGTTTCATCACAGTGAGAACTCTGGCAAAAAAGATCGATCCTATCACAAAAAAAAGTTTGACATGTGTGCAGCGCAGGGTATCACATTGATCCAGGTATGGCAAGATGAATATTGGAAATGCAAAAATGTGGTTCAAAGCAAGATTCTATACCTTGCCCACAGGCATCAAAGTCAAATACATGCACGAAAATGCCAAATTGATTTCATTGACGATGCTGCACTTGAAAAACAATTTCTCACTCAAAATCACATTCAGGGATTTGCACCCTACAGGCAACTCAGTGTGGCAGCATGGCATCAGGGATCTCTGTTGGCCATAATGAGTTTTGCATATCAAAACAATTATTGGGAATTGGTGAGATTTGCCACTGATGTGACACATCATTCAAGTGGATTGTTTTCCAGAATGTTGAAGTTCATCATCAGAACCGGAAGAATATCTCACAAAGTGGTCAGCTTCAGCGACAACAGATTGGGCAACGGCAAACTGTATCAATCAAGTGGATTTAAGCTGGAGAAAACACTAGCTCCAGATCACATGTACACCTGTGATTATCAATTGAGACATCACAAACAGACCTTTAGAAAAAACAATCTCATTGATAGATTCAAACTTGATCCTGCCTATGTCAAGTCCCATACCGAATGGCAAATCATGCAGGAACTGGGATTTGACAGACTGTGGGATGCGGGAAAATGTCGATGGAGTTTGCACATATGACAAGCTTCAAACAGTTTCAAGCAAGCGGTATTTTTGGCATTATGGGATTTGACAATGCAGCTGACTATTTGGCCGGTATCTCAATCAACACGGCGCATTTGAAGTTCCTTTGATTTGCTTTATTATCAATGGGTTAGCTCATTGATAATAACCTGCTCAATGGAAAACCCCGGGAGAAATCCCGGGGTTCTTCGTTAACACAATGCTTTCAAACCAAAGCCCAACGCCATTTGATTTTGCCGCAATCCCAAATGCGATCATAACCCAGACATTGCGCCATCACCCATTCGGTAGATGACATATCCAACGAGCCATTGATTTTCAGCATCTGGTGTCTGTTCAGTGCTCTCTTGTGAGTTCTAGTTTGATAATCACAGACATAGGATTGCATTGGTGGAACTCTACCAACTGGTTGAAATCCCAGAGTTTGATACAGTTTTCCATTGCTGTATCTGTTGTCACTGAAACTCACAATGCTGCTGGGTTGATGGATCCTCTGGAAATTCTTCAACAGCCTACTGGCTCCACCAATGATCCTTCCCTGAGATGAAAACCGAGTGAGTTCAAAATGACCTGTGGTTTTTTCTAGGAATGACATCACTGCTACAGTCTCGTTGTCCTGGACCAGGCCCAGATTAATGGGCAATTTCTTGGGAGATCCTATCAAATGATGTTGATCATGAAATGACATGGCCTGCTGTCTGGTCAATGGTGCTATTTCGCACTTTCTAGCAAATATTGAGTTGGTACAAACTCCAAGTTTGTTTTCTATCAATCTCTCAACTATGGATCTTTTTGTCAACCATTCATCACTGAATATGGTCAGCAATTCAATATTCTTTGCTGCGGCAGCTTGAAATTTTCTAGCATGATAGTTCCAGCTTTTTTTCCCACTCTTTTCACTGTGCCAATAGAGACCACAATATTCAATACCAAAGTTCAAATCAGGGATGAATATGTCTATTTCATAGGGTTTGATTGCGGATCTGTCACCGCTGATGATTCTGCTGGGTAGATTCAAACTTTTCACAAATTCTAGCAAAGACAATTCTTCTCGGCTTTTGTATGTGATTTCTCTAGGATGACATACCAAACATTGGGGAGGATTTGCATAATCAAATCTCTTTTCAAATTGATGATCACAAGCCAAGCAGCGAAAGTTGATCAAGGGTCTTGATTGCACTCCCACATAGTCTTCTCTGGTCACTTCTGCCGTAAGCCCAAAGTTTTCTCTGATATTTTGAACGAATCTGCTGTGATTTTTTTTGGCCAAATAATGGGCGCTGTAGGTATCAGCTTTGGTCTGTTGAGCTTTTTTGACAAATGTTGAGTCCAACATCACATTGTTGACTCCATATTTGCGTTTGACTGTGGTGGTTGCCCGTTGTTTGATTTCCAGAAGCTTCATGGCATTGTCAACACCATATCTTTGATTCAGTGTGATTTTCTGCTGGGCCAATTGAAGTTGCACATTGTGCGGATCGCTGTAGAAGGCTTGATGAGCCAAACGAGCCTGAGATGTTTGACCACTATTTTCCACACCGTATCTATCAAGATTGGTGGCACTTCTTTTGCTATTGATGTCTGATATCTGGTCTTGGCTGAGATTTTTCTTGTGAGCACTGACTTTTTGCCCAATGCTGGTTTTGGCACAACTGCATTCCATAGCTCTACCACAAAAGGCATAGCCTTCAACGTAGGACACAAATCTTTTGGGTTTTTGTGATTGACTGCAGATATTGGTCATCAAATCGCTGATCACCAAATATGCGCGTTCACTCAACCCAATTGAATTATCCAAGTGACGGGTCTCGTGCAAGAGCCATTCTTTGAGGTGGCTATTTCTTTTGATAGCACCTCCTAGAGATTTTGGCACAGTGTTCTTTGCAAGTTCTATCAGTTGATTTTTCATTTTTTCACTCCATATAGTATGTTGTATTTAGTGTGATACTACAACCTTTGAGCCAGTTGAATTAACAATATGGAACGATCCAAAATCAAATAGGTCAAACACATCCAGCAGCCTCGGCAACGCAGCTGACTATTTGGCCTGTGTTGACCTAAAGGACAAGAGATTTCACTTGGGTGATCATAAATATCACCATGAGAATAGATGAAATAGTTGCTGCAAACACCAGAATCAAACGCTGGGCTGATGCACAAGCAGATGCAGAATCTCATGGCCTAACACTGACCCAAGATCGCAACAAGACCTGGGATCTGGCCCCAGCCAATAGTCAGGAAATCTACAGGCAGCTGTCGGCCACAGGTGCTGATGCATATGATATCTATAGCTTTCTCCACAGGGCCGTGCCAAAGATCACAGACTATCGCACCACAGCTCTCAGTTTGTTACAGGATCTTGGCACCATGCCAGAGATGCTGCAGCGATTCAGAGATTCTGCACGCAAAAAAGCCTATGACACTGTGCAGGCCATGCAACAGCAACTGGTCAGCCATTGGCCACATGGACATCTGCAGTTGTTCATGCCCCGCCCTCAAGTGCTGACAGCACAAGATCGTGGTTGGTATCGGCGCTATGACGATCAAGGCCTGCCTCTGGATCCCAATCGTCTAGAAGAACAAGCTGCTGCACCAATTCTCACCGGGCGCACTCAGAGTCCACCTGGTCACAACAAACCCAGCCGCGCATTCTGGACCAGCACTGTGCAACCAGCAGGCAAGGATGCACAGGGTCGCTCCATGGTGACCAGCGACTGGGTCAATTGGGTCTGCAACAATCAGCCAGACTGGCACAGCCCAGTGGGCTATGTCTACAGGATATCACCCAGTGCTCGCATATTGCAGTTGAACAACACATATGATGCAGAAACCATCTATCGTCTCTATGGCAAACTGGGCGCTGATATCTCAGCTGACTCTGACCCAAATCTTGAACCAGCCTGGGCCATGCGACGAGATTTTCCATGGCAGGCCATAGGCCGGCACTGGGATGCTGTGAATCATCGTGACAGCTATGGCGATCGCCATGGATTTATGTATGGCTGGGATTGCGAAAGCACTGCATGGCTGGATACCAGTGTGCTGCAGTTTGTGGGCAGGGCCGTGATTCGACCTTGTGATTGAGATTTTCCAGCATCTCAGATCTGTGATCGTGCTTTGAATCCAGTGGTAGTGGGCACATGACCCAGAGGCTGCGGCGCTAGGTCCTGTTGCCAATAGTGTATCTGACCTCTGGCATAGCAGCGAGTGTTGAACACAGTGACTTGGTCTGCAGACATCACTGCATGACCATTGAGATCTTCAAACAAATGGCCCTGCATGGGATTGAAGCGAATTTCCAGACCTGTGAGATCGGGTGCTGTTTGCACTATGAGACCCACCACAGCAGCCATGGGGTATTTGTTATGTTGACGGGTGGCTATCAGCTCTCTGGCACGCTGACTGACTTGAAACACAGCATGGTTCACCGTCACTGCTGAATCATATCCCAGCACTGCGCCGGTGGCACGCCTGCGGTGCACAGTTTGTAGCCAATAGGGACCAACCTTGGCATTGAGGTTTAGACGCACAGCCACCATGGTGCCATCTGGCAGCTGCCTGTTGGCAAACAGCTTGTCTCTGACTGTGTCTGGCAGCCTAGCAGATTCTATCTCTTGATCACTCAGTGGCACAACTGTGTGCAGAAAGCTCTCGCTGATGGCATCACCCATGCTGAGCCAGTGGTGGTTGATGATGTCTATAAACCTGCGCATGCCATGCATATTTATAGTGGCGCAGCTGCCATAAATACCCTGTATTGGAGAGCTGGTTATGAATTACCAATGGAGCTATGGACCTGCTGAAGTCTTTAATGATTTTCAATTGCGTGACATAGTGCAGCATGTGATGTGGTGGTGTGTGGGACTGGCCGAAGACGGCACTGCATGGAAGGCCAGTGGCTCTGTGGCTGTGCCTGCTGCTGATCCTGCCAATTTTCTGCCATTTGAATCCATCACTGCTGAAACTGTGCAGCATTGGGTCACCAGCAGTCTCAACACTGCTGACATAGAAGCACAGTTGAATCGGCAATGGCTCGACAGTGCCAACAGGCAATCTGTCAAAACATTTTGTCATTGAGGACTGGTCACGTGCGCTGGTATGAAATTCTCAGTGAAGGTGGCAAGGCCATTGCCCATGCGTCTGCAGTGCCCTTGGATCAAGTGCCGCATGTGGTTGATGCTGCAATCAGCCTGCTGCCTCCGTCTCTGCGCGTGAATCTAGCCCAACACATAGGTTCAGCAGGATTCAAAGCAGTGCCGGCTGGTGACATAGATCTCATGATAGAAGCTGATGATCTGATCACAGAGTTTCACACAGAGTCGCAGAAAGATCCCCTGAAGTCTGCCAAGAAAGCTCTGGAACAATATCTGCAGCAAAAAGGCCATGACAGCAAGACCCTTGGACGCAACGTGCATGTGGGCATACCGTTTGATGGGGGCATTGCACAGGTAGATTACATGGTGATAGACGATGTGTCAGCTGTGGCTCCCTGGCATCAGCATGGACCTCGCGGCATGTACGCAGATCCACAGTTCAAAGGCAGCGACATATTCATAGTGATGAACAGCATAGGCAAGGCCCTGGGTCTGAAGTTTGATGCGTTTAGCGGCAAGTTGATGCGCAGAGATGATAACACAGTTGTTGCCAAAGACAGGGATGCTGTAGCTAAGATATTGCTTAATCCAAAGGCCACAGCTGATGATCTTGACTCAGTCAAGAGCATATTGCGAGCGCTGAAAGCAGATCCGCAACGAGATGCCAAACTGGCACAGGCCAGAGAATCTGCTGCCAAAGACCTAGTGGCACTGCCAGGGGATCAACCTTGAGAATAGCAGATCTGCAGCCCCATGGGGCTGTGTACGAAAGTCGCGGATTCATAGCCAGGCGCAAGGGCGATGTCTATGTGGATCCAGACAATCCTCAGGACACTGCTGTGTTTCTGTCTGTGCAGTTGCTCAAACCCACAGATGCAGACAGCTATGACACTGCTGAGGATTTCAAAACTGCCTATCAGGATTGGCTCAGCAGCGCAGCTGGCACAGTGCATGAGATCAATGAGCCCGGAGTGAGATACAAATCTGCCTATGTGGTAGACATGGACACAGCTCGTGGTCTGGAACACTATGTGCTGTTTACCAAAGATCTACGCCATCCAGAAAGTCGTCTCACCAGCATACCTGCTGGTGTGATTCCTGGTCACGGTGGATATAGGCTGGATGTCAAAACCAGCTTCAGTGAACGCAGTGGGTTGAAACCCAGCGACATAATCAAGAGTCACACAGCACTGAGTCCTGGACAGGTACCTGGGCTTTTGGATGCAGCACGCGCCACAGCAGGTGATGATGCAGTGGATCAAATGCAGGGCTATTTGTCTGCATTGCTGCAGGGACATGGCCAAGACTATCGCATAGTTGATGGCGCGGCCAATGCCAGCCTGCATCAAAAATATCTAGGTGAGTGGGCCAGTCCCATAGCACTGATCACTGAGCAATACAGTCCATCCAGTCTCAAGACTGAGATTCGGGACAATCTCAATGGTGGCCATGACTTGCAAGGTAGCAAAATAGAATACAGTACCAGTGCTGGTGCTGTGCTGTTTGACAGCACGGTTGTCACAGGGCGCACCGACATCCTGATCAGCAGCAAGACTAAATCAGGCGGTGGAGCGCCTGCCAGTCTCAAGGGTCTGTATGATGCACTGCAAAAGTACAAGACAGACATTGATCTGTCGGATCCCAAAACTGAAAAATTTTACCAGGTGATCAGCTCTATCATGAGCCACAGTGCAGTTGATGGTGTGTTGAAGGTAGCTGCACTGCTTGACATTGTCAACACCAGTCAGGCCAACAAAATAAGCACAGCCATTGCCAGCAACAAGCGTGATTATGAACCAGACTCGGCCATTGCCGATATCATGAGCGACTATGCTGCAGGGGTGCATCATCCCCTGTATGATCCGGCCAAACATGCATTGGCAGCCATTGCCAGGCAGGTCTGTCAACAGCTTAACGATGAAGATTACACAGATATCATGCGCACAGTATTGAACTATGCCAGTGTGGTGCAGATGTATTTCAAAACTGCAGTCAGTGGCTCTGATCTGATCTGCAAAGGATTTGAATTGCTGTGGCCGCCACGGTTTTCTGGAAAGATTTTGTTCTACAGCGGCAAAACCTTCAGTGCCACACAGATCAAAGGCAGACTGGGATTCAAGATTGGCGGCAGTGCAGACACAGATGCCCCAGATGACAGTCTCAGTGCTGCTGCACCGGATCCTGCGATCGCACGCAGGCAGGCCAAGGCACTGAGCCAGCGTGCACAGCAGGCCGTGGGTAGGATTGTGACACCTGGCGAGAGAGACACTCGCGATGCTGCTGTGCCTGATGAAATTGCCTTGGGTCGTGCTAAGAAGAGCTGATCACAGCTTCTATGTCGTCCAGCGTGCTGGCTATGGTGTGATTGGCCAGCACATGGTTCTTGGCAGCAGTGAGATCAAAATTTCTGGGATCAAAGTGCCTCAGCTGATCAATCAGTTGGCTGTCTGTGTGATAGGTCTGGCCGTAGCGATTCAACATGGCTGCACCAGCCACGTGCCTTGCTATCCAGGGCGTGCCATTCAGCATGCTTTCCAAGATCACCAAACCAAAGCCCTCTTGATTGCTGTGCAGCAGGTAGCAGTCTGCTTCTGCTATGGCACTGAGCACTTGTTGCTTGCTGTCAATCATCAGAGGCATGACACAGCTGCTGGCTGTGGGCATGAGATTCATGCGGTTGTCGTAACCTGTGGTAACCAGCACTGTGTCTGGTAATTCAGCACGAGTAAACACCTCTGCCAGTTCGCGCATTTTTTTGTTGGGCCAATAGCCTCCGCAGCTGAGAAACATGCGTTGTGAGATGCCATACTGGGCCTTGAAGCCTAGTTGGCCCAGACTGGCTTGGTGTTTGATGCCGTGCCGCACACGCCGCGCTTTGGCAGTCTGACCATATTGGCCTATGTGATTGATGTCATCTGGAGTACTCCACCCCAGATATGCACAGTCATGCAGAGCTTTGACACACACATCGCTGTGGCTGGGCAGTATCAACAGATACAGCATGGGACTGGGTATCAGTGCTGCATGCTGTAGAACAAAATTCTGCACATGCACATCGCCCCCATGCACTATAATGAGATCCCAGCTGGCCATTAGTATCTGAGCATGGTGCGTCACGGTCACACCGTTGTGGTTGCCCTGATGCTCCCCAGCAAACACTGCCACCTCATGCCCGCGACTCAGAGCTTCTTCTGCCATAGCTGCAGTGTAATACTCACTGCCACCGGGAAATGGTGCGTATCTATGTACCACAAACAACAGTTTCATGTCAGCGTGCCATCCTAGCCAGTGCTGTGTGCAACCATGGATTGGGTTTGAGATCAGCAGTCTTGCCTTGGAATTGATCGCGAGTCCAGCTCCAGTTGGTGTTCATGGCCAGATAGTGACCATAGAACAGATCCTCTGTGATGCCATGTGGACCTGCTATGCGATGCACCAGCCATTGATAGGTCATGCAGTGCTGTGGTACCAGCATCCACTTGTGCCCTATGCCACGAGTGTTGTTGGCATCGGTGCAGCAGTAGTCTGCAAAGCGACGTTCTTCCATGGGCACCTCACATGCTGCAAGATTGGTCAGGGGATTGTGAGGCTCGATCCAGCGCCCCTTATAGGCCACACAGTGGTGGGGTCCTGTGGTCAGCTGTTGTTGTATTTGATCCAGGGTTGGACCAACACTGACTAACAACTCGTCTATGTCGTGGTTCAGCACCAACCCTGCATGGCTGAGATAGCGATACTTGGCATGTTCCAACATGCAGTACTGACCAAAGTCACTGTCCCAGGGTGCATGATCACTGCCCTGAGGTCCATAGGGATAGGGCCACGGCACGATTTTCAACTTGTAACGATCACTGCTCAGCATGTAGAGCATGTCTTGGCAGGTGTATTTGGTGCTGCCATTGTCATAGATGAGAAATGCATCAACACCGTGATTGCACCAATGATAATGCATCCACTGCCTGATCCATGACAGGGGATTGTTTTTCTGCAGCGTGACCATTACCCTGTGGCCATTGAAAAAGCCGTCATTGTGGTTGACTGCTATGTGCACAGGATCTGCCTGCTTGCTGATCATGATCAAGCTGTCATCCATGGCCTTGGTGTGTACCAAGGTATAGCTGACTCTGTCCAGATCATAGAATTGATAATCCAATGCACGACCATGACGGTCAGCAAATCCTGCATTGTCTGCAAACCATCGCTTGGCATCGTATATGGGCGGACCAATCAATATGGTCTGTGATTCGTTCAGCTGCACACAGTCATACCATATGTTGTGCCAGTCAAAATTGTCGTTGAATCGCATGCCGCCGCAGTAGTCAATGCGCAGCATGGGTGGTCTGGCAGGTTCGCGCTGCAGTTGCCATGATTGTGGAAACTGCACTGCTGTCACGGTGTCTATCATGTGAGTGACCTTAGATCCTGTATATGCTGATGGTAGCGCAACTCATTGGCGATGTCGTGATACACTGTGTTGTGGTGCAGAGTGAACTTTTCCATGTTGCGATGGTTCCACAGCTCTGCGCCCAGTCGATCGCGCTGTACCATCACAGTGCCACCGCCCCATTTGTGATATTGGTTGGCAGCGCCCTTGTGAAACGGACCAAAAGGCATGAAACCATAGGGCACATGAGGATCGGCCTGATAATTGACATAGAAGCTCTGTCCTCCATTGCGCAGGTGCCAGTGTTGCCATGCCATGCGAAATGTCTCAGCATCGCCGCCAAAATGATAATAGATTTCGCAGTGATCTGCATAGTGTTTGACCAGATTGATCTCAGGCCAGCAGCGAACCTTGTTGATCAGCAGCTGACCTGTTTCAAAAGGCTCTCCGTCATTGGGATGCACATTGAACACTTGCCACAATGGTGCACCGTCGTGGTAGCGATTGGCACGATCAGTGCTGAACACATCGCGCCAGAACAGACTGCCCTTGGTTTGGTATTCGGGGTCGTCAAAGAGAAATTCAGGGTTGCGTATGGGAAAGCTGTCTGAGTCTATCCAGAGATTCTCAGCATATCTGCTTTCCCAGAGACTGTGCGGTTTCACACTCCAACCAGCTGTGGTTCCATAGGGTGTGACAAAGTCTCTGGGTTCGCCCAATAGCTCTCGCACAGTGATCTGATCTGGTGCAGGACTGCGCAAGACAGCAGCCTGTGCTGCAGTGAGTTCGCCGCGACGATGAAATATTTCAATAGGCAGTGTCACACCCTGTAGGATCAGTTCTCGCATCAACACATAGCCGCTGGCCAGTTCTCGATCATACACACTGGTTACAATACTGCGCCCGGGATGGTAGGATGGTACACCCAGCTGTGCCAACAGTTGGTTAACCTTGCCATGGGTTTGCTGTAGATTAACCTGCATATCTAGCCTCAACCACGGGTTTCCATGCGGGTATGCGATCGTATTGATGCAATACGTAATGTCGTGTGCCTCTGCTGGTAGTGGCATAGTGGCCATCCCAGAGAGGCTGAGGTTCCAATAGGTGCGGCATAAACGTCTGCATCTTGGCCGGATCAACTGTGGTTCCTGCTTGACAGGCCCATGCATCCTCGCTCATAACAAACTTGGTCATGCTTGAATACGGCTCTAAGTTCAAAAGCACGTTGTATGCCGCTTGGTCGGGATTGTGAACTTTGGTAGCATGCTGACTGCCAACACTCAGCAAATAGATGTTGAGCCACAGATCCTTCATGACACTGGGCACGCCGGCCTGTACACCGCAGTTCCATATGGGTTGGGATTTGAGCTTGTGGTAGACCCAGGGAAAACTGTTTTGTAGGTTCTCGTTGCCCCAGGGCTCATGTTGATACTCCAGACTTTCACAGCTGGCCAAGATCTTGGCCGTGCCCATGTTGGCATCCAACCACTCACTGGGATTGCGCTGGAATACCACATCCTTGACATCAGTGTGTATCACATAGCGATAGTGCTGTTGCTGCATGAGGTTTTCAAGGAAACCATGCAGATGTAGGAATCGTTCCACCACTACGATCAACTGAGCATTGTAGAACAGATTACCAGTTTGGGGATCATGGTTGAAACCCATGATCTTGAAGCCGCGATTGCTCAGCTGCTGCACTGTGTTGCGATCAGCATTGTACACCAGCATGGCCTTGTCACCTTGAAACCCACAGGCATCTATACTGTTGGCCCAATACTGGATCTTGCTCCAGTCATAGTTGGTAAATGAACCTATGATCAGATCTTTGCACATGCCATATTGTGTGGCTCAGCAGATCTAATCGCAATTTAATCCCAGATACTGATCTGCACCCAGCTTGCACATGAGCCGTAGTATTCTCTGTCCGTTGGGGCTGCGTATGATGCTGCTGATTTCGCGATCGGTCTTTTCTTCGCCCTGTATCTGACTCAGCAATGGCATGTGACGTTTGATCACAGCAAAGTCAGCAGTGGGCCAATGCGGATTGGCAAAATAGCCCAGAGCTTTGAACCATCGCATGATCAAATGTGGGTCATCATGAATCTTGTGAGCTGTGGCGGGCAGCATGACCACACGTTGATTGCGAAGGTCATCCAGTGCCCCGGTGTAGTCATACAGCACACCGTCTTTGTCAATACTCATGCTGTTGATTGAGATATCTCTGTGTTGAGCATCTTGCTCCCAGTCCTGACCGCGTATTATGCGCATCTTGCCGTCTTTGACTTCCAACTTGTAGGCAATGCTGGTTACATCTATCTTGTCATCGCCAAACACAGCTTTGACGGTACCGTGACCTATGCCCTTGTCATCGTGGTCTATGTGTTCAAGATTGAAGATGTATATCAGTTCGCTGGGATCTGCATCTGTGGCAAAATCAATGTCGCGGGGTTCTCGACCGCGCACAAAATCGCGCACAGCACCACCCACCACTCTCACATCAAAGCCGTATTTGCGCAGCACATCTGCCACACGATGCACTTCGGGTGTGAAGACCTTTTCAAACTGCCGTTCGTCAATATTCAGTGTGCGAAGATTCTCTGTGAGCATGCAGTATTTATCAGCAGCGTTAGCTGCGTTGAGCGTAAAGCCGCAACAGCTTGCTGCGCAGTTGTTCACAGCATGAACCGCCAGAATCCCGGTGCATAGCTGCTGAGTATGTATTCGCTCCACTGTGAACCGCTCCATTCCAGTAGTTTGCCTGTGAAGAGATTCAGCACATACTGACTATTGCCTTGATAATTCTGCGCGCTGAATGTCACAGTCCAGCTGTTGCCGTTGAAGCTAATGATATCATTGGCCAGTGCAGTGACTGTGCCCCATGCTGCACTGGCCTGTGCTGTGGCATCTGTCAACAGATAGCTTTGACCTACCAATGGACTAGGCAGTCCGTTGTTTGGTCCCTTGCTCTGAGGATTGACCACCGCTGTGATGGCAGGCAATGTGGTCTGGGGCAGTGTGTCTGGGTCAATTGTCAATATCAAGAGATTTTGATCTGTGGGGTGAAACTCTATCCATCCAGCAGCTTGATAGGGTGTGGTGGGATCAAGATGCGGTTGCACATTCCACAATGTGATCTGACTGGCGTTGCTGCCATAGATATTGTAGGGATTTATAGTGCCATAATAGTTGATCAGTCTCCACCACGCCAAGTTGCCCCCTAGATACAGTGCAGGTGCCAGACCCAGACCCACCAGAGGTGTGCCACTGACATTGTCAAACACATTGTTGCCAGCTGTGTTGTTGATGAACATCACAGTGTTGTAGTTCTGCAGCTGAATGTTGTAACTGGTATTGACCATGAGCGAAGCAGCGCTGTCTACAAAGCTAGACACATTGGTAGTTGTAACGGGAATGGTTATGCCGTTGAAACTGAAACTGGTTCCTGGTATCAGTGTGGGATTGGCTATGCTGTAGCTCACTGTGGCTTGATTGCCATGTGCAGTGGGATCGCCGCCTGCACTGGTCAGCTGCAGACAGTAGCGGTTATTGCCAATCCAAGTCAGTGCAATGCCATAGTCACCTGGGGTATAGGTCTGACGATTGAGGAATTCATAGTCGCTCCACTCAACTTGGTCTGGCAGATCTTTGTGTCCTTCCAGTATGGTGGTCACAATGTTTTCCACAATGCTCTGCTGATTGACCTTGGCCGGGGGCGTGATCCATATGGGCACACGAAACACCATGGTCAATACATCAATGGGATTTTCTGTGCCTATGGGAATGCTGCGACTGCTCCATGTGATTTGATCCTGCATTTCTATCCAGGTCAGCACCGTCCAATCCACAGGATTGTTGCTGGTCTGTATTTCGACACTGGGATTGTACAGAACCATGATCTGTTCTATCAGCTGTTCTTTGACGCTGTCATTTGGTGTCCATATGTCCACAGTCATGCTGAGTTCATAGGGCACAGGCATGTATCTGTCTACGCTGTAGCGGTTACCTGGTGTGTTGAGGTATTGGTCAGTGTCCTGATCATAGGCTCGTTCATTGACCAACACTGTGTTGATCACCTGTGGCCCCTGACGACGATTGGCAGCCATGGCCAGACCACTGATCCAACAGGTGATGAATGGTGTGGTCAGCAGTTTGTTTTCACTGTTGCCTCGCACTATAGTAGCAGCTATGCGGCTGGGATCGCCATATCTACAGGGCACACGTACCAGTTGCGGGGTACCATCTGGATTGGTACCCACGCTGTAGCTGAAGTTGCTGAAAGCTCTGATAAACTGCAGGCGATAATTTCGCAGCTGTCCTGTATACCAATAATCCATGGTGTGTCCTACTATTGATATTTATCAGCAGCGTTAGCTGCGTCGAGCGGAAAACCGCAACAGCTTGCTGCGCGGATGGATAGCGAGCTGCATAAATAACTGCATGAAGTTGCGTTACCGTTATAGGATCTATCCCACCGCAAGTCAAGCACAGCGGATGACTGCTGTGGGTGGATCGG
>Ga0007870_1000211_pt1 | contig 22130 bp, 10 predicted proteins | sample CryBogCBH04Jul08_FD_71207 | JGI IMG/M metagenome (GOLD analysis project Ga0007870, IMG submission 71207) | Freshwater microbial communities from Crystal Bog, Wisconsin, USA - CBH04Jul08 | ecosystem: Environmental > Aquatic > Freshwater > Lake | place: Crystal Bog, Wisconsin, USA | collected...
TTCGGGTTCAGTAACAATCACCAAAATCATGCATCTCAATATTTAGGCTATTTTATATAATCAATAATATTATTCTATTGTATACGGAGCTGAAAATTTTCCATTTATTACATTCATAGTTGTAGTATCCAACTGATATTTTGCAATGAATGAAAAAGTGCCTGATGCAGTTAAATTAGCTTTGTTGAAATTGATAGTTACATAGCCACAATGTATTGAATCAGTATAATAATTATCTGGCAAACCGCTTAATCCATTTGGATAATCAGTATAATCAGCTTGAGAAAATTTATTTTCTCTATTACTCAATTTATAAGTTCCGGAATGGAACTGATTTGTAGAATCAAATATTGTAAATGAAACACTCGCAGAACTGTTGTTGGCGCTTAGAGTAAAACAATGAATAGCAGTATCCATTAGGCCGTTGTTGCAACTAGCAAAATTTGGAAATCCGCCACCGCAGTCGTCTTTGAATGCTATCCCGTTTGCAATACATGAGCAATAGTAGGGCGATTCCTTTTTTAATAACTTACAATTGCAAAAAAAACACATTAAAAGGAAATAGAAAAATCTTCGCTTCATTGTATAGGTAACTTTGTTGGAAACAACCGTCCCGTCCACTTTTGCAAGGCGGATGCTCTGGCATCGCGTATGTAACGCGCATCTTCCATTGTTCCATACGTTCCGGGTGACATCCGGAACATCAAGCGTAACTCCGTTTCCAACGGACTTCATATTGCTGGTATTGATGCATTTACAGTTGCTATTTAAGTTCATAAGGCTCATTACTTTTTTATATGCAAATATACTGAATCCAGATTAACCGGTTCCTGATTTCCGTGCCGCTCCTGAGATCCACTTAATCCGTGATTCAGACTGTCAGTCCTGTCTATCTTTTAATCCTTTAAATCGTGTTCAGACTATTTTCCATGGCATGACACAAATTGTACTGCCACTGTACAAAAACGGTCATGCCATGGAAATTAAATTTCGGTGAGCATCAAATCTTCATCAATTTGCAAGATTTTTCTTCGGTGCCGACGCATTTTTTTTAGCAAGGCGTCAGCCGCGTGCAGCCCCAGCAATATCGGGCACCCTAAGGCAGATTATCGATGGTTACCTGAAATGCAACTCTGTGGCGCTATTCCCGTATCCCATATGGATAAAAAAAAGCATCCGCCAAATCTTTGACGGATGCTTAAGTAAAAGTGTTGTCTATTTATTTCTTAGCCGGTTTTTTAGCCGCTTCTTTTTTTGCAGAGGTGCCTTTCGCCCCTTTGCTCAGACTTGCAAAAACCGCTTCGTTCACTTTCAGGGGATAATCAGTTTTCATTTTGTCGTTCCACTTTTTCTCAAGATAATCCTGGTATTCAGCTACAACATAACCGCGGGCTTCATCAAGCGTCTTGGGCGATGATTCGTTGAATACCTTTTTCGATACAACCTGTGTATAAGTCGTGGATGTACCGGTAGGATAGATCGTGAATTTTCCGTCCTTAGCCAGATCTTTCGCAGTTACTTCCTTGTAGTGAGAGAACTCGAAATGGCCTTTTTGTACTGTCACAGCGTCGGGTGTTGTGGTGGTATTCAGCTTCTTAACAATTGTTTCCTCGGTGGTTGCCGGATCCAGCATCATTTTCATTGCAGTATCCCATGCCGCTTTGTTTTTGAATTTGTAGATTAATCCTTCAAAACCCGGCTCCCAGGTATATTTGTCATGACGGGCCTCGAAGAACACTTTCAGACCTTCGGAGTCGTGAGATGCTTTGCCCCAAACATTTCTGTCCATTAGTTCAAACAGCATGATGCCATCTTTGTATTCCTGCATCAGGTTTTTGAATTCAGGATTTTCGTCTACTAATTTGTGCTCTTCAAAGTCATTCACTGTGCTGTTCACATACATATTATAGCCGTCTTTTATTACCGGTCCATGAGGGCCGTTGATCTTGCCGTGAGTCAAAGTCTCAAAATATTGAGCAAAATCCTTTTGCAGGTATGTTTTGCCGGCAAATGTGAAAACCGGCTTTATCATATTGTTGTAATTCGCAGCCTTTATTACACGGGCTTCTTTACCGGTATCGGGTATTGCTGCAAGCTTATCACTGATTTCTTTTATGTTATCACCAAATTCCTTAAAGCCATTTTTCATTTTTATCGTGTTGAAAAACTGGTCTTTTGCTGTTTGTGAGCGGGAATCGTTTTCCACTTTGTGTTTGATCTGGCTTTGCACCGAGTCGAATGGTAAAACCGGTGACTTGGATATCAGTTTAATGATGTGCCAGCCATATTCAGTCTTAATAGGTCCGGCGATTTCACCCGGCGACTTGAGCGCGAATGCAGCTTGTTCAAAATCCGGAGACATCTTGCCGATACCAAAAGACTTCATAACACCGCCTTCTTTGTTGCTGTAGGAGTCATCAGAATAAGCTTTAACCAGCGATTCCCATGATGCTCCGGCTTTCAACTGAGCCAGAACGCTATCGGCGCGCTTTTTGCCTGCGTCAATGCCTTCCTGACCTTTGGATTTGGAAACATCGATGCGAATCTGGGCAATTTTTACGGTGCCAGGGTCAGCACGCTTGTCCAATACTTTCATGATATGATAGCCAAACTGGGTACGAAAAGGTTTGGAAATACTGCCTACAGGTGTGCTGAAAGCAATATTTTCGAATGCATAAATGGTTTGAAGGCCAGTGAAATAGCCAATATCTCCGCCTGCATCGCGTGAGCCTTTATCATCCGAACAGGCTTTTGCCATTTCAGTAAAGTCTGCACCTTTCGTCGTGATGGCTTTGTAGATGCTGTCTATTTTGCGTGAGGGAGCTACCGTATCGCTACCGGGAGTGCAGGTCACCAGAATGTGGGCTACGTGCACATCGGTTTTCATGCGCTCGTAGGCTTCTTTTATCAGCTTTTCGGTTACTTTATCGTCCGTGAGGTAGTTTTTGGCCAGAGTTTTACGATAGTTCTCCAGTTCTTTCCTGATGCTGGTCAGCGTATCCAGTTTTTCTTTTTCAGCTTCGGCAACTTTCATCCGGAACAAAGAATAGAGATTCAGGTAACTGCGCAGAGCTGTATCGCTCATGTCGGGTTCCTTGTTCATGCTGTTTTTCTTGTATACCCTGAGAAATTCTTCTTTCGTTACAGAGTGGCTGCCGTAGGTGAACAATGGTTGTGCATAGCCTGTCGTTATTGTAAATGCGGCTACAATGCACAGAGTAATCAATTTTCGCATCAGTATGTGAATTTTTAAGAGCTCTAAATTAGAATAAATGATTTATTTTTTAGGTTTTGACTTCTCTTTTTCTTTTTCTTTTTTCCTTTCAGACATTTCCATCACGCTCGATATATTGGAGTGGTCCAGTCTTTTGCCACGTATAATCTTATCATTGTCAAGCAAATAAATTGTAGGAGTACTATATACGTCGTATTTTCCACGCCAGTCGCCAACATGTTCAGGATCCCAGCAATTGATCCATTTTTTGTCCAGATTGTGTTTTGTAAGGAAATCTGTAATGGCTTTTTCTTCGCCTTCTGTAGCTACCGTCATTATTTTCACTCCTTTGTCTTTCAGCACGGCTTCGTAAAGAGAGTCAAGTAAAGGCAGCTCGTGCTGGCAATGGCCGCAGGACGGGGAATAGAAAACCAGCACGGTGTAAGGCGCTTTAATATCCCACATGCTTTGGTCGGTTTTTGTGAAGATATTGGGCACCTTCACTTCGGGAGCTTTGTTGCCCAATACGTTTGGCGCTATTTTCTGAGCCCTGTCTATGTATTTGGTGAGTTCCTCATTGGTGAGCCAGAACGCATATCCTTTCATGTAATAGTTTTCAACGAGATAGACAAAAGACTCGTCCATGCCCATGATCTTGCTGTTTTCTACATAGCGAGTGATCCACCACAAAGTATATTTAAACAGATCTTTTCTGTTGTCGATGGTTTTGTGGAGCAGCATATCGGCTTCGTGCTCTACGCTGTCAGGCACGGGATAAATTTCTTTGCTGAAATATTCTTCGAGTTTAGCATCCAGCAACGGAGTGTGGATAAGGCGTTCGTCTGTGAAATCGAATCCATCCCAGAAGTGATTTTTATAATACCTATAGGAGAATGTTGAATCTTTGGTTTTTCCATCTTCCAGGAAATGGTCTCCTTCGGGAATCTCGGGCACTTCGAGCGCATTAAAAATCTGGGCAAGCAAAGTGCCGGGATATTTTTTAACGTAGTCGCGACGGTAGGCTGTGAGCTCCTTGGATGCTGCTGTTGCTTTCTTGCGCACGGCCGAAGTATCTGCAGCGGTTTTGGCTTCTGCCAGTTCTTTTACAAACTTTTGCTGGTTGTCGCCATAAGTTTTCAGGAAGTCAACATAATTTTTGAAACGAACGTTCTCATCAGAGTTTTTGAATTCTGTTTCAATCTGTGCACCTTTCACGCCTGTATCGGGCAGCGTAGTGGTGATAGAGAAATTATCACCATAATTGAGCATGAATTCGAAGTTGGTTTTATGATCGTTGAACAGCATCATATAAATACCACCAACGAATGTGGAGTCAACAGCCATAAAATCGGCATTGCCTTTTTTATCAATTTTTGCCGAATCCCTTTTGTAAATGGTTGGCAAACCTTTACCGAAATAGTGAACCAGGAAGACCATAGAGTCTGCCGGATCCTTGATGTTGTTTACTTTCATGTGGATCTGGTAGGCGACTTTTTTGGTCTCCGATCCTTTGGTTTCAGCAACTTTGCCTTTGTCTTTTGTTTTGCTCCCGGCAAATACTGATGTAATCCCCGCCGTTACAATCAAGAGTAAGGCAATTAATGTAATACGTTTCATAATTGTTCTTTAATTTTAGCTGTGACGATTAAGACGGCATTGAAGCCCAGTATTGTTGGTTTTGAGAGCCAAAAATAATTCATAAATGTTGTTAGTACCAATTAAGGAAAATGTAAATCCGCAATTGTAAGGTAAACTATAACATACTTTTTGCAGAAAATTAGCGGACAGTTAATTTTGGATTTTTATTTATAAAAAAATGTGTTCTTTTTCCCTTAGCAAGTGGTTGAAACCAGAAAGAATTACCAGTAGTCTTGAAAAGTGTACCAGACAAAGGCACGTCCGGCTCTTCAATTTGCAGGCGGTTTCAGGGAGTAAATTTTCTTTCGTTAACTTAGCCGTTATGAACGCCCATACAAACACGAAAGGAATTGAACGTGACCGATATGAATTCCGGTTGAAGGAAATAGCTGCTGCCGACTCAGCAGCATGTATAGACAAGCTGGGCTCAAAATCCACTGGGCTCGCTGATGATGACGTGACAATCCTTCGGTCGCAATTTGGAATTAACGAAATAAGCGGCGAGAAAATGCCTTCGTGGATCGCCCAGTTGTTCAGCGCTTTTATCAATCCGTTCAGTGGTATTCTGTTGCTCATTATACTTGTGTCGGTTGCCGTGAACCTGTTTTTTACGCCGCCGGATCAACAGGACTATAAAACCTGCTATGTGGTTTTGGCTATGATTTTGCTCAGCTCGCTACTTCGGTTTTTTCAGGAGTATGCCAGCAAGAATGCTGCCCAAAAGCTGAAGGCAATGATAAACACCACGGTGAGTGTGCTGCGGAACAATGGCGTCGAAAAGGAAATCAACATAAAAGATATTGTTCCTGGCGACATCGTTCGGCTGTCGGCGGGCGATATGGTGCCGGGTGATTGCCGGGTGATTCACGCCAAAGACCTGTTTATCAGCCAGTCCATACTTACAGGCGAAGCTATGCCGGTTGAAAAGCGGGATAGCGCTGATCCCGGAGCCGTGGGTAAACCTGTATTTGATTTGGAGAACCTATGCTACATGGGCACCAATGTACTGAGTGGCAGTGCTGTGGTAATTGTGGTATTTACCGGCAATGATACCTATCTCGGTACCATGAACAAGGAGTTATCGAGTGCCGAAACCGAGACCAGTTTTGACCGGGGCGTGAATTCTGTGAGCTGGCTACTGGTGAAGTTTATGGCCGTGATGGTGCCGCTTGTTTTTATCATCAATTTAATCACCAAGGGCGACTGGCTCAACTCTTTGCTGTTCAGTGTGGCAATGGCCGTAGGCCTTACCCCGGAAATGTTGCCCATGATTGTTGCTGCTAATCTTTCGAGAGGGGCGCTCAGAATGAGTCGTAAAAAAGTGATCGTTAAGCGAATTAATGCCATACAAAATTTCGGGGCGATGGATGTGTTGTGTACCGACAAAACGGGTACCCTGACACTGGATCAGATAGTGCTGGAAAAATACCTGAACGCCTCGGGTAAAGACGACAAAGAAGTGCTGAAATGGGCTTTTCTGAACAGCTATTACCAAACCGGCCTGAAAAACCTGATGGATCTGGCAGTGCTGGAACACAAAGAATGGGAAGATCATCTGGACATAGAGCATGAATATAAGAAAATAGATGAAATACCATTCGATTTCCAGAGGCGCAGGATGAGTGTGATACTCGAAAAACCTGACGGCGGGCACATTATGATAACCAAAGGTGCCGTTGAGGAAATGCTGGCTCTGTGCGACAATATGCTGGACCCCGGTGATGACGAATGTCTGGATCTGGACAAAGACGGGCTGGTGGAGCTTAACGAAAAAATGAGGGCGAAAATCCAGAGTCTTGCAGATAGCCTGAATGCCGACGGGCTGCGTGTATTGATCATCGCCATTAAAAAATATGACAACAGACCCTATACATACAGTGTGCATGACGAGTGCAAAATGACTCTGGTAGGCTTTATTGGCTTTCTTGACCCACCCAAACCATCTGCGAAGCCTGCCATTAATGCCCTGACGGGTTTAGGTATTAAAATAAAAGTGCTCACCGGCGACAATGCGGTTGTGGCTGCCAAAATCTGCCGCGATGTAGATATCCCGATTGCCAACGTACTCTCCGGGCCGGACATTGAAAAGATGGATGATGCGACTTTGGCCAGTAAGGTGGAAGCAACTGATGTTTTTGCCAAGCTGAGCCCGGCACAAAAGACACGCATCATAAAGGCACTACAAAGCCGGGGATGCACCGTAGGCTTTATGGGCGATGGTATAAACGATGCTGCTGCCCTGAAAAGCGCCGATGTGGGAATCTCTGTAGATAAAGGCGTGGACATAGCCAAGGAGAGCGCAGACATCATACTGCTTGAAAAAGACCTGATGGTGCTGGCCAACGGTGTGATGTTTGGCAGGCAGACTTTTGGCAATATCATAAAATACATAAAAATGACTGCCAGCAGCAATTTTGGTAATATGTTCAGTATGCTGGGCTCCAGCATTTTGCTTCCCTTTCTGCCTATGCTCCCCATACAGTTGTTGTTTCAGAACCTGCTTTATGATTTTTCACAAACCTCGATTCCGTGGGATAGCATGGATGAAGAATACATGCGGGTGCCCCGTAAGTGGGAAGCAAGCGGAATCGCAAGGTTTATGGCGTTTATTGGTCCTATAAGTTCGATTTTTGATTATGTAACGTTTGGGTTGATGTATTATGTGTTTCATGCCAATACTGTTGAGAAGCAGAACCTGTTTCAGGCGGGGTGGTTTGTGGAAGGATTGTTGTCGCAAACACTGATTGTGCATATGATACGCACCAGCCAGATACCTTTTATCCAGAGCCGGGCTGCCAATCCGGTTATTATCACCACACTCGCTATTATGCTGATTGGCATGTACATACCCTTCTCTCCGCTGGCCACAGTAATGCAGTTTCAGCCGCTGCCGGGTGTTTACTTTTTGTGGCTATTGGGCATTTTGCTAAGCTATTGTGTGCTGACACAGTTTGTGAAGGTCTGGTATATAAAGAAGTTTGGGCAGTGGCTGTAGACTGCTGCAAGACATAGATGGGTAATGGTTGATGGTTTTGCATTGTTTTTCGCATTTTCGAAAATTAGCAATTGTTATCGTTTTTGTATAGTTTATTTTCAGGTAACTTTTGGGTAACTTTCAGGTAAGATTGGGTAATGCCGGGTAATAACCGGGTAATTTTTGGGTAATTTCGGGTAATTTTTAGACTGAAATTACCATATTTTTTTTCGGCAAGCATATGTTTGTGATTGGTTTTGTCGTGTTTATGGTGTTCTTTTTCGCGTAATTTTTATTTTTCAGGCACTTTTTTTTTCGAGTAAACTCTTGTTTTGGTTGTTTGTTGGTTAATTGGTTTGTTTTGTAGCTGATATAATGCATAAAACTCGTCCTCTTTTTTTTAACGAGGATGCTGCGGAGTATTGTAACGCCATTTTTGCCGGACGATTAGGATGTAAGTTACGATGGATAATTTTCTGGGACAAATTGATTTTACATGGCATGACAGTTTTTGTACTGTGGCATGACATTTTGTGTCATGCCATGGAATTTTTTTACAATCAGGAAGCGCGTTCAAAACGCGCAGCCGGGACATCCGCGAGGCAATCGCGGACGAGTGTCGGGGCATTTGATACGCACATATTGTTAAGGGGCGAATGATTGACTAAATATTTAAGTGTGTGTTATATTTAACAAAAGTGTTTAAAATCTTGTAAGTAGAATATAATGAATTGAATAGAGATATTATTATTTTGCAAGCATTTTGTCTCAATATTATGTTAATGTTAACTCGTTAAAATATTTCGTTTCTAAAAAATTGTTTTTTATTTTTGGTTGGTTGTTGTTAAACAGCAACTCTGCTATAATGAAAAGTATCTTTGAACACATTTTTTGCCCCCCCATATGTTGAATGGGATGAGGGCTGCGACGCAAAGCGCGAACTATGATGTAAGAAACTCCGGAAGACAAAATTTAACAACCATAACATTAACGTATTTTACGGCAATTTTATTGGTTATCTTATCAGGAAACCAAAGTGCCAATGCGCAATGCAGCATAGGCGGCGCAGGAGTGATGTGCGCAGGCTCGTCTGCTCCGCTGAGCGGCTCGCCCGGCGGTGGTACCTGGAACTCTGCCAATACCAGCATAGCTACCGTAAACGGTAGCGGCATGGTGACGGGTGTAAACGCTGGCACGGCGGTGATCTCGTATCATCAGGGTTCCTGCTGGTCCACAAAAGTTGTTACAGTGAATACCGCTCCAAATCCAATTGGCGGTACCAAAACAGTTTGCACGGGCAGCACAATAACCCTGACCGATGGCGTGGGCGGCGGCGTGTGGAGTTACTCCACTACCCATATCACCGCCGCAACCTCAGGGGCTAATTATCTGGTAACCGGCGCTACCGCAGGTGTGGCTTCGGTGACCTATACTGTGGGCACAGGCGGCAATGCCTGTGCGGTGAACACCAATATTACCGTAAATGCAACCCCGGCTGCCATAACCGGCGCGCCGTTTGCGCCGTTGTGTACCAACAACTCCATCAACATGAACGATGGCACAGGCGGCGGTGTATGGACTTCCAGCAATACAACTGTGGCTATGGTAACAGGCGGCAATCACCTCACCGGCGGAAGCGCAGGCACAACTACCATTTCTTATACGGTAGGCAGTTGCGCCGCTACTACCGTGGTAACCGTAAATAATTCTCCCGCAGCCATTGGCGGACCCGAGGCAGTTTGCACAGGCAGCAACATCACGCTTACCGATGGCACATCGGGCGGCACATGGTCTTGCACGGCATCTATAGTGAGCGGCGCTACGAGTTCGGGCAATTATATTGTAACCGGCGTTACGGCAGGCGCTACATTGGTAACATATACTACGGGCACGGGTATCAATGCATGTTCTATTTATCAGCCGATGACGGTAAACCCCACAGGCAGCATTATTCCGGCCATGCCTGAAGTTTGCGTAGGGGCTACCATAAGCCTGAGCAATACGGCTGCTCCGGGCGGATCGTGGACGAGCGTATTTCCTGCATCTGCCACGATCAATGCCGGTACCGGTATGGTGACGGGCATAGGCGCCGATACGGTGACCATGGTTTATACTTTGCCAACGGGTTGTTATGCTACGGTACTGGTAACCGTAAATCCTGACCCTGCTATCACAGGGCCTACCACCATATGCGTGGGCAGTACAGAAACACTTACGCCCTCTATAAGCGGCGGCACATGGAGCAGCGGCAATACGGCAATAGCCACAGCAGTAAATTCGGGCAGCGATGGCATAGTAACCGGTATAGGTCAGGGCAGCGCCACGGTGAGCTACGAAATCACTGCTACCGGCTGCGGCATCACGACCACAATTGTAGATAATACCACGCCAGCGATTACAGGATCAAATGCCGTATGTGCGGGCAGTACAATTACGCTAAGCGATGCCACCCAGAGCGGCACGTGGAGCAGCAGCGATGAAACAATAGCTACGGTGGATGCAGTATATGGCGTGGTAACAGGTATGGCTACCACATCGCAACAAACCGTGAGCATATCTTATGCTACGGGTTGCGGACCTACAGTAACGAAGATCGTAACCGTAAATCCATTGCCTACTGTAAGCGCTTCGGCTGCAACGGCTGCATTTTGTATGGGCGGTTCTACCGGGCTTACGGCAAGCGGAGCCACAACTTACGCTTGGGCTACAGGCGCTTCTCTATCCGCAACCACAGGTGCAACCGTAACAGCCACGCCAACCGTGACCAATACTTATACGGTTGTGGGCACAGATGGCAATGGCTGCCAGAATACAGCAACCGTAGCCGTCACGGTGAATGCACTGCCCAATGTAGGCGCATCGGCTTATGCGCCGGATGTTTGTATAGGCAGTTCCACAGGACTCACGGCTACAGGTGGTTCGACGGGGCTCACCATGACATATGTATGGTCTGCTGACCCTACCTTATCCGGTACAACAGGAGCAGCGGTAACCGCTACGCCGTCAGTGACTAATACTTATAGCGTAGTGGGTACAGATGCCAACGGTTGCCAGAGCGCGGCGACTGTTTCGGTAACGGTGAATAGTTTGCCTGCAATCAGCGCTTCGGCTGGTTCCGGCGCGGTATGTGCCGGCGGTTCGACCGGGCTCACCGTGACGGGCGGTGTGAATTATACCTGGACTTATGACCCAACATTATCTTCCAATACAGGCGCTTCTGTAACGGCTACGCCTACGGTGACTAATACTTATAGCGTTGTGGGTACGGATGGGAATGGCTGCCAGAATGTGGCTATGGTTTCTGTTACGGTGAATAGTTTGCCGGCGATTAGCGCTACAGCTTCGGCATCTGTTATTTGTTTGGGCAGTTCTACAACGATTAATGCCACTGGAGGCGTGAGCTATGTTTGGGCCACCGACGCTTCGCTATCTGCGACTACAGGCGCAACTGTCATTGTCACACCTACGGCTACTGATGATTATACGGTTACAGCTACAGATGGCAATGGCTGTCAGAACACCGCTTCGGTAAAAGTTGGCGTTAATCCAATCCCTGATATCTCAGGAACTGAAAGTACTTGTGCGGGCGCTACAATATCGCTTACAAGTTCTTATACCGGGGGTACCTGGACAAGTCTTGGCGATGCTGCTTCGATTGACGCAGTGTATGGAGTTGTTACCGGTGTTTTTTACGGTACGGCCACAATCAACTATACCTTGTATGGTTGTACCGGCAGTGCTGTGGTAACGGTAAATAATCTCCCTGATGCCATAACCGGCACGACTAATATCTGTGCAGGCTTCACGGGTACGCTTAGCGACGATACATCAGGTGGTATCTGGAGCAGCAGCAATAACACGGTTGCGACCATCGACCCTGTTTCAGGTGTTGTGACCGGTGTAGCTTCCGGCACAACGAATATTACCTACAGTACAGGCTGCGGATCTTCCGCCATTGCTATTGTCACCGTATTTGCGGCTCCTTTGATAGGTGGTAACAATAGCGTATTTGCCGGTGGCACCGACACGCTTACCGTGGATACTACCGGCGGAAGCTGGAGCAGCAGCGACACTACTATTGCAAAAATAGACAGCAATGGCGTTATTACCGGAGTAGATACCGGCGATGTTACCATCAGCTATTCTGTTACGGCTGCTTATGGCGCCAACATAAGGATGCATGTTTATCCGGCATATGCTGTTGTTTCCATACCCATATCCGGCGTCCATGTTTTGTGCATGGGCAGCGGTCCATTAACATTAAGTTTGTCTGGTTCTGCTACAGGCGGCGTATGGACAAGCAGCAATCCTGGCGTTGCGACTGTTTCCGCCACCGGTTCTCCTACAACAGAATTTGTGAATCCGGTTTCACCGGGCATTACCATGATCACTTATGTAGTTGGTGGCGTTACTTCGCAATATCCGGTTTATGTAATGCCCGCATGTTTTTGTATGACAGCAGCCAGTACAATTTCAATTTTGCCTTTGGGCTTAACCGGTACAATTGCCAGCGGCTTTTATTCAGGTAACTATGTAATATACAACAATGTTACTATCCCCGCTGGTGCAACAGTAAATTTAAGCAATGCCGTAATCGAAATTTTGCCGGGTGTAACCATCACGGTAGCGCCGGGCACAGCAACCAGCCCGGGCGGAAAACTGAACATTCAGGGTAGCCACTTGTATAGCTGCGGCTCCATGTGGAATGGTATCATACTACCAAATGCTGCAACACCGGCTTATTCCAGCGGTCAGTTGACACTTGGTGTATGTTGCAATACTCAGCCCACGCTAATTGAAGACGCCATTACTGCAGTAGCTATTTTGAACCCCAAAGAAACAGCCGCTTTCGCACCCGGCGGTAGCATCAACAACCTGACACTTTACAGCAGCGGCGCTATCATCAACAGGTGTAATTATGGCTACTATATCTCGAATTACACCACCGATTTTGCAGGCACTCCGCTAAACGTAACTCAGGAAATACCATCCTACCCATTCGTCGTGGAAAATACGGTATTCACCAGCCGCGATTTTACCGGATTCGATCCTTTTGGCTTTACTACCCATTGGCCCTATGTTTGGCCCACGCTCAATGCCGGATCTGGTATGACCGGAGCATTGAAACTGGGATATGCTACTCCTACCATTTACGACCCGCCTTATAACATAGATAACGTGGCAAGCGCATGGGTAACTGCATCGGGCACACTCAGCAATTACCAGCATGTGACTTGCAATAATACGCTGCCTTTCTGGAACGCCATGACCCTGAAAAATGTGGGTACAACCATTGGTTCGGCAGCAGCCGCACGTTACGATGGCGTATACATTGGTTCGATACCTGATGCGAATAATTCCCAGTTGAATCTATTTGACTGGGCTGTAAACGGCATAATGGACACCAATAGCAATCTGGTGGTAAGAAACAGCGTATTTATGCATTCGCCCGGTAACAATAACCTTTGGACAGGCAATGGCGTTTATGCAATTATGAATACCCCTGCAAGTTCACCATCCAGTCTTCCGCCGTTTTACAGGGTAGCCCTTTACGGCGATTATGGAGGCACCAGTGTGCCTGTTTCAGGAAACCAGTTCTACGACAATGCTACCTGCCTGTACACCAATAATATGTATGAAGTATTATCGCGTAATGCTTTGATGACTAGTAAGCATCTTGATCAGGCGCCCACAGCCGGGTGTACGGGTTGCTACGGAACGCCTCAAGGTATGTATGGCTTTAATATGTCTTCTTTCTATTACTACCTGGTACAGGTGGATAGCAACTACATTTACAATACCACAAACGGCGTTAATTTTATTGCTACCACGCCGTCAATGGGTTATACCATCAATCAGGTGGGACAGGTGTATGTAGACAGCAACACCATCGGCACCGTACCGCCATCGCCTGCCGGAATGCCGGCGCCCATTTCACCGGCCAACCAATATATGAGGCAGGGTATTTTCCTGCAGGAAATGGTTCCTACCCTGAATTGGGTTGGTGGCGCTATGGTAAATGCGGACTATAATATATTGCAGTATCTGTATAATGGTATTTATGTTACAGGTTGGGGGCTCAATTCCCATCCATTCCAAACAGCGAATACTAACTTCATAACAATGAACGAATATTCCACGGCTTTTGGGGCTTACTATCCCGGGCCATATGCCACACAACAGACGGGCATTTATTTTACCGGTAATGAACATTCATATATTCTGAACAATTCAGTAACTACAAACCCGCCTGCGGGTGCTGCGGGATATGCTAATCCAACGCCTAAATCCTATATTAGTGCGACTCTTCCCTACGGTTTCCCACTCATGGAAGCTATACGCACAATAGGATTGCAAGACGCGACAGTTGGATGCAATTACGTTAACAACATAAATACCGGTTTTTATTTTGGCAGCAGTATGAGCATGAACTGGGTGCTAAACCACATGAACAAGAATGCTTATGGTTATGTTTTGGGCGGTATTATAGGCCCGCAGCCTACCGGCTACCCATTGTATACAACCGGCAATATGTGGATGCCCGATGGCGGCGGTTTTGCCTGGAGTTCATGGCCGACAATAGACCCTAATTTCGAAACCTACACAATAGGAACAACTTCAGCGGGCTTTTCACCAATGAATGTGGGAACTGCTATGCCTTATATAGACCCTTGTTTTAACAATGGAGACCCATTTTTATCTACTCCAGCCACATGGTATGGAGGCGGCACTTGTCCTGGTGGTCTTGGCGTATCTGTAGATCCGCCTAATCCCATTGTTGATGCAAAAGCCTGTATCGCACCTGCCTATTATATAACACCGGTGTACTCCATATTTATGATGGTGCACGCCGCAACAAATACCTTGGGCTACAGCGATAATATTGCCCGGCAGAACTGGATAGCTCAATTTATGACGTATGAAACCATGAAATATGATACTACTGTCGCAGACAGCACTGGTACTCTGGATTCGTTTTATGCAATGGCAAACCGCGGTAGCCGCTACCAGCTCATAGACAATATAGCACAAATGGTGGCTACAGGCGAATACCAGAACGCGGCGCAACTGCTGACAACTCCCCTAGACCAGTACATAAATACCGACAGCGACGCCGCTACCGGGGCTGTGCTGGCAGATGGTGCCGGGGCTGATGAAATAGTGTACAACTATTTTGAATACTATAGACTGCTGATAAAGTATACGACCGATACCCTGAACAGCACCGACAGCGCAGAAGTATTGAGCATGGCTAATGAATGCCCCGATATAGATGGCAATGTCATATTTCAGTGGCGTACGCTTTATTCCAGTGTGTATAATGATAATCGGCTGTTCCCCGACCATGGTTGCAGTAGCAGTGACACATCAAATAATAATGGCAGAAGGGCAAAAATTGCCGCGCAAAATTCGAATGCAAGGTTCTACCAGAATTATAGTATCCTTCCTAATCCCAACAGCGGTTATTTCTCCATCAAGCAGTTGTACCCGGATACCAATCCTGTAAGTGTTAAGGTTTTGAATACTGTAGGGCAGTGCATTTACAGCGGCGCAATGACATTTGCCGGCGAAATCAACAATCTGAATTTGCAGAACACAACCCCGGGTTTGTATTTGTTGCAAATTACGGATAGTAAAGGCGCTTTATACAACATAAAATTTGCAATTGAATAATCTTTTGTATTTTTGTGAGGCGGGACCAATTCCCGCCTCACTTTTTTTTTAATTATTTTTTATGAAAAATATAATTTTTATTATTGCAATATTTTCATTTATAAGATGCGAAGCACAGGTAAATTTGGTAAAAAACCCAAGTTTTGAACAAAAATGGTCTTCTATTGATGCTCATTGCTTTGATAATATTAGATATGCCAATTATTGGAGTTGTATAGATACGTCTTTTGATACTTCTTATTTTGGCTCGCCCGATATTATGGGTAACCCTTTTTGTACGCCTGAATACTTTAACGTATGCTATTCATCTTCGACTCCACTTATATGTGGCGTACCATATAGCTATATTGGCTACCAATGGCCCCGCACCGGCAATGGCTATGCCAATGTAAGAATGTATGATGATAGCGTATATGATGGTCTTCCTGCAGATAGCATGATTGTGGCTTTATACAATCGGGACTATTTAATGGGTCGTTTGTATCATCCGCTTGATTCAGGGAGATCGTACTGTGTTACTTTTTATGTAGCCCCTTGCTGGAACGATGCATTTTATGTTAACCATATTGGCGCTTATCTGGACGATGGTAGTATAGATACCAATAGCTTTTGTGGCTTGCCGCACAGCCAATATACGCCGCAGGTATTTGAAAGCGAAATAATTACAAGAGATACTACCGGCGGCATACATGATTCCTTAGGGTATGTATCGAACGGCTGGACGCAAATACAGGGTAGTTTTATAGCCAATGGCACTGAAAAATATATCACGATTGGCAATTTTTTCAGTAGGTTGAACACCGATACCATATGGCAAGTATCCACGGTAGGTCTCGACAATGCTTATTCTTACTACGAAGTAGATGATGTAAGCGTTATAGCAAGCGACGCAGTAGCCTATGCGGGCAATGATACCACCATAAACTATGGCGACAGCGTGAACATAGGCCTGGACTGCGCTGGTAATGGCGGCGGCATGCCCTGCTACTGGTACATACTTGGCGGAGAAGGCGCCACCACACTCATAGACAGCGGAGGCACCATAAATGTGAAGCCAACTGTACCGACCACCTATGTGGTAAGCATGAATCTGTGCGGCCATATAACTACAGATACGGTAACTGTGAAGGTGTGGCCGGAGGGAGTGGCCGGTACGCGACAAGTAAATCTTGCAATTGTGTATCCCAACCCTGCTACCAATCTGCTCACTGTAGACGACGCTCAGGGTTGTGTGGTAAGAGTATGTGATGTTGTTGGCAAAGAGGAAATAGAAGTGATGAGCAATGACAGGCGCACTAACATAGACATAAAAGACTTGTTGTCCGGCATTTACTTTGTGGAGATCAGCAATAATGTTACAGGCGAGCATGTAGTGAGGAAGTTGGTGAAAGAATAGGTGTGAACACGATTTTAAGGATTAAAGGATAGACAGGATTTTTGCTGTTTTGAGGTTATGAAATTTGACCACGCATTTAGGCGTGGTCAAATTTTTGCCCGTTGTTCCCAATTCAAATATATGCGAAATATTGAAAGCAATAAGCAACTTAATTATCAGCACTTTAGCAAGCTGTTGTACAAAATGTTGCGAAGCGCATCCGGAAGTAACAATAAAAACCGTTCTGCGAACGTATTCATAGGTTGCGGGCTCAATTTTTATTGCCACTAGCCAATAGAATTCCCGAAAATTGCATGTAGAACATATGAGCAAATTCAACGTTAATTGCAGCAGTACATGCATCGGGAGCAGCAATATGAAGTCTGTCAGAGACAGCATTTTGTCGGGAGTACCGGATGCCCTGCGGAACATCCGGCACAACTGCTTATAGCAGCAATACATGCATCAGGAGCAGCATTATGAAGCCTGTCAGAGACAGGGTTTTATCGGGAGTGCCGGATGCCCTTCGGAACATCCGGCACAAATGGGTCTGAACACGATTTTAAGGATTGAAGGATAGACAGGATTTTTTTTGTACTGAAGTTTTACTTCCCGTCTATCATGATTGGTGCCGAGCCCTTTCCCAATACAATGATCTTGGAATTGGTGGATGCCGCAAGCTCTTTCATAGCTTTGATCTGTTCGTACTGGAGTTGCTTGTCGGTAAGGCTTTCGGATATAATGTGCTGATAGTCGGCTATGCCCTGGGCCTCAACCCGTTTTCTATCGGCTTCCTGCCTTTCTTTCTGGAGTACAAATTGCATTTTCTGGGCTTCCTGCTCTGCATTGATCTTAGACTCGATGGCATTTTTCACAGATGTAGGAAGGGTAATGTTGCGCACCAGCAGGTTTTCGAGCACCAGACCGCGTTTTAGAAATTCAGAATCCAGACTTTTGAGTATCCTGGTCTGAAATTCATCTCTGCGGGTAGAAAACAAGGAAACAGCATCGTAATAGACGGCATTGTCCCTGATGCGGGTTCTGGAGATAGGACGGATGATTTTGTCTTTGTAATCAAGGCCTGTTTCCCGGTAAAGGGTGGGGGCGTTTTCGGGCAGAATTCGGTAGAGCACAGTAAGATCGATAGTCACTTCAAGACCATCGGCGCTGAGTACTCTTATGGCATCGTCGCCCACTTTGTCGCCTTCATCGTGCACGCCGCTCATGGTATAGTTCTGTGTTCTTGTTTCCATCGAGATTACATCGACCAATGGGTTTATGAGATGCAGGCCGCTGTTCAAAACAATGCTTTGCACGCGTCCAAATAATCTTTGCACGCCCACATGACCGGCATCTATCTGAACGATTGAAGCAGATAGTAAGCCAATAATAATCAGGATACCGCCGAGGCCCATTACGGGGCGGCTATAAGTACTGATTCTGTCTTTGATGCGGCTGATGATGTTGCCTGCAATCAGAAATATTACGCCAATAATAATTAATCCCATAGTCGATAAATTTGATGCAAAATTAATTGAAATATTATTATGCATAGTTAATGTTTGATTTTAAATTTTTGCCGGATAAAGAATTGTAAGGAGTTTCGGAAATATTCATTTTATTTTTGCGTTTCTAAAATAGTCACACCAACAGATTTGCCGGGATATTCATTTTTCTCTATTCCATTTCTTGACCAAATACTGGCGTTCCTGGCAGCATTTGGCATCAGCATGTATGCTGTGAGGAAGATAATTTTTATATCTGAACATCGTAAGATATACGACATACCGGATGATGTGCGGAAATTTCATGGCAGGAATATACCGAGTCTGGGCGGGGTTGGGATATACACCGGTTTTTTGATCGTAGTGTCGTTTGCCGTTGGGTCGAGATTGCAGGGGTGGAACTACATAGTGTCCGCAATAGTCATCTTGTTCTTTACCGGTGTTTATGACGATATTATGAATATGAGGCCTGACAGGAAGCTGATTGCCCAATTGCTGGCTTCGTTCCTGGTAGTGTATTTTGGGAGCATCAGGATCATAAGTCTGGATTTGATCTGGGGCGTGGCCGAACTGCCATACTGGTTGAGCGTAATTATGACAACTATAGCCTGCGCATTTTATATTAATGTGTTTAATTTTATAGATGGCGTTGATGGGCTGGCGTCGGGGCTGGCCATTTATTATAGTGTGGCGTTAGGCGGTATATTTATGGTTGCAGGGGCTACTGAGTATGCTCTGTTTGCATTTGCACTGGCCGGAGCGGCATTGGGGCTTTTGTACTACAACAGAGCACCGGCGAGAGTATATATGGGCGATACAGGGTCTATGCTTTTGGGGTTCTGTATTTTCGTATTGACGGTGAAGGCGCTCAATACATTTCAGGGGCATATGTTTGATGTTGACAATCTTTTTTTGGGCAACTGCGGCGGGGTTTTTAATTTTTGCACGGCATTGATTGCTTATCCGGTTCTGGATGCGCTCAGGGTTTTTTACATAAGAATAAAAAGTGGCATATCGCCTATGAAGGCCGATAGAAACCATCTGCATTATTACCTGATTGACGCAGGATTGAGCCATACTAAAACCGATTTGTTTATCATAGGGTTTAATATTTGTTTGGCTCTATTTGGATGGCTATTGAACTCAATCGTGCCAGGTTTATTTTGTGTCCTGCTTCTCCTGTTTTTTATTGCAGCTTTTTGGGGAATGAAGCGATTTTTGAGGAGGAAGATTATCGGTAAGTGATGACGACTATTGCGAGTTGTAGTTGAGAAAATTGAGTTTTGTGATTGATTTAATTAAGACATACGATAATTTTAAAGAATTACTTTTTACTTTTGGCATCATTGTTACAAAGGATTCCACAAATAATTTAAGACATGAAGTTTGATTTTAAAAAATACGGGATTGATATAGTTGCTGTAGTCAGTTTTATCGCCATATCATTGTTGTTTTGCTATCCGCAACTGAGTGGTAAAAAGCTTTTTCAACATGATAATGTATCGTGGCAAAGCATGGCGCACGAGGCCATGACCTATTACGAGAAAACCGGCAAAGACGTAATGTGGTCTAACAGCATGTTTGGCGGTATGCCCACATTTGCAACTTATGTAGGCACTACATCAACCAACTATCCCGGATATGTGCAGGTGATGCTGGAAGGGATTGGCAAACCTGCCTATTTCTTTTTCATAGCAATGTTGTCGTTTTACCTGCTTATGTGCGTGCTGAAAGTGAACAAATGGGTAGGCATCGCCAGCTCTTTTGCCTTTGCTTTTGCCAGCTACAACCCCATCATCATAGGTGTAGGGCATGATACCAAGATGCTGACAATAGCATACTTGCCTGCTGCGCTTGCCGGAATTCACCTTGTACTGAATGGGAAGCGCCTGACAGGCGCTATACTCACTGCGCTGATGTTTTCACTGATCGTATCGAACAACCACTTTCAGGTGATATTTTATTCAATTGTGATGTTTGTGGGCTATTTTATTGCTGCGCTGTACAAGGCATTTCATGATAAAAAGCTGCAAGACTTTTTTGTTGGTTGTGCAATCATTGCAGGCTCTATGGCAATAGGCGGGGGAACGGCCTATACCTCATTTGCTACGATCAAAGAATATTCTGCTGATACGATGCGTGGTGGCGCCAGCGAACTTTCGGGGCATGACAAGAAAGAAAATGGCGGGCTGGACAAAGAATACGCCTTCAGATGGAGCAACAGCATAGGCGAGACCTTTTGTTTGTTGATACCGTATTTATACGGCGGCTCATCCTCTGAACCGGCTGATAAGGCGCCTAAAACGCTGGAACTGGTAGGCGGTAATGCGGAAGAATTGCCGCTGTACTGGGGCAGCCAGCCTTTTATAGGCGGACCGGTATATTTCGGCGCAGTAGTTTGTTTTCTTTTTGTGCTGGGGTTGATTGTGGTGAAAAATGAAAACAAGTGGTGGATAGCTGTGGCTTCTCTTATCTGCATTATGATGTCGTGGGGTAAGAATTTCGAGTCATTTAATTATTTTATGTTTGATCATATACCAATGTTGAACAAGTTCCGTACGCCATCTATGTGGTTGGTCATACCCCAGTTTTTGTTTCCGCTATTGGGTGCGCTTGGTTTGCAGGAGCTCCTGAAAGAAGGTGCGGATACGAAGAAATTATGGAAGCAAGTGTTGATTGCTATGGGCATTACTGCAGGTATTTGCGTGCTGGCCGGTGTGTTTGGCTCAGCTTTCTTCGATTTCAAAGGCCCCGGCGATGCGCGGTACCAGCCGCAACTTGTAAAAGCCCTGATTGAAGACAGGGCGGCTTTGGCTATGTCGAGCGGGTTGAAGAGTGCTATATATATTCTTATTGCCGGCGGCCTGATGTGGGCTTTCCTCAACAAGAAAATTAAGAAGGAAATACTGATTGCAGGTATAGCTATACTGTTTATGGTGGACTTGCTGCCTGTGGCGCACGAATACCTGAATGATTCTGCCTACAAAGACCCGTCGGAATACGAATCGGTGTTTGAGCCACGGGATGTAGATAAAGCGATTATGAAAGACCCTGATCCATACTACCGCGTGCTGGATCTGAGCCGGGATACCTATAATGACGCTGTACAGGCTTATTTTCATAAATGTATTGGTGGTTACCATCCTGCCAAGATGGAAATATATCAGGATCTTATAGACCGTCATTTAGGCGGCAGACATGGCTATAATGAGCAGGTACTGGATATGCTGAACACCAAATATTTCATCATAGGCGGGCAGAAAAGTGCGCCCAGGGTGATGACCAATCCGAATGCCAATGGTAATGCATGGTTTGTAGATGAAGTGAAGTGGGCGAGCACAGCAGATGAGGAAATGGAGAGCATGGATGCGCCTGGGCTTGGCGACACCACATCGGTTCCCAACGCCTGGAATAGCCGCAAGACGGCTGTGATTCGCAACACGTTTAAGACCGATTTTGGCAATTATACCTTCGGCAAGGATAGCGCAGCCTCGGTAAAACTGGCAGAATACGGATTGAATGATATTTCGTTTACATCTCAAAACTCGAAGGACGGGCTTGCGGTATTTTCAGATATCTATTACAACAAGGGCTGGAAAGCCTATGTAGATGGCAACGAAACACCAATCTTAAAGGCCGATTATGTATTGCGTTGTCTGAAGATTCCTGCTGGCACCCATAAGATCGAGTTTCATTTCCATCCTGATAGTTTCTACAAGGCTAAGACAGTATCGCTGGTGAGTAGCTTAC
>Ga0007870_1000212_pt1 | contig 21950 bp, 20 predicted proteins | sample CryBogCBH04Jul08_FD_71207 | JGI IMG/M metagenome (GOLD analysis project Ga0007870, IMG submission 71207) | Freshwater microbial communities from Crystal Bog, Wisconsin, USA - CBH04Jul08 | ecosystem: Environmental > Aquatic > Freshwater > Lake | place: Crystal Bog, Wisconsin, USA | collected...
CATCGAAGGTGTTGCGGTTGATGAGCAGGACATAAAAAGTGGATTACAGGACCGTGTTGCACTAGTGGACGGTGCATTGGTGTGTGATACACTTGTGCTAGGAGATATAGACTGTGGCAATCCTGATTTAGTACGGCTTGATGAACGACTTGCCGAGACACTATAAGATGCTGGAATTGATTTGGATGCTGTGACACTTGAACCAAATGATACAGAACTCGACGGAGTTACACTTCTTGAACTACTTCGAGATACAGAATTTGTAGGTGTAACTGTTGACGAACACGACATAAACAATGGATTACATGACCGTGTTGCCGATGATGATGGTACATTACTGTGTGATATACTTGTAGTTGCTGATAATGACATACGACTTAATGATAAACTAGGTGATATGCTTTTTGAGGGTGGATTAGATAATGTTGGTGTTATACTTAATCCACGTGTAAGTGTTCTTGATGTAGATAATGAATGTGAAATACTAGGGGAAATAGAGGCAGTATGTGACCCACTTAAAGAACCAGATACCGACTGAGAAAATAAACTTAAATGGGAACGAGACGCGGACAGCGATCTTGTATGGGATGGTGACAGCGACATGGAATGGCTAGTGGAGTGGGATGGTGACAGCGACATGGAATGGCTAGTGGAGTGGGATGGTGAAATAGAAACCGTATTACTTTGCGATTTTGCGAATGTTAGGATTAAACCTAGTAACAGCCCCCTAAGGGACATCATCGCATACTTGTTTATGTAAAGTGTCAAGATTTTAAATGTTAAAGTTTTAATATATGCCGGGTCAAAATTAAACATATTCTATAATTAGATGGGTAACTGTCATAATATTGAAAAAAATACTTCAATAAACTATACTATATATATTAAAAATAAACATGGTAAATTTTTCCAATTATAATTAATGTTAATGATACAGTTTTTATGATTAAACAGAAATTATTAAAAGAATTAAAATATAGATTTTTATATTACAGTTGATCCATTTCAAATAGAACATTTAGCAATAGATAGATAATTATTGTTTGACACGACCTTTATATAAATATGTTAATCGGTTATTGAAGACGCTAATATCATTCCTTTAATGCGTGTTGGTTTTCCACTTCTTGTTTCTAGTATACTATCTAATAATATAGACTTAAGATGTGTTTTTGCTGTATTTTCAGTACACTGTTTATCCTGAGCCAAAATTTTTGCCAATTCATTTAAGTCCAATGATTCATCTGGATCAAATGTCACTAATTTTAATACACGTTGAATGAGAGTAGATTCAGCTTCATTCTTTGGATCATTAAATACTCCTTCAGGAATATCTATATCTGTATTTCCTTCAAGTACTTGAATTGCCTTGCGTAATGCTTCCTCAATTTCATTGATTGTATCTCCCATCCATATGATTGTAGCATCTAATCCACTCTTATGCTTACGCCAATCAGATTTTGTTTTTAATGATTTTGTATGTAAATCTATAATTGTTCGCATTACTTTTTGTTTAGATTCATCTACATTTATGGTTGTGCGATACTGCCAAAATAAGCGAAATAGAAAGATAAGAGATTTAAGTAATCCTTCGTTTTGATATTCATATCTGCTTATATACACATACATTACATTATTACGAAATTCAATATCTAAATCTCCACTGCTTGTATGACCTACAATCTGTGTAAATTTGCTAATCATAACAGCAATACTTATAACAGGATTTTCATCTACATCACGATAAAGTTTTAATACTTCTTTGGCCGGCACATTATTATCATAATTCTTACATTCCCACAATATTGTTTGAAGAATTGTATTAATTTGTACATTCATTAGGAAATCTGCTTCATGTCCACGACCATTATTGGCTGTATTTTTAAGACTATATCCATCACAAACACTAAATACGCTATGTAGTTGTTGTTCCATCTGAGTTTCAAATTCCTTACCTTTTGTTGCAGATACAGTTGGCTTTCGACGTATTAAATCACCAAGTTGTTGAATAGCATTAATTTCAGCAGTTTGAGCATGAACTTTAGCTTCTAACAATGTAGTAATGCGATCTCGTTCCTTTTCAAGACGTTCTATGGATGCCTGTTTTTCATCCAGTAACGCTTGAATAGCACGACGACCATTGTCTTCAGCTGTTTTAATATCTCGGTCTCGGTCGGCTTGAATTTGACTAATACGTTCTTTTAGTGCTTCATTACTAGCTTCACGTGTGGCTATATCTTCTTTAAGTTGGTGAATTATTATATCCATCTGAGCTTGAATACGTTGTTTTTCTTCTTGACGAGCCTGTTGTTCTTTGGCTGTATGCGATTCTGATAATGTAGTAAGTTGACGTTTATGGTCTTGTTTAATAGCTTCTTGCTGTTGTTCAGCAAGTTGTGTTTGTGTATCTAGGATTGATTGTAGATTAGCATATTTTGTACGTAATGACTGACGTTCTTGTTCAGCCTTAGAAATCTGATCTTCTTGTTGTTTTTCTAATTCGGCAATTTTATTATTAGCATCTTGTTGAATACGATTTAGTTCAGCCTGATGTTTTGCTTGAAGTTCCTGAGCTTCGCTAGATGCTTTTTGTGTTGCTAATGATTTGACGACAAATGCTCCTATTGTGATCGCCTCAGCATTTATATGTGGATCTGACCATTGATAAAATGCTGGCAATTCATAGCTACTTGGAACTGTAATATTTACAGTTGTAATTGCTGGTTGTAATAAAGCAGCAGCAAGTCGTGGACTTGAACGTGTGCTTGATGACGGACTTATAGCATTATCAAGTTGTTTTCTGGGAGTAGGCATAGAACTAATATAAATAGCACATATGCCTTTATATTCATTTTTTATGACAGTCATAAAAAATTGATAATAATTGTGACTATCATAGTATGATAACTTCTATACAATGAAACTTGTTCCATCTGATTCTTCATTATTTCGCAATGCTATTGAAGCACTTAAAGACTTTCTTCCCGTAGCCCAATTACGCTTTTCGGCGGATGGCTTGAATATTAATGGAATGGATAATAGCCATGTTGGATTTGTTGACTATTTCTTAGCAGCAGCTGATTGTAAAACATTTGATGTAAATGATAATCTTACGCTTGGTATTAACATGACTGTACTAGCACGTGCATTGGCAGCAGTAGGTTCAGAGGATGAATTAACAATTAGTGATAATAAAAATCAGGATAAACTGGTTATATCTTATGCTAATAAGAAGGCTGGTAAACAGGTGAAGTTTGAGGTACCTCTTATGGATATTTCTGATGATACATTACAACTTCCAGATATTGAATATGATGGTTCTATTACTCTTAAAACTAATGATATAGCAGCTGTTGTAAAGGAAGTGGCTGGATTTGGTGAGGTATTAACATTAAAACTCGATAAAGATGGCCTTCATATTAGTACTAAAGGTGATACTGGTTCAGTATGTCAAACTCTTAATGTTGATGGGGCAATACGAATTATGAATCTTAAAACTGATTCTGTAGAAGCTTCCTATGGAACAAAGTATATGGCATCTATTATGAAAGGAGGTGTATCTTTAGCAACCATGACTACGCTTGACTTTGATGGATCTCAGCCGCTACGGGCGACGTTTCTGTTTGGTAAGGAAAAGGCTAGTCGATTTGTAAACTATCTAGCACCAAAACTTATTGAAGACTAGTGTAATGAACACGTCTCCGGCATGCGTTTAGTGTTTTAAGCATTTCATTGAGTATAACTAGGAGATGAGTTCATTACAAAACGAACTTAAAAAAGTTCTTGGCATTAATGCTAGGTTAGGCACTAATGCTATTGGTAGTGGTGGAACATGTGCTTGTGATCCTGTATGTAATGCTACATGTACACGATATAGCACACTTACAGCCAAATTAGGTGTTTTTATGAATGTATATGAAACACCTCAATTTGCAGATTATATTAATAAAACTGAATGCTCAGACAAAGCTGGTAATGTGTTAACATGGGATACAACGTCAGCAGGTCTTGGTGTTTTTTCATCTATTCTTATTACAAATGATTATCAAGATTATATAACAAAAACATCTGTTGTAAATTCTTCAGGTTACGCAACATTATATGATACTTATGTATCAAAGAATTTATATGCAGCTAGTACAATTCAAGTAGGAAATTCTTATATAAACTATCGTAATAATTGTTTAGGGGGTCCAGCAAATACATCCTATACAGGTCCAACAGGTGGAGTGGGTCCTACAGGTGTGGCTGGTGCTACTGGGCCTACTGGTATTGCCGGTATGACTGGTTCTACTGGTGCTCAGGGTCCTATTGGTCCTATGGGTTATCAAGGTCCTACAGGCCAGGCTGGACCTACAGGTCAAACTGGTTCAACTGGTAGTATAGGTCCTACTGGTATCATTGGTCCTACAGGTCCAGGTGTATTGGCAAGTTTAATGTATGGTTATGCTACTGTGCCTCAAACAACTAATCTACTTATGGATAGTGTTGTAAAGTTTGATACAATATCTCAAGCTATTGGTCCTGATATATCCTTTAATGGCACTACATCACAAATTACCCTTGTAGCAGGTCGAACATATCGTATGACAGCATCAGCACAATCCTTTGAAAGCGATAGTGTTCCAAATCCACAAGCTGCCTTTGCCTGGTATAATGAAACAGAATCTACATATGTTGGATCTATTCAAGCAAATTCTGATACAATTTATGATGGATTGGCAGCGGTATCACCCACACCAGCTACATATATCTTTACTCCATCACAAACAACTGTCATAACATTCCGTATAGCAAGTTTAACTGGAACTTTAAGTCAAATAGGTGGTGTAGGTGATTTTACCACAAAAGGAAGTTATCCATGGTTTGATATTGAAGTGCTTGCTGGAAATGCCCCACTTCTTTTATTTACAGGAAGTACAGGTGCAACTGGTCCAACAGGGTATAGTGATCCTGGTCCTACAGGTGCTATGGGTCCTACTGGTGATATTGGTCCTACTGGTGATATAGGTTTAACAGGTCCTACAGGTCCAGGTGTATTAGCAAGTTTAATGTATGGTTATGCGACAGTACCGCAAACAACAAATCTTGAGTTAAATGGCATTATAGTATTTGATACAGTATCTCAAGCAATTGGCCCAGATATTACATTTGATACAGGAACATCGCAATTTACACTCTTTCCTGGACGCACATATCGTATGGTAGCATCTGCTCAATCATTTGAGAGTGACGTTGGACCAAATCCTCAACCAGCCTTTGGTTGGTATAATGAAACCGACGCAACCTATGTTGGTTCAATTCAAGCTAATTCAGATACAATTTATGATGGATTGGCAGCTATCTCACCGACTCCAGCTACCTATTTATTTACTCCTTCTTACCAAACTATAATGACATTTCGTATTGCGAGTTTGGATGGCACACTAACACAAGTTGGTGGTGTTGGTGATTTCACTACACTGGGTAGTTATCCTTGGTTTGATATTGAAGTATTAGCTGGCAATGCTCCTCTTTTATTACATACAGGTAGTACAGGTAGTACTGGTAGCACAGGTTCTACTGGTCCTACTGGTATGGCTGGACCAACGGGTGCCGCTGGATATGCTTCAAATACAGGAGCAACTGGTCCTACTGGAGCTACAGGTGCTATTGGTCCTACTGGTGCTACAGGTGCCACAGGTACTATTGGTCCAACTGGTCCAGCATTTTTACAAAGTTATCCCCCTCATATTATTATTCCTCCTGATACACTTAGTACAATAGCAGTTATAAATTTAGGAACAGCAACTTATGGTACACAATATTATGTACGATCTGACGGGAATTTATCGCATATTACTTTTTTAACTCCTAATACATGGGATGGTGCTCAAACGGATTTTCAAGTATTTATAAAAAATGGGCATGAACATAATAATATATCAGTTTATCATAGTGTTAATGGAACAACATCAACAATTATAAATAATGGTAATATTGCGTACAAAGATAGTCAATTATATAATGTGGCAAATAATGTAAATCCAGCGAATATGGTTGTTTATTGGAGTGGTAGTGATTTATTTATGATGTAAACAATTTAAACTGCTCTTTAGTTATATACTTTAATAATGATTCATAAACTTATACTTACTTCACAAGCAACATATATTATATATACAATGCCTGTATTTTGTACATATGAAATGATACGTGACAATAGACATAATTTCAATCGCATTGGATTAGCAGCACATCTTGTCTATACTGCATGGTTAGTACAGAAAGGATATGGTATAGTTCCATCACTCTTTATGGCAACATTTATGGTAGAATTTTTATTTCGATCTATGCTTCTAAGCATGATGTTGATTCAAGTTCTTTAATTAACTGTAATTGAATATTATCTATAAAGTCTTTGAAATCTAACCCTTTATAGTATGTGGTTTTATTTTTAGATAATTCTATATACTGTTCTTCTAGATAATCAGATGTTAATATCTCATAATCTGAAATATTGTTTAAAAACAAAATAGGAATATCTTTAAACATTGGTAAACTATGAAACGCTTCTTTTATAACAATTGGTATACATCCTGAATAAATCGTATCATAAAAACGAAAAGTATCCAATGCATTTCCTCTTGGACATATATTAAATTTTGCCTTTCCTAAATCTTCAAAAAATTCATCCCTAGAAATAGAATAATTTAAAAAATTCTGCATATGTTTAAATGTTATAAATGATTTAGATTGTAATATATTATATATTTTTTTACGGTCAGGATGAGTATTTAATGAAAAATTACAATAACATAATATTGGTCTGTTATTATTTTCTATAGAAGCTTTATTAAAACTACTAATTGATCGAAAATCTGAACCCATAGGTAAGAATTTTATTACTGGATGTGTATAATTAATATTCATACTATAAATATATTTTACATTGTTTGGAATTTTAATATTACTGTTTAAAATTCCATCCGTTTTTCCAACTATGATTATATATATAAATGGTTTATTTTTGATATGTGTTAAATATAATTGTACATAATTTAAGTTATCTAAACTTTTAGTATGTGAACCTATAAATATTATACAAGATTTATTTGGAATATTATTTACATTTTCAACTGTAATAATATTATGATTATCAAAAAAAGGTTTATTATCAATAAGTAAAAATCTCTCCATTTTAATACTAATATGATATATTTATATTAAAATTTAAATAATGAACTAATCAATATCTCCTAAATCACTTTCATTTTCAGCAAATTCTGTAGCATAATGAAGAGTCCAATCACGTGCGTTCATTTCATATTCAGCACGATTTGATTTATATAATGCAGCAATTTCGGGCACTAATGGATCATTAGGATTCGGATCTGTTAATAAACTTAATATAGATAACAGAACTTTACTTATAGTAAGTGCTGGACTCCAATTATTTTTTAAAATATCCAAACATATACCACCCGCCGAATTAATATTAGGATGATAAATCTTTGTTGTAAATTCTACATGAGGTTGTTTAAATGGATAATCAGTTGGAAATCGAATATTTAAATGAAAAACACCTCCAGCATATGGACTATCCGCTGGACCCATAATCATACCTTCCCAATTAAACACATCATCTTTTACAGGACCAGCAGAACAACCTGCGGGTGGATCTTTTTGAATATCCTCCAATTCTTTCTGAATTCGTCGAAGTGCCATTTATACGCTTACTATAGAATTCGTTTTAAATATCCAAACTAAATAGATGATTGGTGACATAGACATATTTTATAGATATGTGCGTTCTAGACCAAATCTTATTTATTTTGAATATGCCTATAGTTCATTAACTCTAAAATTATGTGAAGAACCAAACATTATGTCTATTTATACAATTGACAGTAATGAAAATAACTATAATAGTCTTGGTAATCATACAAATCAACAAAATAGTTTAATAGCCCGGAAACTACGCTATAAATATTATGATATATCAAATAATGAAAAATTACAATATTTAAATCATATACACGAAATAACATATTTGCCAGACATAATCTTTATAAACGGACCTTATAAATTAGCTTGTGCACTTCACGTATTTTTGGAAATTGATGAAGCACGATATGTTATCATTAATATTAGTACAGATAATCCAGATTATTATATTTTAATAAAATACTTTCATATTGAATATAAAGGTCACAATCTGAGTATCTTACAAAAACGTATGGATGTTGAGTTTGATATATATGACCTTGCTAAATATGAAAATATAGCATAATATTAGAACAATTATGCTAACAGTTGGATACGAACATGCTGATGGTAGTGTTGAATATGTGGAAATATATGATGATACTCTTGCAAATTTAATTAACGAAATAATATATCAAAATATAGATATAAATTCCTTTAAAGATGAAGAACATAAACACGTGGCTAGCAAACAGGAATATTTTAGTGAATATTTAAGTAATGAGCAAGACACACGATTCCGTTTTCTAAAACAAAAAGACGGTATATGGAAAATACGTGATTATTATGGAACAAATCATCACGATATAATATTTTCCAGTGTTAAGACGGGTGGCAAACGTCGTCAAACCCGTCGTAAACATCGCAATTAACATAGCATTTCAATACGGCAGAATTCAGTATCTGATTCTGGTTGTAAAACACGCCAGGCCGTTGAAGCCTTTAATGCACGCATAAGTAATCCTACAATCTGATCTTCAGCATCAGAATTACGTTCTTTTGACAATCTATAAATTGTAGAGTGATGGAGTTCAATACTATAGGTTTTCTTTATAGCATTTGGAGCAGACACATCATGCCATACAACTGGAAAGTGAATTTTAATATCATTAAGTCGTGTTAATACTGGGCTACAAATTGCGGGTGACTCATAATTTGCTGCCGGTGGTATAACAGACGGAAAGTTCATACGAATTACACAAATATATTCAGGATGAGTTGAAGTCTCAACTGTCCATCGTTTACTAGCTTGTAAACTTTCCATTAAAATCGCATGTTGATGTATATCAAAATTCTTCCAATTATCTACTGATACTTTGGAACGCATTTCAGCTAATTTCTTACGATGCCACACAATAGCATGCCTTTCTGCACCATCTGTTCCACGACCTAGTGGAATTACAATGACAGGAAACTTACTCCAAATATCCTTGCGGAGTTTGAGAGTTTTTTGAGATGTTACAGGCAAAGACATGTAGAAGGTAGGAATAACAAATAATATATACAAAGCGTTTAAACGCAAACAATATACTTTAAAATCAGTCAATTTTTGTAGAATCTACTGTATTTGTTGTACCAAGTATGGATGTCTTTAATTTACTATGAATTGCTTCATAAAGCCACTCTGGCATTTCAATCGGTGTTTGCGTATTTGCTAAGGATGTATAAAATGGTTTATCTGTTGTATATTCCGCCAATTGTAATGACGTAGATAATACACGAACGCGTGTTTTATAACGTTCGAGTTCATTCATAATATCAATAATTTGATATATAATATATGATATACTTGATACAAATAAAACAATAAGACTTATTTCAACAGCAAACATTTCTGCTGAAATAATGTTTAATATTATTTTAACTTCATTTTTTACATTTATTAGATATAATTATATCTATCTAAAGTATATTTTTATAGTAATATTCAAATGACTTGTACACTTGTTACAGCATTTTATCCTATAAAATCCAAAGCACCACTAGAACGTTATTTAGAATGGGCAACCTATTTTATGTCTCTTGATGCTTCTATTGTTTTATTTACAACTCCAGACCTTGAGCAAACATTTCGTACTATGCGTGGTCATAAACCTATATATATAATTACAAAATCATTTAATGATTTATATATGTGGAAACACTATGAATCTATATGGAAAAATCATCATACTATGGATCCAGAAAATTCATATCATACGCCTGAATTATATGCTATTTGGGCTCAAAAATCAAGTTTTGTATACGATACATGGATATTAAATCCATTTAAAACTGATTATTTTTTTTGGTGTGATATTGGTGCTTTTCGTGGACCATTGCTTGATTCTGTACGTCGCACATTTCCTATAAGTACTTATTTACCTGATGATCGTATACTTATGTGTTCAGTCAATAGATATAACGGTAATAATCATCAAGATAACCTTGTTGGTGGCCTATGGGGGGGTTCAGGTGCTGGTTGTTATCGCTGGCATTTAGCCTATTGCCATATGCTTTCTCAATATATATCTGATGGTAAATTTGCTGGTAAAGACCAAACAGTTATGTTATCAACATATTTAGAAGATACATCGCTAGCTTATATAGTTTGTCCAGGCGATGATTTAATTGTCGATGGTTCACAACAATATAATACATTTGATGGACGCTATATTGTGAATCCATGGTTTTTTTTACAGGTTTTATTATCTGATACAGGAATTACCTATAAATTAGACGATACATATATTATCTAAACTTAACTATTAGTAATAAATTATAAATGATTCGCATGTTATGTGGAATAATGTATTTTTTAAAACGTTATATTGTTGGACGATGAAAAATTGAAAGTTAATTCTAAAACTATAGATTTGCTGCCTTATTATAATGACATCCTGTGCTCAGAATGGCTCTACTATTTCCGACATTGAAGAGTATTGTTCCTCCCTTCCTAAAAATTACACATGGCGTGATATGTCAATTCCTAATTCTGACTATGAACTATTTCGTACTATGCTATATGAACTTGCTGATTTACTTCGTGACGGTGCATCTTATTCACAGGCACGACAAACTTTACAGCGTAAATATCATACAGCCATTCGACCATCACATTTTACCCAAATTTATTTGAATGAACAGGAGGCTGGTCGTATGCCTGTGAATTCACAACTAGAAGCAGCACTTGTAACTAGTAAATGCCGTGGTTTATCTGGTGTATCTGTACTAACGGTCTTTCTATCGCCGTATCCTGAGGGACAAAAGTTCTCCTGTAAGTGGAACTGTTCATATTGTCCCAATGAACCTGGACAGCCTCGCTCTTATCTATTTGCTGAACCTGGTGTATTGCGAGCCAATCAGAATGGATTTGATTGTGTGAAGCAGATGCTGGCTCGTATTAAAGCCTATAAAGTTAACGGTCATCCTACGGATAAGTTTGAGGTGCTGATTTTGGGTGGCACACTGGCCTCCTATCCCAAGTCTTATTTGGATGGATTTATGCGTGATATCTTCTATTCTGCTAATATTTGTGACGATAAAGGAGCTGATCCGCGTGATGTACTTACGCTTACTGAAGAAAAGGCTTTGAATATGACGGGTTCTCATCGCATTATTGGTATTACAATTGAAACGCGGCCAGATTGCGTTACGGCGGCAGAGATTAAAGACTTTCGTCATTGGGGAGTAACACGTGTACAATTGGGCGTCCAACATACCGATGATGCGATTCTACGTGGCGTGAACCGTGGCTGTAGTCATAAACATACTCTTGCTGCTTTGAAACTACTGAAGGATAATTGTTTCAAAGTAGATATTCATATTATGCCTAATCTTCCTGGTGCAACTGTATCTGGCGATAAAGTCATGATTGATTGTGTTCTAGATGACCTACATCCTGACCAGGTGAAGGTATATCCCTGTACGACGACGCCCTATACAAAGATTCTTGAGGATTATAAGAAGGGACTTTATGTACCCTATGGCGATGAAGACTTGACCGAGGTTGTGCTATACTGGAAGACCCGTGTCCATCCCTGGATTCGTAATAATCGCATTGTACGTGATATTCCTAATCAGTATATTGTTGCGGGTGTCAAGACAAGTAATCAGCGACAGGACTTTCAGGCTGAAATGACGGCACGTGGTTTGACATGTCATTGTATTCGTTGTCGCGAGGCCGGTCGCTGGCCAGAGGCTCGTGCTGAAGACGGCGAACTTGTTGTGCGAACTTATGTGGCTCAGGGCGGGCTTGAGCACTTTATTTCATGGGAGTCCAGGGACCGTCAGGTTCTGTTTGGCTTCTGCCGTCTGCGATTGTCAACAGACGCTGGAACAGTCTTTCCTGAGCTTGTACAATCTGCATTAATTCGTGAACTCCATGTCTATGGTCGTACACTGGCAGTCGGTGATTCTGTTGACGGAGCAGCTCAGCACGTAGGTATAGGTCAACGACTTCTAGCTGAGGCTGAACGGTTGGCATCTGCGTCTGGGTATAAAAAGATAGCTGTGATTAGTGGTGTTGGAGTTCGTGGATATTACGAAAAGCGTGGCTATACTTTCATGTCTGGAGAAGGTGAATTTATGATGAAAAATATTTCTAAGAAAATACCTAAAATGAATAATATTATGCTCTTACTCATTGTGTGCTTTATTACCCTTATTATTCTAAATAGTTTAAACATAAATAATTATAATTATTAAGATGACCTTACAAAAATATAATAGTTTTGATGTATTTGATACTTTAATAGGGAGATTATGCTATAAAGGTGTAGAAATTTTTGATATTATGGAGCATCTAACAGGTATATATGGGTTTGCTAGACTACGACGTGAATGTGAGTCATGTCCGTTTGAAGAAACTTACGAAAAAATATCTAAACATATATTCTGTAATAAAGAAGAATTGATGAAACTAGAACTACAATTAGAATATGAATTTTCATTTCCTATATGGAAATATATAAATATGGTTGATGTAAACGATATAATGATTTCAGATATGTATTTATCGCAAGAACAAATTAGAACACTTATTCATAAACATAAACAATTGCCTAATTCACTTATAGTATCATCAGGTGGAAAATTATCTAGCACTATTTGGAGAGATACTTCAATTATAAGTAATATCAAATTACATATAGGTGATAATAAGATAAGTGATTATGATAATCCACGAGCTCATAATATACAAGCAGAACATATAGCAAATGTTGACATGAATAGTATGGAAATGAATATTAGACATGTAAGTCAAGAATTAGCATATATTATTCGTGCTATTCGACTTACAACACAACATGATACAGAGTTTTTTTCAACCTTAGCATATAATGTGATGCTACCATGCTCACTTATGATATGTTTACACATACATTCATTAATTGTATCGCAATCCTTCCAACATGTTATATTTTTGAGTCGTGATGGATATTGGTTACATAAAATGTTTACCATTCTTTTTCCAGTATTTTCTAGCAAATATGTATATTTTAGCAGACGAATAGCAGAAAATATAGTTAGTCAAACAAAATTTGTAGATACTATAAATTCATTCAACGGTAAAAAACTCATTATTGATTTGAATGGAACAGGCAATACATTAAATAAATTCATATATCGTATGCCAAACACAGTATTATTATTATGTTTTACGTGGGATAATACATTCAAGTCTAATTCTCAAACTATGAATATACGATATATAGGTGATTCATGGATGACCAAATATATTGAAGATGTGTTTTCTGCTCCACATGGTTCTATAAATGAAAACTATATAGCATTGGAACCAGAATATAATATAGAAATATTTAAACCATATATGAAAGCATTTGATATATTTTGTGATTATTATAATATTTATTCAAAGTATATAGATATACATAAGCGTGTACAAACACAAAATATAGGAGCATGGTTTGATACATCATTAACACAATGTCCAACAAACATTGATCGTATAACTAATTATATTACACATGTGAATTCTCACAATGAAGATTATAATCAATATCCATTAAATTATTATTCTCAAATAGGTCAAGATAAATATTATATAGAAAATGTTATAAAATTTAAGTGTAATGGTATATTTTTAGATATTGGAGCATATGATGGTATAACTGGTAGTAATACGTATTTTTTAGAAAAAAATCTGAATTGGAAAGGATTATTAGTAGAATGTAATCCAGAATTAGTCGATATATGTAGACAAAATAGAACATCTGCAGTTTGTAATAAAGCTATTTATAAAGAATCAAATACTAAAATAGAGTTTATAATTCCTAGAGGTCAAGATATACAGGGTGGCAAAGCCCAGTTAGGTGGACTAAAAGATTTTCTAAGACCAGAAAGTGTAGAATATTTTCATGAATCCTATAAATCAAATACAGTTGTTTATCTTGATACAATTAATATGAATGAATTGCTACAACAACATAATATGTATACTATAGATTATATGTCACTTGATGTAGAAGGCTATGAATTAGAAATATTAAAACAAATAGACTTTAAAAAATATAAAATAGACTATTTAACAGTAGAACATGCTAATATACCACACTATCAATCTGACATAAATACATATCTCGTGTCTCAAGGATACAAACTTGCTCGTCATAATAATCACGACGACGAATATATACTAGATACATAATTATACTGCCAGCTTTTCTTTTGGCTTACCAGTCCACTTTTTCTTCTTTGCCAGACCCTCGCTATATACTGTAGCAGCGGTCTTAGCATCTATTTTTTCTGCGTCATGCGTTGACGGAAATGTTACGAAACGTCGCAATTTAAGTGCGGTCTTATACATATATAGTCCATAGGGACCCTTTTTAATTGTAAATTCACCTACCACGCGATTAAATGCATCGCCTGTCGTAGCAAAACTAATTTTAGCCTTGAGTTTCTCTTGAATCTGCTCCTGAGTCTCATCACCTTTTATAGACATTGTCGTCGACCCACATTCTACATACTGTCCAAACCGACCCTTTTTCTTGCGAATCTCCACACCCTCCAGCAGTCCAAGCAACTCACCTGCCTTGGCCGTTGCCGCCTCCAGAAATGCTGTTTCAGCATCCGCTAAAGTTGCCGCCTCCAGAAATGCTGTTTCAGCATCCGCTAAAGTTGCCATCTCAAAAGATACTGTAGCCGGTAAGGAGGCAAACGTTGCCTTCGTCGTATTTGGACTACCCTCAGGGGGGTCCCTTACGAATAGCGGCCCCCGCCCACTCAGTATTACTTTAACGCCTGGAGATAATATACGTTCGCGGCTGGCCTTGGAGGCACTAGGTGCCATAGACATTTGGGTATTGTACTTATCCTTATATGTATCCCAGGTTTGTTGTAGTAGTGACTTGTAGTCTTTATGGCCTTGGGCAATCTGGTCTAGACTTTGTTCCATAGTAGCAGTAAACTCATAATTAAATAGATTGTTGTATTCTAGATTGAGATATTGAGATACAGCACGACCTAATGCTGTGCTACGAAGTTTATTTTTTTCTGCACCGACTTTATGACTTTCTGTTTTTGTAGTTGGTGGCCATTGTTTGGGTATAATTGTTAGATGATGACTATCTTGTGTTTTACCTTCAACGTTGGTCTTTTCAACATATTCTCGGTCAAGAATTGTTGATACTAGGGACGCAAATGTTGATGGACGACCAATACCACGTTTTTCAAGTTCGGCAATTAAGGATGCCTCTGTAAATCGTCCCTTAGGTTTTGTAAAGGCTTCATCCGCTTGAAGAGATTTCCATTTTAATACTGCATCTTTAACCAATAAGGGTGTCCATGTAGCCCAAGTTTTTATATCAGCTTCGGCTTTGGCTGGATCTGTAGTTTCAAGAATTTTGAATCCTGGAAATTGGGACTTTGTCATTTCAGCATTCCATACACGTTCTGGATCTGCCTCTAACGCAATCGTAGCTTTTCGAACATCTGTAATTGATGGTGCCATTTGACTTTGTGTAGCCCGTCGCCAAATAAGATTATATATAGTGCGTTGATTATCATCTGAAATAGGTGGATTTGGTATTTCTGGATGTGTAGGACGAATTGCTTCATGAGCTGCCTGAGCTTCAGGAGCCGCTGGAGTATCGGATTTTTTCGCTTTGGTTTTTGGCTTAGGTATCTCTGATGACTTTGTTTGCGACATTATATGTTGACCTTCAGGTCCTACATATTGACTTCCATGAGTTTTTGTAATATAATCACGAATAGCAGTTGCGGCTTCTAATGATAATTGTGGATTATCTGTACGCATATAAGTAATATGACCAGCTTCATACAATTTTTGAGCAGCCATCATTGTAGACTTTGGATTTAATCCATGGCATACACTAGCTTCTTGTTGTAATGTAGAGGTAATAAATGGTTTTGGTGCTTGATTTGTACTAATAGACTCTTTTACTGTACTAACCTTAGCATTTGGATTATTATATACTTTATTTAATACCGTTGTAGCTTGTTCTTGCGTAGGTAAATCATTCACTGCTTGAATGTCTAACATATTAGATGGTGATGATGTATGAGTAATAGTGCCACGCAATCGCCAGAATGCAGCTGCTTTATGATTTTCTACTTCGGCATCACGTTCAACGACAAGTCGTAGAGCTGGCGTTTGGCAACGACCAGCAGACAGTTTTGGAGCTACACGAGCCCATAGAACCTTGCTAATTGTAAATCCTACAAGAAGGTCTAACATAGCACGAGCCTGTTGAGCATTTACCTTATTCAAATCTAGACGACGCGGATTAGCAACAGCTGCCTGAATAGCTGGTTTAGTAATTTCATGGAAGACAATACGCGGTGTTGTAGCAGGATTTAGTTTAAGAATATGACATACATGCCAGGCAATACCTTCGCCTTCACGATCATCATCACTTGCTAAAATCACTTCAGCACCTTTAGCGGCTGACTTAAGTTTTGCTATAGCATCTTTTTTTGTTTCGAGTTCTTTATATGTAGCAGTCCAATTATTATCTATACCAACTGAACTAAGTTTTTCTTCTAAGGCACGAATATGTCCCATTGTAGCAATAACCTTATAACCATCACCTAGGAATGATTGAATTTTTGAGCATTTTGCTGGTGATTCTACAATCACAAGTTTCATAGCGGCTAATTTGTTGAGTTATGGCTTTAGTTGGTTCAACTTTTTTGAATTTTTATTAGCATAGACTCTATGTCAATAAAAAATTTGGTCGGTGTGGGTCTCGATCCCACGACTTCCTCCTGCCCAAGTATATGTCTTTTCATATAAGAGAGGGATTCTACCAACTGAAATAACCGACCATCATATCTTTTGTAACACAAACATGTCGTCAATTTTGTTCATTTCGTGTAATTAGATACATATTATGTATACCGTTTATTGGTATAACCGCATTATACCCAAGAATTGTTGTTATATACGAAAACAATTCCTTATTTTCATGATTTGATTCAAACATTATAGTTGGATAATTATTTTGTTTAATTGTATTGACTGCCCCTTTTAATACATAGAGTTCATTATCCTCTACGTCTATTTTTATAAATCCAATATTTTTAAGATTATACGAATCCAGTGTACGAACCTCTACACTCTCTTCAGCTAAGACTGGTTCAACAAATGATTGTAAAGATGACCCACCCCCATCATGACTGCGAATTTTGAGTGTTTGAATACCTACCTGATCTGGCGAACCTAGTGCTACATTATAAGCCGTAATATTTCTAGCATCTGACAATGCAATTGACCCACATAGTGCGTAATATGTCATTTTCTGAGGCTCAAAACTATATACATGTTTTGCATTTTGTGATAACGATATAGAATATGTACCTGTATGAGCACCAATATCTAAAAATATATTATTATTACAAAATTGCTTACACCAATCTATTAAAGTTTTTTCAAATAGCCCGTGTTCAGCATAATACGGCAAATTTATTACTGGTAAAATATAGATTGATTTTGAATTCGTATAAACTAATTGATTATTAGTATTATCAAATATGGCATCATCTGGATTTTTTGTTAGTAAAAAATATTTTGATGCCATTTAACTATAAATAATAATAAATAAATATTTAGACCCCTACAGGATTCGAACCTGTGTTGTGAGAATCAGAACCTCACGTACTAACCACCTATACGAAAGGGTCACAATGAAAGAAAAAGAAAGAAAAATTAGGCCCCTACAGGATTCGAACCTGTGTTGTGAGAATCAGAACCTCACGTACTAACCAACTATACGAAAGGGCCAATGTAGGATTTGAAATAAAAGTAGGCCTAGCTGAGACTCGAACTCAGGTTAATGGATTCAAAGTCCACTGTACTAACCATCTATACTACAAGGCCAGTTTTACTTCTCCCACACATAATAAAAGAGTGATGTCTTTAAGTCGTCAATTTTGTAAACTAATAAAAAATGAAATATAGGTTGACTTTAATTCAAAATATTTAAATGTTAAAATGGTAAATCCACAAAATGTTACTGGACGATTATTAAGATGTTTACTAATTATGTTATATATATACTTTGTGTCTTCACAGTCCACTACAGGAACATCATCATTATCAGGTAGTCATTCGTCATCCTATTCACGTAGTAAATCTTTATCTAATACACTAAGTTCATCTGTTTCACGTAGTAAATCTGCATTTAATTCTGGTTCTACTAGCTTATATCCAAGTATATCACGTAGTAAATCTGCTAGTGTTTCAAATAGTCGTATAATCCCAAGTTTATCTGTATCTAATTCTGGTTCTACTAGTTTATCTGTAAGTAATACACATAGCAAATCTGCTAGTTTACCTTTAACTGTTTCTGTATCATCTAGTTTGTCTATAAGTTCATCACATAGCAAATCTGCTAGTTTACCTTTAACTGTTTCTGTATCATCTAGTTTGTCTATAAGCACATCACGCACTAAATCAGTTAGTGTATCCAATACACGCATTGCTGTAGCAAGTTCAAGTATGTCCTTATCTGGTTATAGCAGTTTGTCTATCAGTTCTACACATAGCAAATCTGCTAGTTTACCTATAACTGGTTCTGTATCATTTAGTTTGTCTATAAGTACATCACGTACTAAATCAGTTAGTGTATCCAATACACGCATTGCTGTAGCAAGTCAAAGCATGACCTTGTCTAGTTCTAGTAGTTTGTCTATTAGTCCATCACATAGCAAATCAGTTAGTGTATCAAATACACGCATTGCTGTAGCAAGTCAAAGCATGACCTTGTCTAGTTCTAGTAGTTTGTCTATAAGTCCATCACATAGCAAATCAGTTAGTGTATCCAATACCCGCATTGCTGTAGCAAGTCAAAGCATGACTTTGTCTGGTTCTAGCAGTTTGTCTAACAGTCTATCACATAGCAAATCAGTTAGTGTATCAAATACACGTATTGCTGTAGCAAGTCAAAGCATGTCTTTGTCTATTAGTCCATCACATAGCAAATCAGTTAGCATATCCAATACACGCATTGCTGTAGCAAGTCAAAGCATGACTTTGTCTAGTTCTAGCAGTTTGTCTAACAGTCCGTCTCATAGCAAATCAGTTAGCATATCCAATACACGCATTGCTGTAGCAAGTCAAAGCATGACTTTGTCTAGTTCTAGCAGTTTGTCTAACAGTCCGTCTTATAGCAAATCAGTTAGTGTATCCAATACCCACATTGCTGTAGTTAGTCAAAGCATATCTTTGTCTAGTTCTAGCAGTTTGTCTATTAGTCCAACACATAGCAAATCAGTTAGTGTATCCAATACAGGTATTGTTATTGTAAGTCAAAGTGCATCTATATCAGGTTCACTATCTCATACTATATCACCTACTAAATCTACAAGTATATCTAACACACACATTATTGTTGCTAGTCAAAGTATATCTTTATCACCTTCAATATCTTCTAGTATAAGTATAAGCATATCATTATCCCATAGTAATTCTGTCAGTCAAAGTAAAACAGGTTCATTTACAGTATCTATATCAACTGTTATAACTTCAAGTAAAATTAGTTCATTCTCAAATAGTATAAGTAAATCTACATCAATATCAGAAACTTACACAAATACAATAAGTTCATCATTAAGCAATTCAATATCAATAAGTTCATCATTAAGCAATTCAATATCAATAAGTTCTAAGCAAACTAATTCTCAAACAGTATCGTCATATATATTTATGTTAAATGTATCCTTATCAAATTCAGGCTCACCATCTATATCTCCGTCAACAAGTATATCTATTTCATTATCATCAACTATAGCTGTCGCAAATATAAGTGTGAATTATATATCTCCTACATCAAATGATAACAATAGTAGTAATTCAAATTCATTATCACCAACAACTCTTGCTGTAATTACTGGTACAGTTGGTGGATTATTAGGTATAGGTGTTGTATTTACAAGTCTTGCTGTATTTCTTTATTTTACAAAATACAAATTATTAATGCGAAAACATATTTTAGAAAAAACTATGACTACAGGAGTGAATAATCCTATTCATAAACCACTAACTCGTATGCGTGTTGTAAAAATTGGATCTGATAATAATTTGTTATTATCACAAGCTTCAAATAATTTAAGTAATAATGTAGTTAAGAAGTCTGACTCATTCCGAAAATTAGTCAATCCACACAAACCACCCTTACATGTTGTAAATATAGCATCTGATAATAATAACAATATATCTACTATTCAAGCTACTAATCAATTAAGTTATGCTGCTGTAAGAGATACTACCTCTTTTAGAAAATTAATTAAGCCACAACAAAAACGTATAATTCGCTCTTCAAAACGAAAAATAAATATTGATAATGTTGATAATAACAATACATAAAAAATTATTTATATAGAATAGAATTATGCCCAAGGATGTTCCTTTTACTGCTGAATTTTTATTTGTAAAATTACTGGATATCGGATTAACAACTGTCTATTTTTTTGTATTTGGTATAACTGCAGCAAAATGTTTTGACCTTATTTATGGGAAAACCGAAGATGTAAAATACGAAGAATATTCTTTATGGTATTTATTTATTGATATTATTGGACATTTATTCCTACTTGGTGTAACAGCATATGCCTTACGTAATATTATTGAATTAATACCTTTTCCACTCAATGGTGTTGCCGGTTATGACCATTTCCGGCTAAAAGAACTTGAAGGTGGCGAAGTTATGGCCTTAGTGCTTATATTGTTCCAAAAAGACTTACAGGAAAAGGTTAAGGTATTTGTAGATCGTGTAGTTGGAATTCATATGAAAGAAGGGGAAGGAAAAGGTAAATTAAAAGGTGGTAAAAAATAGTATATAAACAATTAAATAGTTAGATAAATATATGGACACTGATTCAGAATATGTAGCAATTCCAATTGACAACGATGACCTTATTAGAAAATCTATTGCTGAAGATTTTCAATATGGTTTAAATGAACTTGAAGAAAAAAACCAACGATGTATAAATTATAAATATACTATTGGTTGTTTAGTTTTAATTACAATTATTGGTGTAGTTATATTTATATTTTGTCATGTTATATTAAAACTTTAATACAATATATGAATTTTCCAATACTTTATCTGCTATGTGTAATGTGTTTTCATCAATGTTTGCTAAGTCATAAACCTTACCATCTGTTCCATGTACTAAGAGTGTATGAGATACAGTTGACCCAGGAAATTGTGACTTTAAACGATTCAGAATTGTCTTCATATGTTGTGTATAAATGGAGGAATTATTTAGGGGAATTGCGTATTGATATACAGCATCGCCTGCTGCCATACGCTGTGTCGCACGAGAGGAAATAGTTTGAAGAATATACTCCATGTTTTAATAAGCAATTAAAAAGATTATATGTTTTCAATTTTTTATTAAAAATTTACATGGACACAAATAAAATATACCTTTTTTTTTGTATTCAAAAACTACAAAAAAAAAGGTTGCACCCCATGAGTATCGATCTCATTTAGCGTAAGCACGGGATCTTAAGGCCCGCGGGTTTTCCAACTCCCTCGAGGTGCTGTGTGAGGGTTTTCCCCACATCAAGATAATAAGAGATTCGTTTAAGCCGTCAATTTTGTTAAACTCCTTAAAAAAGTAATTACATTTAAAAATGAAAACTACAAGTATTTATAAATGGACTTTTCAATCATGGCAGCACAGTGTAGTCTTAATGCGTTCAAATATGGCTTGCCGTTTGGTGGAACACAGTC
>Ga0007870_1000216_pt1 | contig 21712 bp, 18 predicted proteins | sample CryBogCBH04Jul08_FD_71207 | JGI IMG/M metagenome (GOLD analysis project Ga0007870, IMG submission 71207) | Freshwater microbial communities from Crystal Bog, Wisconsin, USA - CBH04Jul08 | ecosystem: Environmental > Aquatic > Freshwater > Lake | place: Crystal Bog, Wisconsin, USA | collected...
ATTTCAGTTGACTGTGGTTTTTACAGGAATGGCTATCACGGTGACTCCGCCTATACTTTTGGAATTGGTAATGTAAAGCCCGAGGTGCTCAAACTGATGAGAGTAACTAAGGAGTCTTTATATCTTGGTGTAGCTCAGGCCAGAGAAAACAATCGGGTAGGCGATATCTCATTCGCTATCGAAAATCATACCAGCCGGGTTTACGGCTACGGAGTTGTCCGTGATTTGGTTGGTCATGGCGTTGGTCGTGAATTACACGAAGATCCGCAAGTGCCTAATCATGGTAAGCGGGGCGATGGCAAGAAGCTGAAAGGCGGCATGGTTCTGGCTATTGAGCCAATGATAAATCTTGGTACAAAAGATGTTTACACCCGGGATGACAAGTGGACAGTTGCAACCAAGGACAAAAAGGCTTCCGCTCATTATGAGCATACTACGGCGGTCCGCAAGGGAAAGGGTGAGCCGCTATCCAGCTTTACCGAAATCGAAAAAGCAGAAAAGGCGAATAGCGAATTAAATAGCAGCTATTTCGACTAGCTTTTCTGTGTTTGGCTCAGTATTGTAATCACAGTGTAAAAAAAATTACCGCTGTTTTATGATTATCAAGTAAGTTTGCCGTTAATTTTTATTCTTGTATGGCACGACGTTATTTTCTTTTATTATCAATTGCTTTCTTTTGTACAGGTTTTGTTTCACTCGCAGGTAAGAAATCTGAAAAGAAATCTGACAAACAAACTGCAAACCGTATTAAATCGGATATTTATTATCTGGCTTCCGATGAACTTGAAGGCAGGCGCACCAGCACACCAAGTGAGAAAAAAGCCGCAGATTATATCGTGGAAAGGTACAAGTCTCTGAAAATTCCTGCCTACAAGGGCCAATATCAACATCCATTCAATTTTGTGTACGGTAAGGAAACAGGCAGCGCTACCCGGATACAGTTCGACAAATCGATTTTGAAAATAAAAGATGAGGGATTTGCTCTCCCATTCAGCGCCACCAAATCGGTTAAAGGGGATGTACTTAAAGATGTTATGGAGCAGGGCAACATCTGGCTTTTACCACTTTATGCCGATACCGATCAGGTTGGTAATCCCCATTTTGAGGCAGAAAAATATATGTTTGAACAAGCGCGCGATGCATCGAAAAAGGGAGCATCGGGCGTGATATTTTTTGATGGATATGGTAGTAAAAATGAACCGGAGTTTAATAGAATGAGCGATTTTGAGTCGCTCGACATTCCTGTAGTTTTTATTAAATACAGCACTTACAAAAAATATTTCGGTAAACCGGATAAATCAGTAAAAATAGACATTAATACAGATATTAAAAAAACAGAACGCACGGGTATTGATGTAGCCGCTTTCATTGACAATAAAGCAAAATATACGGTAGTGCTTGGCGCTCATTTCGATCATCTGGGCTATGGCGAGGATGGCAACAGCTTGTATGCCAATGCAGACAAAGAGCACAAAATTCACCACGGCGCAGATGATAATGGCAGTGGCACTGCTGCCCTTCTTGAAGAAGCCCGTTGGGTGAGCGAACATACCTCAGAACTGAAAAACTACAACTATTTGTTTGTAAATTTTTCGGGTGAGGAGCTAGGTTTGTTCGGCTCAAAAGCCTTTGTAAAAGAACAGGGATTGGACAGCAACACAATAGCCTATATGCTTAATATGGATATGGTGGGTCGCCTCAACGACAGTACGCATTACCTGCAGTTGGGAGGTTATGGCACTTCGCCAACATGGGCCGAATTGCCGGCATTGGCGGGTGATGAATTTAAGTTGTCCCTGGATAGTGCAGGTATGGGGCCGTCAGATCATTCCAGCTTCTACAGTGCAGGTATTCCGGTGCTTTTCTTTTTCACTGGTCAGCACAAAGATTATCATAAACCAAGTGATCTGGCTGACAAAATCAATTATCCCGGAGAAGTCTCTATTTTAAAGTATATAGACAAAATTTTGTTGAAACTGGATGCAGACAATAAAAAGCCGCAATATCTGGTCACAAAGAACACTACTGTTGGCAATTCGAAATTCAAAGTTACACTCGGTATTATGCCAGACTATACCTTTTCTGATCCCGGAGTAAGGGTAGACGGTGTTACAGAAAACAGACCGGCTGCTAAAGCCGGTATCATCACCGGTGATGTTATCGTGAAATTAGGCGATATAAAGATAACAGGTATTCATACTTATATGGATGCTTTGGGCAAATTTGCACCGGGCGATAAAACCACAGTAATTGTGCAACGTAATGGCAAGGAATTGGAATTGCCTATTCAATTGTTCGCAAAATAAGATCAGGCTTCATAACACACCATAGCATAGGCTACGTCTCCCGGCATCGGTGGACGTAGTTTCTTTACGCACACCTTTACCCTTAACGCTACCGGAAACTCCTTTTTTACGGCTGCATGTATTTTTTGTACACAGGTTTCAACAAGGTCTTCGCTTTGCATAAAGACTCCGGCCACTATGGTGCGGATCAGGGTATAGTCGGCAAAAAACCAGGGCTTTACATCTGGCAGCCAAACATCTACATCAATTTCAAAATCATTGCCAATCACTTTTTCTTCGGGATAAAGCCCGACCAAAGCATGCAGCTTAATACCATGAAGCGATACCATCAACATAATCTATGCAAGTTTAGGGTCACAAAATTGATGATATTTTTGAAGGAATCAGCCTGCAACGAAAAATATCTGTTTCATTTTTCGTGGAATGCAGTTACGGTTAAAAAGTGATAGAAAGTTGTGTGTACTGGTGGGTACATAAGGTGTTTGTTGTTATGTAATTTCCGGGTAATATTTATTCGTTATTTTAGTTTCAGATGTACTACGTCGGGATATTCCGGATTGATCAGGAGTTCGTTTCTTGCCGGATCTATTATTAAATCCATTTCTTCCAAAGGAATGACCCCTAAAAGAGGTTCATTGTCTCCCGGCAATACTATTGCGCTGCCTGTAAAGCGGCGGTTTTTGAAACGCATGATAATTGGAGAGACTACGTTACAGGAAATTATCTGACCGGTTGCCGTTATTGCATTCTTTTTTTCGACAACGCGAAGTTGTAAATATTCCTGGATATTTTCATTTATGGAAAGCATTAGAGCGCCACTATCCACAAGGATATTGATTGATATTCGCTTTACTTCATCTTCACCTATTATGTGTTTGTAGGCAAGCTCTTCATCGAAACCGTTTATCAATTCTATATCTGCATATACCAAGCCCATAAAAATTTTTTTTGCGAAGGTAGTAAAAGGAAAATGTTTGATGCTGTTTTTTGAGGATATAAGGTAATCTCATAAAGTATTTCTTGATTCTATTAATACTACCTGCGATCCCTCTGGTATCGAACCTGAAAAGCTATTGCTTTGCAATAAATATTTGTTGCCTCTGTCATCAGTCAGAGGCAAAAAAAAAATGACGGCGAAGGTGTGAAGTATAATGCAACAAAAAGAGCATATTGTATTATTATAAATGTTTTATGACAAGCTGTTAAACACGGATAGTCAATTATTTGGGTTTATAAATAGTTAAACTCATTATGTATAATCGGGAATATTTGGGTATAATTCGGGTATAAAAAGGAATATTTAGGTATATTTGGGTATTGGTAATTTTCTATAATTTGGCAGGTCTCTCAAAGAACGATACGAAATTCGCAAAAATCGGGCGAATTTGGAACAAAGGTACAAGTATTTTGACTATTCAACAAATTTATTTTCAGAAATCCTGTTGCCCCGCAGTTTGCATGACGGATAAATTTCACGCAAAGGCGCTAAGTTCGCAAAGGAAATACATGTTTTGGCGTTCTTTTCGCCTTGGCCTGAACCATTTTTATTCCGAACGTTCGGAATTGCAATTTTTTCAATCTGCGAGAAATTTCACTTTTTAGATTGACGGGTAAGGATTTCTGAGATTCCTTACCAATTAGTGCACGAATGGCGAGTATTAGTAAAGATAATGGGATTTCAAAACCCTGCTCCAGATACCACAGGTTTACAAGTCTGGTGGAGTGGAGGGTATTATTTTTATTAATAATATACATAAATACAACTAATTCATAAATAGTGCCACAGGCTGTGGCACTATTTAGTGTTATTTATTATATGTAGTAAAGTCATCTGCGCCATATAAAAGTATGTGTATCTAACAGATAATTCATTACATGTAATCTTTAAATTCGTCCAATGGCTCGTCAAAATATTAAATTCTCGTCAAATGAGTAATTTTAATTAAAAATATAGCTTTCATCTGTATTGCAAATTTACAGCAAAAGACAAAACAATTCACGATTATAACAAATAGACCGATTCTGGGATTGATATCGAAGATCATTTTGTGATGGTGCAGCTGTAGCGTTATTGTTGGTGCATAGAGAAGCTCGCTTGTGAAGATACGGGAAAAATCAGGGGGAACAAAAATATTAAATATTTATCTATTTTATGAAATTAAAGTTCTACTCTTTTATTTTAATATTGCCTGAAAAATCTAACATAAGATGATATAGTATTATTGTTTTGTTGAATATAGTATGCCTAGAGTAATAAGAGTGTTTAAACTGGGGATGAATTTCCTTATACGTCAACTCTTGCTTTGTACAAGCGTTTAAAAATTCCTGTCTCAATAATTTATTGATTGATTGTGTATTCTTATGAATATCAATTGGCTCAACAACAAAACCTATCATCCCATTAGTTTGATAATACGATGGGTATTTTTCTGTAATAAATCTGCATATTCCGTTTTCAATATACTTTGCATTTAGCCCCGTCGTGCCATCGATATTTGTATTATCTATTCGCTTACATTCGATAATGTAATATGCATCATCATTTAAAAAGGGATTAATAGGCATGATTCTAATATCAATTCTTCCGGTATCTTCTTCTATTTCTTTATCAAATAAGTAATTTGTTAATCCAAACAATACTTTGAATCGTTCTACTTTTAAATAGTTGCTAAGGATTATATTTCTAATGCTGTTCTCATCATTAATAAGAGAAACCTTATCAGTTGTCATGAAATTATAACATAAAATAATTTTATAAAGAATATCTTCAAATTCTGCAAAGTAAAAATTGCTTTTAGACTCAAAAACAGTTGCATTTAAAGCATTGAAACTCATTAGCTATCCCTCCTTGCTTTTAAAATGGCGTCAGCAAATTCGTTTACATCTAAATGTCCAATGGCTTTATGCCATAATCGCGTCTCATTTGGTTTAAAAATATAGAAGTAGTCTTTCTCAAAACCTCTTATATCCTTTTGCACAAAAAGTCTGTCGGTAATTTTTTTAGAACTAATTTGAATAAGAAATGACAATATTTCTAAATCATTATTCTCTTTATTTATCCATACAATACTTTCTTTATATTCTGAAATAGGAACAAGTTTGAAAAACATACCTATTATTTGTTGTGTGTGCCAGATTTCGACAATAAATTTCTTTTTGGGATCAAGTTTTGATTCAAAACGATTAATGAATAATGTTGCATAATCTATTAATGGTTGCTTCTCAAATGAAATGGGATTAAATAATTTTTCATAGCCATCTTGTCTCATTGCTATCGGAATAGAGATGTCAGTAGCAAAAGCAATTAAATCTTTTTCTACATCAGATAACTTAAATTCCTTAAAAATTATTGGATCAATGGTTTGATTTACCGGCTTTATTATTTTGAAAAAATTATCATCTTTATTTTCTATTTCAATTTTTATGGCTGCATTTATGATGTCTTGTGAACTAATATACCACATATTTTTTATCTCTTCATCTTCTGATTCTTCTCTTTCAATTCCAGCCGAAGCGCCTATATTCACCATATAATAAGCGAAGAGAGAAGAGCATATTATGCTATTAATAGAATATAATATCGGTAATTTCGAAGAATTAAATGCTTTTACTGCCCTCACTGAACTTGTAAATACTCTTTCATCGTGACTTATAGCCGCATTAGATTTGAAATCATTAGAAATACCGCCTGTTATAAGTAATGAATAAGGTTTAAACAATTCAAAATACGGCTTACCATTTTCTTGATAAATATACCCAATAGTTTCTTGCATCCATTTTTGTCCAGTATCAAATATTTGGAAAGGCTTCAATGCACCTTTTTTTGTGTCCAAAAAAGGCTTACCAATAAGTTCCTTTACTTGAATTTTCTTGTTACCATCCTTTCTCTTTAAACCTTGTTTGAATAATAAACTTTCGTCAATTATAATATCTCCAATAGTTTTACAATCAAAATACAGCCTTTTAATAAAATTGAAGTCTAAATATGAACCGTAAACTAAAACTTTCCACAACCAATCAAATTCCTTCAGTTTTTTTTGTTGTATTTCTTTGTAATCGTTTCTACTGATTGTGAATATTTTAAACATTGAAAAGAAACGACTTTTCTTTAGGGAAATATGCTTTATTATACTATTATCGGTATTTTCACCATTCGCAAATTGATAGAATAATATTGCGGCGGGTGCAATGGCAGGTACGTTGGATTTTTCAAATACTTCATGTCTAACAGAAGCTAATTCAAAAACTTTATTAATTAGATAATGGTGTAAAAAATATTTTCTAAAAGAAGCACTCTGTAAGTTATATAAAGCCTTGCTTGTTACAATTAATGCAATTTCTGTATTCTTTTTACAAAAATCACTACTTCTTAAAACAAACGCCTGAGCAATTTCTCTATTTCCAATATCAATTTGTGGTATATTCTTTTCTCTTTCTTTTCGTCTATTAATATAATTAACATATTCAGGTTTTATCTTTTCGCCTTTCCCTCTCATCCAGGGCGGATTTCCCATAATAAAATCGAACTGTACGTCTTTTAGCTGATTATTGAAAGGCGCAGTTTCATCAAAAAAATCACTCTCAAAAAAGTTTGAATTTAAAAGAAAAGGGAATTTAAAAGTTTCAATCTCAGGCGGGTCTAAATAGTCCAATAAAGTTAAATAAATAGAAAATATTGCAACCTGTATGGCGCTTAGATCTCTGTCAACACCATATAAATTTTGCTTTGCTATTTCTTTTATTTTTTCTTTGAATCTATCAGACTTTATATCAATACCAGAATCCAAGATATATTTTTCAATAATTTTCCTTAATGTCTCTACGAGGAATATTCCTGAACCACAGGCAGGATCAAGCACTTTGCAGCTTAAAGGTATAGTATCATTAACATCTAAAATATTTCCATCTCTATCATCCTCAAGTAATATTTTCGGATTTTGAGAACTCAATTTTTTTTCAACGGTTTCCTTTAATATATAATCAACTAAAAAAAGAGGTGTATAATAAGCCCCTTTGTTTCTTTGATTATCCTTCCCGATAAACATTTCATATACATTACTAATAAACTCTATCGGAATAATTGAAAAATCATAAATATCAAATAATGAAAGTTGGTGTTTGTCTATATCTTCTGCCTGCAATAATCTTCTTAATACATTGAAATTATTTTTGGATATTTTGCTGTAATCTTTAGAAGATAGGGGAAACAAATCTCCGTTAAACCCTTTTTCTTCATCTTCCAAATTATCAAAAAAAAGTTTTATTTTTTCTGGTTCATCCAGTAATTCACAAAACTCATTATTGGTCCATATACGCGATGTACCGTCAAAATTTATTTTTACTTTCCGATCAATCAAATATCTTACAAAAATAGATTTACCAATAATAGCATTTGCGATTTTGGCATCTAAACCGTTATCATTTACAATTAATTTTCTTGCCCACTTTATATTTTCCAAAAGGCGATAGTCAACCCTATTTTTGAAGATTAATTGCTGTTGATATTGCTCCCAGGTTCTGCCTGTTACCAATTCAAAATAAGAGAAATCAGTTAGCTTTTCAATACCGCCAAATTTATCTAAGGAATATTCATCTTTTATATATTTAAATCCGTTAAAAATTTCAATGATATCGTTTTCTAATATAAAAATTACCGGACTTTCATTGAAATTCCAAATTTCTTTAAATAGTTCCTGCTTGTTTGACGGATTTATAAAAAATAATATAAGTGGCTTGTTGTCGAAACAAAAAAAAGCGTATGGCTTAATTTTTCGTTCTATGAGTCGCTTAACACGATTAGGAAAATCTGTTTGTGTAATCCAAATATTATCATCTGTAATGAACAAACCATTACTAGTATCAAGACCAAGCTTTAAAAATACATCATTAATGTTTGTCATGTCAATTTTATCTCTTTAATTCTGGTATATTTTCGTCTATTTTTTTAGCAAAAATACAAGGAGTTTCTTGTTTTCCGGTCAAAAAAAGAATAAAAAATACCAAACAAAAATAAGAAAACATAGAAAATGGTTATGCATAGCAAATGGGTTCGAAGATGTCACCTTCAATCACATTTGCTATGTTTAAACAATTAAGAATACCAATTCATTTCTCCTAATTCAATTTCCCAACCATATCCTTGGGGTCAACCCATTCGTCGAACTGCTCGGCGGTTACGTAGCCGAGGTCTATGGCGGTTTGTTTCAGGGTTTTGCCTTGTTTGTGGGCGGTCTGGGCTATTTCGGCAGCTTTGTAGTAGCCAATCTTTGTATTGAGGGCTGTTACCAGCATCAGGGAGTTATTTACGTGCTTGCGTATGTTTTCTTCTATGGGCTCCAGTCCTTCGGCGCATTTGTCGTTGAAGGAAACACAGCCTTCGCCGATGAGCCTGGCGCTGTGCAGGAAGTTGAAGATCATTACGGGCTTGAATACATTAAGCTCAAAATGACCGTTGGAGCCGCCTATGCCGATGGTTACGTCATTGCCCATCACTTGTGCGGCAATCATAGTGAGCGCTTCGCACTGGGTGGGGTTCACCTTGCCCGGCATGATGCTTGAACCCGGTTCGTTGTCGGGTATATGCAGTTCGCCAATACCGGAACGTGGGCCGGAACTGAGCATACGGATGTCGTTGGCTATTTTCATGAGGCTAACGGCTACGGTTTTGAGCGCGCCATGGGCCTCAACAATAGCATCGTGAGCGGCGAGGCTTTCGAATTTGTTTTCGGCAGTCACGAATGGCAGCCCTGTGAGGCTGGCGATATTGGCAGCCACTTTCACATCATACCCGGGAGGGGTATTGATGCCGGTGCCTACAGCTGTGCCGCCAAGCGCCAATTCACTGAGGTGGGCGAGGCTATTATTAATCGCCTTGAGTCCGTGATCCAATTGCGATACATAGCCGCTTAGTTCCTGCCCTACGGTGAGCGGGGTTGCGTCCATAAAGTGGGTACGACCAATTTTCACGACGTGCATGAATTCGGCGCTCTTCTTTGCCAGCGTATCCCTCAGTTTTTTGATACCGGGGATGGTGATGTCCACCAGCATTTTGTATGCTGCGATGTGCATAGCCGTTGGGAAGGTATCGTTGGATGACTGCGACTTGTTGACATCGTCGTTGGGGTGGATGGACTTTTTTTCGTCTGTAAGCGCACCGCCGCTCAGCACATGAGCGCGGTAAGCCACCACCTCGTTCACATTCATATTGCTTTGGGTGCCGGAACCGGTTTGCCACACCACGAGCGGGAATTCATCATATAGTTTGCCGTCCAGAATTTCATCGCACACCTGGCTGATCAGGTTGCATTTGTCCTGGGGTAATACGCCCAATTCGCAGTTGGTGATGGCGGCGGCTTTTTTCAGGTAAGCAAATGCATTGATGATTTCGCGGGGCATCTTGTTGGTTTCCCTGGCTATTTTGAAGTTTTCGATGGAGCGTTGTGTCTGTGCTCCGTAGTAAGCGCTGATGGGTACATGAACCTGACCCATAGTGTCTTTTTCTATACGATATTCCATTTTTTGTTTGCTTTTTTGCACCACAAAATTAAAAGGAATAAGCGGATTTCATAAAAATTGAATAAGAAATATTTTATTGCAGAAAATAAAATTCATGATGATGTTCCTGTTTTTCAAATAGGTTAGTTTAGTAAATTTAGTTGTATATTAATGCCGACCCAAAACAGATAGTTTGGCCTTTTTGAAATATAGGGCAGGGATACTGTGTTCCACGTTAACTAAAAAAATTATTCAGACGGTTCTAAATACCATTATATTATGGTTGTAAAATGTTCACCAGTGCAAATCAGGCAAGAAGATGTCTGCGACCACTAAGTTTCAAACAAAGGAAATTCGCCGTGGCTGCTATCCGGCCACGGCAAATCCCCAAAATCAATCGAATGCAGCTTCCGGCAACGAAACTGATCTTTATTAATCAGATAAATATGATTTGTGTGCCAAGTCCGTGCGCCTTCGCATAGAAGTCACCCACTGTAATTACGGCTTCAATTTCTGGCACCAGATCTTCTTTTGTGTAATGAAACATATCCAAAGCCAGCTTGCATGCCCAAAGTTTGACTCCGGAAGCGCTGAGAATTTCAATAAATTCCCTGACCCCCGGAATATCCAATTTTTCCATCTCCTTGTGCATCATGTTTGTAGCCATGGTCTCCATTCCGGGCAAACCACCAATGAGTGTAGGCATATGCATAGCCGGATTGCCAACCGTGGCAATATGAATATGATCTAATTTTTTATTGTGAACGGCTTCAAGTCCAAAAAAAGTAAAAAACATTTCAGCCTCAATGCCCTCCATCCTTGCACCATTGGCAAGAATGAAAGACGCATACACATTTTCTAAAGTACCTTTTGAGAGGATAATCATCATTTTTCTGATTTCTCCATTATACTCTGTCATATAATTGTTGATTATTAATTGTTGGTTATTAAATGTTGGTCTCTGATTTTCAAGTCCTGATGGCTGGTGTACAATGGTTAAATAATTAGTAATATCGATTATTGACCATTAACTGTTTATCTAAATGCAGCTTGCCGGTTTTGGTATGCCCGCAATTTTAGTGGCTGTCTTGAGTGGTGCTACTGGAAACAAAGCATAGAACCCTTTGATATCAACAATACCACTATTGCCCACTTTTCTTATTGTGAGCGGAACTTGATTTTTGTGTTGCTCCTGTAGATAGTGAATCATTTCCCAGTGTTTGGGTGTCAATTCTACATTATTTTCCTGAGCAAGTTCTTTGGCTATCTCCTCATTCCACTGAGAAAAGTCTTTCATAAAGCCTTCTTCATTTACCGTTATGGCTTTTCCTGCTATCGTTCTTTCCATAAAAAATTGTTTTTTTTTAAATTATTCAAAATGTTTACCTGATTCCTGCATATTTGCCGATACAAAAGGGATATGCGTGCCTTTTAGCAGCATATGCCAGTATATCCATTTAAAAGCGAGTTTGCCCATATGATTGATGCGGCTCTCTTTGAGCAACTTAAGGGGGCCAATGCCGGGGAAAGGAAATTCGCCTTCTACCGGTTCGTGGGTATAGTTGAAATCGATGAGCAATGCCTTGCCGTGTCCGGTTTCGATGAAGCAATTGGCGTGACCGTCAAATTCTTCTTTTATGGGCTGTCCGTTGATAAATGAGAGGATATTGTCCGTGAGGATTTCGGCTTCAAAATGGGCTACCGAGCCTGCCTTGGAAGCGGTGATATTGGTAGCATCGCCGAGTGAGAAAATGTTTGGTGCGGCTTTGGCTTGCAAAGTTGTCTTGCTGGTTGGCAGAAAATTAAGTTCATCACCAAGACCCGAACGGTTGATTAGTTCATCTCCTTTGTTGGTGGGTACAGTTACCAGAAGATCAAATGGTATTTCCCTGCCGCAGTAGCCAATCAGCTTATGAGTTTCGTCATCAATTCTTTCTACAGCAAAGTCGGTAACAATTTCAATATTTTTATCAGTCAACAGATGTCCCAGGGCATCTGAAGCACGTGGTTTGGTAAAAGCCCCGCTGAGCGGCGATACATAAGTAATTTTCACCTTGTCGCGCATGCCTTTTTCTTCAAAGTAAGAATCGGCAAGGAAAGCAAACTCAAGCGGCGCTACCGGACATTTTATGGGCATCTCGGTGATGTGAACAACCAGATTGCCACCCCGCCAATCGCGAAGTTTATTGCGAAGGGCGAGCGCTCCGTCGAAGGTATAAAAATCAAAAATATCTTTCTGCCACAGTGGTCCGCTCATTCCTGGCACCTCCTGCGGGGCTATTTTTGCTCCGGTTGCCACGATCAGGATGTCGTATTGATACACCTCGCCATTGCTCAATTTCATCTTGTTTTCAGCAGCAACTATGCTTTCTATTTTCTGCTTCACCAGCCTTACTTCTTTTGGAATAAATTCTCTGATATCCTTTACAATGTCTTCAGGTTGATACACATCGAAAGGCAGGAAGAGAAACCCCGGCTGGTAATAGTGCTTTTCAGCTTCATCTACTATTGTTATCTGCCATTCATCACTTTTCAGCTTTCTGGACAGGTGATTTGCCATCATCGTACCCGCCGTGCCCGCACCCAATATCAGTAATGTCTTCATAAAAATCTTAATTATTTGCCTCGTATTAATGATGCAAATTTATGTCGGTTCAGATCGCCGCTCTATGATGACAATCAAGGCTTGAATTGATAAGAATTTCGCGAACCGGGCTTTTTGTGTAACAAATGTAGCAAAGCAAATAGTCTTAATTTGTTATCCGATATGTTGTTATTGTGTAATGCAAAAAAAGGATGGTGGTGGATTTTGACCCGATAGGTGTCAAGGATTATGCCGACAATTATTTTGATTTCAAATTGTTGCTGCAAATATTTTGCATCAACTGGTTGACATCCGTCAAGAAAATGCCCTAAAAAATTCCTTATTTCAGGCAGGCAGGTTATGAAACCTGGAAACATCTTTATGGATATTGAAATAGAAGAGTTGAAAATGATTTAGCAGAACCATTTATCACCTTGTGGAATCAGGTAATGGCAAAAAACCGGCAGCCCTTGCAGGCTGCCGGTGCGTTTAAAAAACAACAATAATTAAAATCTTACAGTTTGGTAATTTTTTGTGTTACTGTGCTACCGTCAGTTCCTTTTAAGCGGATGATGTAGCTTCCGGTTGGCAGGTGGCTGATGTTGGCGGTTTGTTTATTGGCATCAATATTGCCGGAGAGCATGGTCTGACCCATGATGTTCAGAATACTGAAGGCCGAGCCGGGTTGGGCGTTTTCTATGGTCAGTTCATCAAAAGCCGGGTTGGGATAAACATTCACGGTTCCACCCTTAGCATTTACCGCCGAAATAGCCAATGATGGAAGCGGAGTGTAAGTACAGGTACTGGTGTCATCCATCTTCAAACGCACAATAAACATGCCCTGATTGGGACTGGTTGTGGTTTGGTTGATGCCGCCTGCTGCAAGCGCCCTGTTGCCGCAAACCGGTTTAATATCGTTGAGGAATGTGCCCATCTGCCAGTGCGAATAAACACCGTAGTTGAAGGTATCTACGCCGATACCATTGAAAGTAGAATCATAACTGCCGTCTTCGTTCAACCGGGCGATATAGGCGCAGGCATCGTAGCCATTCAGGCCATAACCGGCCAATACTAATTTATTGTCGGGCTGCGAATAGAAAGATGTTATTCGATTGGTGGCATAGCCCGGCAGGGATATTGTGGCATAGCCTGCGGGAATGATAGTTGAGTCGATGTCGCCAACAGAATTGATAATAGCCAGGGTTCCATTGCTTCCATAGCCACCTATAATGGCATATTTGCCGTCATTGCGGGGCTGGATGGCAGTAACGCCATTGCCGCCAGGGTACATAAAGTTTACGATACCGCCTGTGCCAAATGTGGTATCGAGCACACCTGCCGATGTTATCCTTACGGCCTGTGCATAAGGATGATACACAGAATCAGACAGCGTACTATTTCCAATTGCTATGATATTGCCTGCGGTGTCTACTGAAATATCGGCGGGGTTGTTGGCAAATGAATTGTTGAAAATCCCTGCAACTGTCAGGATGCCGCCTGTGCCAAATGTAGGATCGAGCGAGCCATCGCCATTGAACCTAATGTAGATGCTGTACAGCCCTGAACAACCAACACAATAACCATTGCCTGCCACCAGAAATTTGCCATCGGGCAGCAATTTGAGTTTGGACAATTCTGATGAATTGATATTGATAGGGTATGATCCGAAAATCTGTCCTGATTCTATTAAGCCGCACAAACCAAATGTACTATCGCCGGTAAAGTTTTGTTTCATACGGAAGATGTCCATATTGTTGTAGCCGCAAGCACCGCCATAGGTATAATTGCCATAGCCTACGCCAATCACCATATCATCGCTTTGCACAGCCACGTCGCTTATTACCTGGCCGCCAGGGGAAAAGGTAACGCAGCCACCCACAACCAGAGAAGCCCTGCCATAGGCGCCAACTGTAGAATCGGGTCTGCCTTCCGGGGTGTATTTTACCATAGTTACACCCAGACTGCTGTTTACGCCAATGATCATTGAGCCGTCCGACTGCTGTACGATTTTATTTGCAGAAGGCCAGGTAAGACCGGCAGAATAGCCAATACCGTGATACGTGCTATCAAGTACCTGCGCACCGGCTGCAAACGAGGCAAAGGCAATCGCAATTGTTAGAATTTTTCTCATAAAGCCTGTTTTTTTTAAATTTGAAATTAGAAAATTATACTTCTGTCGGGATAGTTTTGTGTACTTTTTTTGCTAACAATTTCCATCGCAAAAGCAAATTTAAACCACAGAGTTACACAGAGTTAAACACAGAGTTGCACAAAGTAGTCAATCAAAGACAAATGCACTTATTTATCCAGCACAAAGTATAGACAATTTATTTTATATCGATGCAAATTATAGCTTAGTGATTTTCCATGTATTCCTGACGCCGTCTGTTCCGCTAAGCTGTAGTATATAGTTGCCGGTTGAAAGCCCGTTGATGTTTACAGCCTCAGTACTCGAAACAGTAGTTCCAGATTTTACCGTTTGCCCCAGGTTGTTCAAAATGCGGTATGTGGAATTTGGCTGTGCATTTTCTATATTAATTTCATCGTATGCCGGGTTGGGGTACACTGTCGGAGTACCGGTAAGCGATGAAAGAGATGGAGTGGACAAAGGATGATAGGTGCACGTACTGATTTCATCCATCCTCATGCGTACGATAAACATGCTTTGCGCTGTAGTTGATGAAGACAAGTTGATAGCGCCGCAAGCAAGTGCACGGTTGCCGCAAACATTATTGATCTGATAAAGGAAAGTGCCGGCCTCCCATGTGGAATGAGCCCCGAAATTGAAGGTGTCAACACCGATGCCATTGAATGTAGCGTCGTAAGTGCCGTCTTCATTCAGCCGCCCGATGTATGCACAGGCATAGTAGTCGTTCATGCCATAACCGGTAACCACGAGTTTGTTGTCGGGCTGGATATAAAATGAAGTGATGGTATTGACGCTATAGCCGGGTACATTGATGGTATCGAATCCGCCCGGAACGATAGTAGAATTGACGCTGCCGTTGGTATTCAGCACGATAAGATTGCTGCTGATACCATCTGAACCAATAATTACGTATTTGCCATCGGCTCTCTGCTGGATTGCAGTAGCCGTGTTGAATGAGCCCGACGGCATAGCCACAACCCCATAGACGCCAAATGTGCTGTCTACCACGCCTGCTGAAGTAATGCGTATGGCTTGTGGAAAAAGTTCGGCCCCTGATGTTGGCGGCGTGCTTGTACCCAGAACCACGATATTGCCCGAAGCATCTACAATCATGTCCCAATAATTACCCATGTCGTTGAGGAACGAATTGGTAGTGCAAATGCCGTTGACACCAAATGTGTTATCCAATGTACCATCGCTGTTGAAACGCATAATTAATGTGTAGATATCGAATACACCAGATACTTGCCCGAAGCCGAGAACGATAAACTTACCATCTGGCAGCATTTTGATTCGGGTAAGGTGAGAATAAGTGAGATTGACGGGATAAGAACCCAAAATCTGTCCGGCATGTATCATACCACATGCTCCGAAAGAGCTATCGGGGGCGCCATTATTTTTCATCCTGAACATAAACATATTCTGATAACCACACAGGCCGCCATAAGGATATTCGCCATAACCTATACCAATTGCCATGTCGTCGCTTTGAATGGCGATATCGGTTATCACATTAGCGCTCGACCCATAAGTGAGGCAAGTGCCAACAATCAATTGTGATACTCCCGCAGTGCCGTAACTGGAATCTGCATTTCCGGACGCTGTAACCTTGCAAAGGGCTGGATTCATTGAATTATTGACGCCAATGACAAAAGAACCGTCGGACAACTGACTGATGCGATTGGCCGGAGATGCCACAGCGCCAATGGAATAGCCTATGTGGTCGAACGAAGAATCAAGCACTTGCGCCTGCGCTGCAAAGCAAGCTGATACGAAAGCTAATGTTAGTAATTTTTTCATAACATTGAAATTTTTATTTTTTTTGATTGTTACTTGAATGTTTTTTTGTTGATAAATTTTTGAATTAAATTTTACTCAATATCGATATCTGGTAAGACCTGAAAGATTTTATACTATGCAAGACAGCCTGTTGAAAAATGTAGTTGGGTAAACGCTCCCCCGTTTTAAAACGGATACTACTAATGCACTATAAAACAATCTTGATTTTGTACTTTGCAAAGGTAATTGTCGCTTCCTATTAAAATTATCCGCTTTTAAACGGATATAAATTGTAAAAACAGAATAATTATGGGCATTTTTTTTATCAATGGTTATATTCTTACTTCCATCACATTTCTGGCTTTTTTGTTGAGCCTGTATAAATGGAAAGTGGCTGATTTGGCAGGAAGGCTGCTATTTCTAAACGTTGCCTTAAACTTCACTATGGGCGCCTATGAATTTCTTATCACAATACCCAAAAATGTGGCTTATCACCAGACATTTTTTGTCCTGGATCTGGTTACCCAATGCCTGTTTTTTAATTATTGCGCCGCCGGGATGCACAAAAGAAAAATCGGGCTGTTTGCCATAGGTGTTGGCCTCAGTTCCTGGGCTACATTGCTCTATTATTTCAGAAACAATATTACCAATCATTCTGTGCCCGATTATCTCAATTCCGTGCAGGGCATGATCAATATACTTCTCGCTATAGCGTCTTTATACTTTTTGTTTACCGAGCATACAACCACTCAGTTGCGTTCCAGACCGGTGTTCTGGTTTGTAACTGCTATTCTATTTTGCTGGGCTACCACTTATTGCTTCTGGGGGTTTCAGGATCAGTTAAAAAACAACAAACCGGTATACCATTTTGCAGTCATTTTTATGCTCATCATGAACGACATATATTACCTGTTGTTGATTTTCGGCTACTTACTGTACCGCAAAAGCCGGCAGAAAGAGATTGTTAACCCCCTAAATGCCACACCAATTGAATGATGTATCTGTATTGACGGGGTTTGTGACCGGCACCATAGGTTTTGTTCTGCTTGTAGCCGGGCTGGTAATAATGGTAGTAATGCAGATAAGCCGGAAGAACCTGTATGCCATGGATATGAAACAAAAGGAATACCAGTTTCAAAACGAATTGCTCAACTCGCAGATAGAAGTGCAGGAACATTTGCTGAACGAAGTATCTAAGGAAATACATGATAACGTGGGTCAGGTGCTGAGTCTGGTAAAGGTACACCTGTTCACAATAGGCAATCTGGTTGCCGACCAAAAAGCTGCAGAACTTGTGGACACATCGTCGCAACTCCTGGACAAAGCCATAGAGGATCTGCGCACCATAAGCCATACCAAAAATACCGGATTATTGCAACGCATGGGGCTGGAAGAAATGATACGCAAAGAGCTCAACTATATTGATTCGCTCAAGAACCATCAGTGTGAATTTTATGTGTCGGGTGAGCCTTTTTCGTTGGATGCCGAAAAGGAACTATTGGTGTATCGCATAGCACAGGAGGCCATACACAACAGTATAAAGCACTCAGGCTGCACAAAAATCACCGTCGATTTAATGTTTCAGCCCAACATACTTCTGCTGGTGGTAGAAGACAATGGCAAGGGCTTTGATGTAGAAGAAAAAATGAAATCGGGAGGCATTGGGCTACAACATATGGTGCACAGGGGCAGGGTATTGAACGCAGATCTGGACATTATATCCGCACAGGAGAAGGGTACTAAAATTTCACTTACAATCCGGCAGGAATCATGAACACGACAGACAAAATATTAGTAGGCATTGCAGACGACCACACCTTGCTACGCAGGGGATTGGCAGACCTTATAGATTCTTTCGGGCCATTCAAAGTGATAGCTGAAGCCAACAATGGCAAAGAGCTGATTGCCTCGTTTCATCAATTGCCACTGGCGCCGGACATCTGCATTCTCGACATCAATATGCCGGAACTGGATGGGTATAATACCCTGCTGCAAATGCGGCAATTGTGGCCGGAGATAAAAGTATTGGCGCTATCTATGTACAACAGCGAATTTACTATCATCAGGATGCTGCGGGCCGGAGCCAATGGGTATCTGCTGAAAAACTGCCATCCCAACCAATTTAAAACCGCATTGGAGCATATCTATGAATTTGGCTTTTATGAGTCTGAACTCACGGAGCGAAACAATCAGCACATTGCAGGAAACAACACTGCGACGATAACCCCCAAGGAACTGGAGTTTTTGAGCTGGTGCTGCAGCGAACTGGTGTATAAAGAAATAGCAGACAAAATGGGCATCAGCCCCCGCACGGTAGAAGACTACCGCGACAACCTGTTCAGAAAACTAAAAGTGAACACCCGAACCGGGCTGGCTATGTATGCTATAAAGGCGGGAATTGTGATGGCGGGGATGTGAATAAGGCAAAACATGCGCTAATTATCTTGTAAAAAACTACTATTCATTTCTTTTTCTCATTAGGATTGCAACATTGCCATAAAATCCGTCAGCCATACTTTGGAGGGTATGCGATACATCATGTTCATCGCCTAATTTACTGGTCCACATCCCATCAGACATTTGTCTGGATGCATGAGTAGGCTTACCTGCTTTGGCGAATATTGCAATTTTCTGGAACCCTTCCTCTGAAGAGTCATCTGTACATACTTCATAACCGATGTCTTCGAACAATAATTGAAAAGCTTCTAACGTTTCCGTCATTGGAATATTTTTCGGCCAGTATCTGTTAGGGTGAGGCCAATACCATGCGGTGGAATCTTCATAAGCCCAAGCAATACAATTATACGAAATGCGATCTATGCCTCTGGTGGATGGACTAGTTTCGATAAAAGGAGATTGAACTGAATTTGGAAATAAAGCAATTATATCTGGGTGTAGCGCCATATAAACAATTCATAGAAATTCAAAAACTTACATTATTATCTTTTGCCCACTGTACCCAATCTTTCATCATTTGCTGTATTTTTCCCCTGTGTTCAGGCAGCACCGGATTGATTCCTAACAGGATATTTAATGCTTCGAACCAATGATTACCAGTATCCACCATATCTCTTAATAGCAAGGGCACAACATCCTGTCCCAATGAAATAATTTGGTTATATGCAGGGTGATTGATCATATCTGTTGTATTTGAAGAAAATCTTGTATCCCTTTCCCAAATCTCTTTGTATTTTTCAAACTCGTGTTTTAAATGATCTATTTTTTCTTCTTTAGGTTCATCAACGGCAAATAATATTAATTCTAACTTTTTCCCAACATAATCTATTGGAAGATGAATACTTATATCCTGATTAGCGGGTGTAACAATAGTTCGTATCATAATTTTGCAAAATTACAAAAATATGTGCAGCTAATGTTTCCTGATTCATGTCTGGCGGCCATTGGCATGTAGTCTGGTTATTATTTATACCGTCAGATGATTTCGTAGTTTCATTATGCAATATATGCAATGATTAAGCTAGCGATTTGTTGGTATCTCATTGGGTATAAAGCATTTTTAAAACAATATAACTTTTTTCTGCGTTCGCAAACCTATAGTTTGCCAGATTAATTGGTATTCAGGTGCGCTATCTTAACCATCGGATCAATTGGCTTGGGGCTAGTATTTCTTATCCTCGTTTTGAGAGATAATGGCTGACAACTCTCTATTCAAAAATTGTTCTAATTCGTGCTTGTTCGGCAATGCAACGAGGTATTGAGAAATAAAAACATTTTTGTCCATGCCTGCTGTTGCAAATTCTACATGCTCCTGATCTTTGTCCGTGCAAAGCAGTATCCCGATTGGCGGATTATCGCCAGCCCTTGTTTCGTATTTCTTGTAGTATTCGAGATACAAGTTTAACTGGCTTGCATGGGAATGATGAAATCGCTCGGTTTTTAAATCGATCAGCACATTGCAATGTAATATCCGGTGATAAAAGACAAGATCCACATAATAATGTTTGTTATCGATGAGTATTCGTTTTTGTCTCGATTCAAAACAAAAGCCTTTTCCCAGTTCCAATAAAAATTGCAATAAATGATCTATGAGCGCTTGTTCCAGATCTTTTTCAAGAATCACCTCATGAGGTTTAAGTCCAATAAATTCAAAAACATAAGGATCTCTGATAAAGTCCGGAACGGATTGAATGTCTGAATTTTGATGCGTTAACGCAATCAGTTTTTCTTTGTTTCCAGACAGCCCCGTACGTTCATAAAGCAAGGAACCAATTTGTCTTTTCAATTCTCTTAAACTCCACGTTCCTTTTATGCACTCTATTTCATAAAATAATCTCTTTAAGTGATTTTCTATGCTGATAAACTCGACAAAATGAGAATAGGACACACGTTTCAATAAATTGACATAGTGAATGTCTGGTATATTCAATTCGGGGGACGCTGTCCCCCGAATTTGGTTGGCAATTATCTCTATATTTGAGCTTTGAGTTTCGGGGGTTGACGACTCCCGAATTTGATTGGAGATAATCTCTATGTTTGAACTTCCAAATTCGGGGGACAGTGTCCCCCGAATTTGATTTAAAGATTTTTCTATGTTTGTATCATGAAATAAAGAACCTGAAAATTCGTGAAAATCGTCTGTTTTGGATAGGATGTGGGCTATTGCAGGATAGGTAAGATAAAACTGGCGGTATCTACGCAGTTCCCGTTCATCTGTATTGGGAATTTTTAATTTAGATAATTCTTTTGCAATATTCGGGAGCAATGTTTTGCCATATTCCGCCCTATCGTTGCCGTTTTGTTCAAATTCCACAATATAAAAGCCAAAGAACCAGTTTCGTAAAGTCAAACTACTGTTTACAGCACGAATACTTTGTTCCTTCAGTTCAAGGTTTACTTTATTCAGCGCGCCAATTAGTTCTTTAAATTCCATTGCTTTTGCGTTTGAAGAGGCAATTTATTACTTATTTTTTGATGGAGCATACCCATCACAAACGGCAGGCAGTGAGTAGCATTTTCGAATCTGAAAAAAATTTCTGATCAACCAGGTATTTACAAACGAGTTGTTTATCTTTGAGAATGATTTTATGTTAAAGGTGGTGTTCTTCTACAGCTACTTTCCCCGTTTACATAGAATCTAAAAGCTATTGCGATTCGATAAATGCAGTACCTGTCATTGCTGAAACCAAAGGAGATATTCAAATCAACCCAAACCCGGCATTTTCAGATTTTACCATCCGGTATGTTGTTTCGGGTAATGCTATTTTAGTCGTCACAGATGTGACGGACAGGGAAATTTACAAAACCGTTTTGAGCGCCAATCAAAACAATGAAACCATCAATTGTGCTGCGTGGGCGCATGGGCTGTATTTTTATCGTACTGAGGAAAATGGAGCTGTCATGGGCTTGGGTAAGATAGTTGTGGAGTAAAAAGCTTGTTGA
>Ga0007870_1000219_pt1 | contig 21582 bp, 21 predicted proteins | sample CryBogCBH04Jul08_FD_71207 | JGI IMG/M metagenome (GOLD analysis project Ga0007870, IMG submission 71207) | Freshwater microbial communities from Crystal Bog, Wisconsin, USA - CBH04Jul08 | ecosystem: Environmental > Aquatic > Freshwater > Lake | place: Crystal Bog, Wisconsin, USA | collected...
GCAAGGCGCTGGAATGGTGCGAGGTGGCTAACGTACTGCGCATCCAGTTGGAGCGTATGCAAAAGCCACTGTTCTCCACCTTGCGCGAATACGCTTTATACTATGGCGTTACCAAAGATATGCTGGACAGCCTGAGCAAGGAGATTGTAATCATGCATCCCGGCCCCATAAACAGAGGCGTAGAAATAAGCTCCGATGCCGCCGATAGCAAACAATCCATCATCCTGAATCAGGTGGAAAACGGCGTAGCTATACGTATGGCTGTCATTTATCTGCTTTCGGGTAATAGGGGGTTGAATGTGGGGATATGATAGACTGTAGTGATTTGGCACGATATTTGAGTTAAAAAATTCGAAATTCTTTAGTATCGTCATTTCTCAATTATCAAATTATGTTGCGCAAGTTCTTATTACAATATTATGAGACCTTAAAAAGCGGCAAAACCTGCAAAATTCTATTTTGCATCTGCACACTTTTTGTGTATTCTAACAGAATTTCAAAGTCCTTTGCGCAGGCGCGGGCAGGTGATCAGGAGCTATCAGTAATGATTGGCAAAGGTTCATTTACCCAACAAGTTGATTTACCCATGGCGGATCCTACCAGCACCAAGCATGAGGATGTTGAGTTACAAAATTTATCAGATAGTTATATATACACAGCTAATTACCGTATTTATGTGCGAGATCGACTTGCGTTGGGTTTGAGTGCCAGCACAGAATCCTTTTCATTCTCTGTGTTTGATGATTCAAAGCCTTCTCGGTTCACACTAAATGGAACCGTTGTTAATATTGTTGTTGACTTAAAACATATCTATCGCCAAAGTAAATATTTTCAATTCTATAGCGTTTATGATTTAGGCTTTCGATACTATCATGAAACTGAAAATCCTACACAGCCAGAAACTTGGATAGCGAAATACATGTTCAATACTCAAATATCTCCTTTGTGTTTTAGCTTTGGCAATCCTATTTCTGCATTCGTAGAATTAGGCGTAGGCTATAAAGGGTGGGTTTGCGGTGGTATCAGTTACAAAATCAGATGTTCCAAAGCAATTCTCCAAAAATGAATTCAGCAGGAACAAACAACAAGGAAGTGAGTTGGAATTGGCGATAATATATCGAACGCCACCAACCATACGAATTTCAGTAACAGGCGAATTCCAAAACTTATTTCCAATTATGAAAACTACATTTCCTGTTTATGATACTTATAGGCCTATAGATTTTATTGTTTTGCATCGAAAATTTTCGCAAATGCAAAAGTCATTCCTCCTCATAGTCGCTCTCTTATTTCTAAAATCCGGATTAGCTTTATCAGCGTCTGTCGATTCCGCGCAACGTAAAAAAATTCCGGTAGAGTCTTTTCACGTACAGCTTAGCGTAGTGAACCAATGGCATGGTAAAATGAATTTCCCCTATTCAGGACCGGCAAGTCTGGATAGCAATCCTGAAAGCAAGCTATCTCTTACCGCCACGCTATTTTATGGTCGCAAGCTGTGGAAGAATGCGGCCATCTACTTCAACCCCGAAATTACCGGCGGCTCCGGATTTTCGAAAACTTAGGGTGTAGCCGGCTTCCCAAATGGCGAAATCTACCGGGTAGGCGACCCTACACCCACACCCGTTGTCGCACGATTGTTTCTCAGGCAGTCGTTTCCCCTGCCAGGCGCCACCAATTTTCCGGTAGATGACGGTTTGAACCAGGTAGAAGGATTCCTACCTGATTCAAGAATAACTATCAATATCGGGAAATTCTCACTGCCCGATTTTTTTGACTACAATAGCTACAATCATGATGCACGCTCACAATTTCTCAATTGGGCCCTGATGGGCCAGGGCGCATGGGACTATGCCGCCGATACCAGAGGTTACACATCGGGAATTGAAATAGAACTGGTGAAGCCCGCCTGGCAACTGAGATATGCTTTTGTGCAAATGCAAAAGACTGCCAATTACATAGATATGGACATGGATATGCTGAGAACACACGGTCAGTGCATTGAATATGCCAGGCAATCGCCGGTGAAAAAACATCCGGGATTTTTCACGCTCAACTTTTTTCGCAATACTTCGGGAGCTCCTTACTATGCTGATGCAACCAACCTGATGCGCCATGGCGACTACTCTCTGGTGCCAATCATTGCCGGACAAGTTGCCACGCCTTTATCCGGACACAACAAATGGGGGTTTGGCATCAATTTGTAGCAGGAGATTGCCCAAAACATAGGCGCATTTTGCAGATACAGCTGGAACGACGGCAAAACCGCTACCTGGTCTTATTCTGACATTGACCACAACCTGCAAATAGGCTGCAACATCAGTGGCAAGGTTTGGGGTAGAGATGCCGACCATTTTGGAATAGCCCAGGCTGTGGACGGAATTTCGAAAGAACACCAGTTGTATCTGGCAGCAGGCGGCTATTCCTTCCTTATCGGCGATGGCGCACTGAAGTATGGCAACGAACTGATTACAGAAATATTTTACAACTTCAGGTACAATAAATTCTTATCCATTAGTCCCGATTTTCAGTTAATCATCAATCCCGGCTACAATCAGGACCGGAGAGGCCCGCTCTCAATACCAGGTATAAGGGTGCATGTTGAAATGTAGATGCTAAAAGCTATCCGGTACCAACCTTGTCAATCATTATCCGGGGTTGAGTTTCTTCAGCCCGCTTTTTGCCTCCTTCGGTACAACAATGCCTTCCTTCCTCTGCTGCCCAACCAGAAAATCAATTCCAAAACTCAGCTTTTTCGCGGCCGGCGACTTTGGGTCCAGCATCCGCCAGAAAGGCGTTATCTCATCTATACTTTTGCCAGTCTGCTTATCTTCCCATGCGGCTTCCGATACAATGCGCACAAAAATACCCGATGTTATCGGGCAGCAATATTCCGCATTATACGCTACTGCCAGGTCTTTGCGCATCTGTTGCAGTGAGGTGAATGTGCCTTCCGGGATGTGCCTGATGTAATTGTTCACAATCTCAGGAGTAGCAATCAGCATTTTTGCGCCCTCAGGCACGTCGGCAAATTTCTTTTGCGTAATCTCAACTTTAGCCGGAAAACCCGGATGCATTTTCTCATGCCATGTTTTTCTTTTGTAGGCCATGGTGCAAAATTACCGGGAAAGATTAATAGCAAGCAGCCATCCTGGATTTTAGAAACGTGTTTCATTTGTTTCGCCGCCGGCAAGTCAACCATTAATATTAACTTTGACTGTCAGGCAGAATTATTTTTTGCCTCTCTCATCAAATTGTCATTGAAACAACTTTTGTAAGCATGTATTCGACAAAAATGAAACCAACAATTTCAATATCCTTTTTGTTGCTTGCAACAATCCTGTTTAGTTGCAATTCTGTAAACAACCCGGTCAATAGCCCGCAACAAGCAACACATGCAGATTCGTCAAAAGTCTCCGCTGATTATAATTCAATTATGGATTCTATACGAAATACGCTGCAGGGAGCCTCTTTTCCAGACACAATCCGGAATAAAAAAATATTCCTGTTTTCAGATAATGTGAAATACGACACTTTTGAGTTGAAAATTAGTCCGGGTCTGATTGCAAAATCAACGGCAATCTACACCATAAAAACATCAGAAAATCGTGTAATCTACTGTGATAGCTTTCAAACAGCATGCTTTGAGTATTACATTTTCGAACCCGATTCAATTCCCGCCGGCGTGCCGGACGATAGCAAATATTCTCTCCAATATGCCCGCTCTTTAAAGAAAAGCCAATATGAAGCCTATGCAATGGATAAAATAAACAGATTTTTTGATGGCATATTTGTCACGGCAGATTTGATAAAACAAATCGCAGGAGATAACGAAATCACGAACAAAGCATTATTTGATAAAGTCATCAACGACACAACATTAAAAGTTATAAGTATTTAATGTGAGTGCTGCGACGAGGGGGGAAGCTTTTACACCTATTCACCTGAAGATGGTAATGCAGTCGAACTTTTTTCATCCGATTAGTAATACTAAAAATTCTTTCATTGTTGTTGCTATTTCAATTGTCGATATCGTCCGGCCTCTCCGGACTGAGCCTAACGCTTTCATTCAATCCGGCCAACATTCCATGCCCCACAAAAGCAAATCAGTACATCGGCCAATGTTTAAGTATCAGGGTAAACACGATTAGGAGTTACTCCAAACCTGTCCGTCCTTCGGTTACCCTTCAGGGGATAGGAGTAAAACTGATAGGCAACCAGCCCAAACCTGTCCGTCCTTCGGTCACCCTTTAGGGGATAGGGGTAAAATAATCGGTCATCCAATTCATGAAGCAATAACCCCAAAAAATCCAAACTTTATTTTGACAATCCAATTTAATTGATTATTTTTGCGCCAGATCTTTGATAAACCCCCAAAATAATCATGAATACCCCAAAACTCGACGAAAAAATCCGTGCCCAGCGCCTCTACATCCAGACCGACCTCTCTCAATCTCAAATTGCAGACATTCTCGGCATTCATCGCAAAACACTTTACCTCTGGATAGTCGAAGGCAAGTGGACTCGTTCCCGAATTTCTGACAACCTCACACCCTCGCGCCTCATCCAGCAGTATTACACCCAGCTCGAAACCCTCAACTACCAAATCTCCCTGCGCCGCGATAAAATCCCCGATTCCGACGATCTTGATGCCATTCGAAAACTCACCGCAGCCATCAGAACCCTCACGCCCCGTCAGTCCAAAAACCAAACCGCTGCAACAATGTGCGAGTTTCTTGACCACCTCAAATCCTCTTCATCCAATGAAACAATTCTTTCTGAGCTCAAACCTCATGTCCTCTCATTTATCGCCTCCAAAGACCCCTCGCTGTTCATCGAAGATTTTTTTACACCTCCGCCACCCGAACCACCCCTTCCCGAACAGGATTTCTCAACAGAACCGGAGCCCGAAGCAGAAGCCATAAAACTCGCCCAATCCCCAACTCCCGACGAACAGAACATCCTTGAAGAAGAAGAAATAAAAAACATCACGAAATTCGTAAAATCACTCTCCCAATCCCCAAACTTTCCCACCGGGGAGCCCGACCTTGACCCTGAAACTTTTCAGAAAATCATGAACCGTGCATGGTCTTCCCCAACTGTCCTTTATCCCAATTTATCCTCCACACTCACACCCGCACTCACCTCTTCGCCCTCGCTTGCAACCGCTCTCACTCCTACTCCATTTTACCTGACTTCCATTTCTCCTTCTCTACATTCTTCCTCTGTTTCTCTAACTCTTTCCCTTTCTCCCAAGGCGGCATTTGAGGCATTTCAAAACAATACAACAATTGATATACCTTGTCACAACTACCTCACAATCAATTCACAAGACAACTATTGCAAATCTTCAACAAGCGCTCCAAATGCCCCACAACAACAATTTTTCAATCATGTTCACGGTTTGCCTTAAAACCAAAAAATGCATGTTAAAATGAATTGAAAAGTGGAATAATTGTAATTTTGACTTTTCAAACGTCAAATGCAATCGAAACTATAAATAATCATGAGTGCAAAAAAGAATTTGTTCGAACATTCCGAATATAAAGTAAAATTATTTTCACATTATTTGTCGATATATCTAAACATAATAGCAAGATCAGAAGTCAAAACAATATATCTCTACGATTTATTTTGTGGAGAAGGTATTTATGAGGATGGAGGCAAAGGAAGTCCAATTGCAGCATTGGAAGTTATCAAAAACCATTACGAGACCAATAATTCAACCTGTCCAAATATAAAAATCATATTTAATGATACAGGGATATCTGAAATTGAACCATATAAATTGAAAAAAGATCGGGTGCGGGAATTGGCTGAAACAATTTTCAAACCTACAAATGTTGAGATTGCCTATTTAAATATTGATTACTCGGCAATCGTCGAAAAAGTAATTGAAAGAAATAACAAATTAAAAAGCAATGAAAGATCCTTAATGTTTATTGATCCTTGGGGATATAAGGAAATTAACCCATTAGATATTAAAAGACTTATTGGAAATGGTAAAACCGAAGTTCTGCTCTTCCTGCCAATTTATTTTATGTTTAGATTTGCTGAAAAAGCAAAGGATAAAGATTTTAAAGGTGGCGAAGCATTAAGAAATTTTCTTGGCCAATTGTTTGGCTCAATAGACAATCTTCCAAAATGCAGTAATCAATATGAATTCATTTACTTAATCCAAGATCAATTTAAAAAATATTTAGAAATAAAATTTGTAGATTCTTTTAAAATTGAAAGAGATAATAGTCAATGGTTTTCATTGTTCTTTTTTACTACAAACACAAAAGGATTTTTGAAAATGCTGGAAAGTAAGTGGAAACTTGATCAAAAACATGGAAGTGGTTTCAAAATGGGAGATATTTATACGCTTGATATTTTCGATGAAATAAGCCTCACACAATATGACAAAAAAGTTTTTAATTATTTAAAACTAAATCCTACTGCTACAAATCAAGATTTAGTACTTTTTGGAATGGAAAATAATTTTCTTCCAAAACACACTAAACAAGTTCTTGATAAGTTGAACGAAATATCTAAGATTGAGATTATTTCTTTGGATGGACAAGAGGCACGAAGTTATTACTTAGGGAATGAGAACAGATTAGTAAATATTAAACTTAAGTAAACAATGGCACAATCAAGCATAGAATGGACAGAAATGACCTGGAACCCCACCACAGGTTGCAACAAAATATCCGATGGCTGTAAGTTTTGTTATGCAGAGGTCATGGCAAGACGGTTGAAAGCTATGGGGGTTGAAAAATATGCTAATGGATTTGATCTTACCATGCATGAAAATGAATTAGATACGCCATATACCTGGAAAAAGCCCAAAATTGTATTTGTGAACTCCATGAGCGATTTATTTCACAAAGATGTACCAATTGAATTTATACAAAAGGTTTTTAAAGTTATGAAAAACAATCCCCAACATGTTTTTCAGGTACTTACAAAACGTGCTGATGTCCTGGCTTATTACGACAAAGAAGGATATCTGGAATGGTCTCACAATATTTGGATGGGCGTGTCTGTAGAAAATTACAAAAATGTAAAACGTATAGAACTGCTCAGACAAACTAATGCCAGAACAAAATTTCTTAGCTGCGAACCATTGATCAGTGCGCTGCCGGATATGAACTTGCAGGGTATAGACTGGGTTATTGTTGGTGGCGAAAGCGGTCGAACACCCCGGCCAATGAACGAAGAATGGGTGCAAGATATAAAATTGCAATGTAAAAATGTTGATATTGCCTTTTTTTTTAAGCAATGGGGTGGAACCAACAAAAAGAAAACCGGCAGAATATTGGATGGCACGACCTATAGTGAAATGCCAGCTACATACCCAAGTATGCCATAACTTCATTGCTCTCCATTCTTCCTCTCTTTCTCTTACTCCTCCCCTTACTCCCAATGTGGCATTTGAGGCATTTCAAAACAACACAACGATCAACATACATCCCCACAACTAACTCACAATCAATTCACAAGACAACTATTGCAAATCTTCAACAACCGCGCCAAATACCCCACAACAACAATTTTTCTTTGGATACAGTAATATTATATAAATATATTATTTTGCATTTATACTTTGTGCTGGCTAAATAAGGGCATTTGTCTTTGATTGACTCTTTTGTTCAACTCTCTGTGTAAATCGGAGCCTGCTCAGCTATTTTGCCGGGGTTCAAATTCGCATTTATAACGGAAATTGTTAGCAAACAAAGTGCACAAAATTATCCAACCAAAAATATAATATTATTTCACATCTACCAAACCCATCACCTCAAAAAAACCATCAATCTCCTCCGTCGTATTAAAACCATGCAGGCATACCCGCAGCCTTTCTTTGCCCTCAGGCACCGTTGGGCTCAGGATGGCCATCATGCGGTAGCCATTTTCACGAAGCGCTGCTGCTATGGCTTTGGCCTTAGCCACTTCGCCTATGATGCACGCCTGAATCGGGCTATGGCTGTCTGCCCAGTTGTTTTGGCCGGATGCAGCAATTTTTTCCCTGAAATACTGAATATTATCAAAAAGCTTTTTTGTCGAAAATTCGTCGGAGGCCAGATGATCATAGGCAACGGCGATGGTCGCAATCGAGTGGCCGGGCAAAGCAGTAGTGTAGATAAACGGCCTTGCAAAATTGATGAGGTACTGCCGCAGCAAATTGCTGCCTGCCACAGCAGCTCCGTGGCATCCCAGCGCCTTACCGAAAGTATGCACGCGGGCAAAAATCTGGTCATGAAGGTTCAGCGCGCAAACCAGACCCTCGCCATGAGTGCCAAAAACACCTGTCGCGTGGGCCTCATCCACAATCAGCGATGCGTCATACCGGCCGCAAATTTCCGCAAGTTCACGAAGCGGAGCCATATCTCCATCCATGGAATATACCGATTCTACGATAACAATAACCGGGCACATGGCATCGGCATTTTTCAGCTTTTGTTCCAGATCGGCCGGGTCATTATGCCGGAATTTATATCTTTTCTGAGCAAGGCTCAGGCGCACACCGTCTATGATGCTGGCATGGCAAAGCTCATCATATACAATCAAAGTATCGCGGGTGGCAATGGATACGATCAGCCCAATATTGGCATTATAGCCTGAATTGAACAAAAGCGCAGCTTCTGCCCGATGGAATGAAGCAATACGCGCTTCAAGCTCTTCAGCAAAAGTACTGTTGCCGGAAAGCAATCTTGAGCCGGTAGAGCCCGAACCGGGTACAACAAAATGCCTTTCAGCAACCAGCCTGTCCAGCACTCCCGATGTTGCGAGACCCAGGTAGTCGTTGGATACGAAATCAACACCCGTTAGTTGCTTTGGGAGCATGCGCAGGATGCCGTTTTGTTCCCTTACCGCCAGTTTGTCACGAAGGTGTTGCTCAAGCCGGTTCATGCACAGTTTCGGTACTGGCTGTATTTCTCTTCCGCTTATCGTCTACAAACGCGGCCATTGGGGTAAGTCCGAGTATGCGGAACATCTCCATATCTGAATTAAAATCAGGATTGGGCGTGGTGAGCAATGTATCGCCTGCAAAGATTGAGTTAGCGCCTGCCAGGAAGCACATAGCCTGTTCTGCCACCGACATCTCCAACCGTCCGGCTGAAAGGCGCACTGCTGATTCGGGCAAAACGATACGGGCTGTAGCTACCATGCGCACCATTTCATCGAATGACACACGCTCGTTGCCCTCCATTGGCGTGCCTTTCACCGGCACCAGAGCATTGATGGGCACTGATTCGGGATGCTGTGGCATGTTGGCCAGCGTAAGCAACATACCTACACGGTCGTCTTCGCTTTCACCCAGGCCTATAATACCACCGCTGCATACCGTGATACCGGCCTTGCGTACATTATCTATTGTGCCCAGCCTGTCCTGATAGGTGCGGGTGGTAATCACGTCAGAATAATGTTCTTCAGAAGTATCGATATTGTGATTGTAGGCGTAAAGTCCGGCATCTGCCAGGCGCGCAGCCTGCTCTTCAGTAAGCATCCCCAGTGTGCAGCAAACTTCCATGTTCATGCCATTTACAGCCTTCACCATTTCTATCACGCGGTCGAAATCGCGGTTGTTACGCACTTCGCGCCATGCAGCGCCCATGCAAAAGCGCGATGCGCCGCCTGCTTTGGCACGCTCTGCCATTTGCACAACGTCTTCTACCTGCAACAACGCCTGCACATTTACCCCGGTATGATACCTTGCTGCCTGCGAGCAATAGCCGCAGTCTTCAGAGCAGCCTCCGGTCTTTATGGACAGCAGGCTGCTCACCTGCACCTCTCCCATCACGTGATGTTGGCGATGCACATTGCCCGCTTCCAGCACCAGTGCCAGCAGCGGTCGGTTATAAATATCGCTTATCTCTTCTCTTGTCCAGTTATGACGAATTTCTGCCATTAAGTAAATTTTGTGGGCAAAATTACCTGTTTTCGGGGAGTTGGGGAAATTTAGGATTTTGACACGCTAATTCCGTTTAATACTACCCAAATTATCTCTATCTTTACCACTAAAATAAATGGTATGAAATTCAGAACCTTATTGGTTGCATCTTTAGCTATAATTGCTTTCTCCTGCAACAAAACTGCAAGCACTCCTCCTTCCAACAGTGCCAATGTAAATTTCGTGAATGGTTGCGTCTCCGGTACAGCAACGTTGAACATAGATCCCGAAGTGAATAATAAAGCAGTAACCGGTACCGGAAATATCGCCGTTTTGCACAATTCAGGTTACGTATACGTTTCTGCAGGCTCAAACCAACTTATTACCATGGCTGTACACGGCCTGGGTACTACTTTATGCAGTGGTGCATCTACGCTGTCTATCGATTCCAGCTATACTGTGTTTGCAGGTGGTTCTATTACGTCGCCCTCGTTTTTAGTAACCATGAACAATCTTTCAGCCCCCGCCACAGGATATGCAAAAATCAGATTTGTGAACCTAAGCCCCGATTCGCTTAACGAAACCTGTTACATCGGAACCGGCAGCACAGCCTTGGCTTCGAATGTAGGCTTCAATACAGCAACTTCGTATTTCGAAGTTGCAGCAGGCACTGCAAATGTTATTATGCTGCCTAGCAACAAGCCCACTGAAATTCCGGGTACACTTAGCCAGAATTTTGCCGCAGGCAAGATTTATACCGTTATGCTCACAGGTACTGCGGCCGGAATAGGCAATGCCGCACTAACCTATACGATAATCAACGATAATTGACAACCAGCGAAGACTGCTATTTATTTAGCAAGGTAACTTTGTAGCCGATAACATTTTGCCGACCCTTTTGTCAATTGGCAGAGTGAAGGTATCTTCCTTAATTTGATTAAGGTCAAGCCAAAACGTCTTTTCGTTTTCATTTTTGTTTTGGATAAAAGCGTCTGCCGGGCCGGCAACCCGATAGTATATCGAAATGATTTGTGAGACATCGTAGGCAGATAGCTGAAAAAAATCAGTTGTGTAGTAATGCCCCAGGATTTCAATATCTATGCCCAATTCTTCATGCCATTCGCGCTTCAGACAATCGTGCGTGCCCTCGCCATACTCCATCCCGCCGCCCGGAAACTTCACAATAGACTTACCTTTTATCAACTCGTCGTTCACCAAAACCTTGCCATCCCGTATCCAAAGGCCATACACCCTTATATTGAATCGTTTTTCCATACTGGTTTATCCAAAAATTTGTTTATCATAATTTAACACAGTGACGGGTAAATGTTATTTTTGCAGCCTTATCAAATATTGAACAAGCATGCAACAGAGCAAATTAATAACATTGGACGAGTTTACCATCATGGAGACCCGTAAATTTCCACAAGCTACAGGCGAACTTTCTTCCCTGCTACGCGATATAGGTCTGGCTGGGAAATTGGTAAATAAACAAGTGCGCCGCGCTGGCCTTACCGATGTTTTGGGAGAATATGGCGCAACGAATGTACAGGGTGAATCGCAAATGAAACTCGATGTGTATGCCAACGAAGCGCTTATCAACATTTTGAAATATAGTACAGACTGTGCAGGCATTGCATCTGAGGAAAACGATGAGTATGTAGCTTTTGATGACGCATTTTCCTACAACTCGAAATATGTAGTATTATTCGATCCGCTTGACGGTTCATCGAATATCGATGTGAATGCACCGATTGGCACCATTTTCTCCATATACCGACGTGTGAGTGAATTGGGCAAACCTTGTACCATCGAAGATTTTATACAACCGGGCAACAGGCAGATGGCTGCAGGATACATCCTTTATGGCTCCAGCACGATGATCATCTATGCTACCCGCCTTGGCGTAAACGGTTTCACACTAGAACCTTCGATCGGCGAATTTTGCTTGTCACACCCTAAAATACAATGCCCCGAAAAAGGCAAAATCTATTCGCTCAACCAGGGCAATACGGTGAAATACACCCCCGGCATGGTGAACTACCTGAATTACTGCATGGAGAGCAACAAAGAAGATGGCAGGCCACTGACTCATCGCTATATTGGATCGATGGTTGCCGACATGCACAGGACTTTAGTGAAGGGAGGGGTATTCATTTATCCTTCAGACAAAAGTTCGCCAAATGGCAAGCTGCGGCTGCAATACGAATGCAATCCTATGGCCCTTATTGTTGAAATGGCTGGTGGCAAAGCTGTGACCGAAAACGGAGGAAATATCCTGGATATCATACCTACAGAGTTGCACCAGCGTGTACCCATCTATATTGGCTCCCGTACCATGGTAGATAAGGCGATGGAGTTTGCGAAAGCATAGGTTAACGGTTTTGTTTTTTATACTATAAAAATTTGCATAGCTGCAATTGATGGTTGCGGCTATGCAAATTTAATTCGATGGCAAGTTATTATATCCTTCACTACGCCAAGATATCGTCAATAATTGACCCTGAATCTTCAAAATCTTTTTCACCGGTTGCCCTATTTCACCACTAAAATTCCCAATATAAACCCCTGCTGTGTTTTGTTTACAGGAATGGATTAATGATTTTTAGTCTGTTTTCAATAATTTGACCATGCTGCATATCTTCAGAATAAATTATATTGCAGTCCTGTAATACAGCCGCGGACAATACGGTTGAATCATACCATTGATAGCCGTATTTTGGTTTTATTGCAAGTGCCTTTTCAATTGTTAACATCGTAATGTCTGCAACAAAACAGAAGTAATTTAGAATATAAACATGGTGCTTAACTTTTTCGAAACTCAAATTATCAAACTTCCTGATCAGCACGTTCACATTTTCTGAAATAACTTGTGTGCTAATCACTGGTCTTGTCTTCAATATTGAGCAGGCAATGCTTTTTTTTCGTTCATCATCGCTGAGAAGATAAATAAATACATTACTATCAACAAATACCTTATCGCTCATTGGCTTCATCCCTGTTAAACTTAAAATTTGAAAAATTAAGCTTAATCGAATTATAGAACACATCCGGATTCATCACATCTACGCTAACACTGTCCTCATTTTCCCCGACAGGGAATACCAGAACTTCAACTCTTAATCCATAGAATTCTTTAGGCAGCACAATACTATGTTCCCTTTCCGTTGGTATAAATACTTGTCTGTACATAACGAATTATTTATACAAAAATAAGCATATTATTTTAAGGTACTTCCTAAAATAATAACGCTACATTTTCACAAACTTCTTCACTACATCGCCATTCTCACAACTGAACTTCACAAAATAAATCGCGGCAGGTAGCATGGCAATGTTCACTTTGGTATCATTTCCTACGATTGAGCCTGTCATCATTTGCTGACCAATCAAATTGGAAATGCTGTACCAATTGTAAACATTTCCAGTTGTTTTTATGGTAAGCTCATTAGTAGCCGGGTTGGGATACAGAACTGGCGTGGGAACAGAGTGTGGAGTGGTGGGTACGGACAATGGGCAGTTTACAACATTTTCGGTGGTATTGGTCATCACAACCGGGTTGTCGTCGAAGAAGATGCCTGCATGGCTGAAAATTGTTGTGCCTGTAACGAGACCCGGATAGGTATTGATTGTGTAAAAAAACATGCCGTCACATTGGTTGTTAGGGTCGTAAATGAATACCCAAAACCATACCTCGAACTGAATGTGAGTGTTAGCCTTGCCTTTGCCTGAACATTTTAGCTTTCTATACTCGAACTACAAATTGCAGAAAGCTAACCCGCGAAGTATAAAACCAAGTTTATGGAACCTGATCACAAAAGGCAGGTGTCAGCCAAATCGCAAATAGTGTTAGTCACGGAGTAGCGAATACTCTACTCAATCCCAAAACTATTTTTTTTTGCTGAGACTTTTTCTTTCATCGTTACAGACAGTGGGCTGTTGAATCTGTCACCCTGGGCAGAAACACATTTTCAAAGATCACAACATAAAAAAACAGGAGCCTGAATCGTAAGAGGCTCCTGTTTTTTTAACATTTAAATTCTCACTTCGTCACTGTCAGCGTCTGCCTCCGTACCCTGTCGTTCATGGTGAGGAATGCACAGCAGATACCAGCAGCTGAGTGGGTTGGTGACTGCTACAACCGCCCGTGGGCCTTGTTGCAAAATAGGGGTTCGGTAAGCAATGCGCTACCTTTAATGCCGGTGACAGACATTCGGGTTTTGCAGTCAGCATCGCAACTGGTCGACAGCGAGTAATTGCCGCCGGTGGGGTTACGACAAATGGTGATGAAACAGGGATAGGTGACATGGTGGCTTTAGTTTCAAGGGGCTAGCCTAATGGCATTGATAGCAGTGAACAGAAAAATAATAAGAACAAATATGCATTGTTTATTTTCATTAAATTGATTTTCTGATTGTTGTACGCTTTAATAGACGAATGGAGCATTGCAAACGTTAGACCCAAAATCAAAAAAATTTTTTTTGTATATCTCCAGCTCTGCTGAGTATCAATTAGGCATACCCAACAGAGGAGATATTTGATTATTCTGATATAACTGCAAAATTTGTTGCTGGAAAAAACTATTCATCTGGTATATCCATAAACGTATCCAGATCGCGTCGCTGCTTTTTGGTAGGGCGCCCTATCTTGCTCAGGCGTTTGCCGGTGTGAAAACTCAGACCCATCTTCTGCAGTCCGTCATTGGCATCCCCAGGAGTCAGGTCTACATATTGTTGTATAGCCTCCTGATAGCCCACCCTGTTTTGTATCAAACCTGTCACTTGTATTTTCCAAATCCGGTCAGGCGTTCTGATATCGTATATTTCGCCAATAGCTACTACTTTCGAAGGCTTAATAGCATTGCCGTCACATTTCACTTTGCCGTCGTCTATAGCTTTTGTGGCCAGCGTACGTGTTTTAAAGATCCTAATAGCCCACAGGTATTTGTCAATTCTCAGCTTCTCCGTCATTTCAATTCATTAAAAGTCCACAATTTGAGGCTGTCTATTGAAATCTCAGACCAGCTATCAGCATTCCAGAACATTATTTCCACATGATCGAAATGAGTTTCCGGTATTTTCAGATCAAAACCTATCGGTTTACGTTCACCTGGCTGCAGTAAATAACCAATCGGCCCGACGCCCTCCCGCACTATATTCACCGATTGATCCCGTTTACTGTCCACAAGCCTTAAAATAAATTGCGTACTGGCATTTTCGTTCGGCCTGGCGCCGAAAACTGCTTCCACGCGTATCCATTGCGCTCTTTTTTCATCCATTTCGAACTTATAAACAGAGCTCGCTTGCCTGTCTTTGTTTAGAATTATGGTCTTGTGGCTGCTGTCTGTTGCATATTTGTAGCAATCCCCCGTTTCGGTTTTAAAATTATTGGCATATACAAGATTAATGTCCCTGGCTTTTCCTTCAAACAAATCGCAACCGCCCATAAGAAATTTTGCGCTGTCGGGCTCGCTCCATCTGCCGGCCACATGCCAGTAATAAGCCCGGTTCATATGGTCGGGGTCATAAAGCCTGCCTCCATGATACATATAGGTTATCCATAGGTTCAAGTAAGTAAATAAAACGGCGAACGCTAAAAATATAACCTGCCAACTGCGCTTTTTCATAGCGGTTTCGGCCAATGCTGCCATCGGCAACACCAAAATAGGATAGCTCTGCACCATAGCACGGCCACCATACCACCATATATCCCAAGCGCTCACTACATAGTAGTTCAACAGAAAAAAAGCAATCACCGACAATTTGCCGGCACCCTTTTTCCAATAGGCGTAAATTCCAACAACCGAGAAGATAAAAAGAGGTGTATACCTTAGCCAACCCGTTCTGTAACTCAATGTATAATCATAAAAATGGGGACTCCTGAATGAAAAGGATTGATCGCCATAGCTATAATACAACCAGTGGCCGCTTGTGTATTTCCAGTAAATGAGTTGTATGGCATATACCACAAACACACAAGCAACAGCCATACTCAGTGGCTTGAGTTGTTGCTTCAGCCAAATTATGTGAGCCTGTATTGCATCTCTGCTGATAGCTGTGATTCCCCAACAAAGAGGAATAATACCCGCAACTATTTCTGTTGGGCGGGTTAATATGGCAAGGCCTACCAGCAGGCCTACCCTGATTGCATATTTCGTCTTAAGAGTGGTATAGAAATAATGAGTATTGAGCAGCAGAAATACATAAATTGTAAACAACCAGCAATGCGACATGCCGCAATCCACCGATGAATAGTTGAGATAGTTGCTACCAACCACGAGCAGAAAAAGTACCAGTGCCACAACTTTGTCTTCATAAAATAGCTTAAGCAGTTTGCGTAGATACCAGAGCCCCAACAGGGAAGCCAACAGCCCGCCTAATTGAACTGCAAGTTGATACGGTCGCGAAAAACCATCCCGTGGAAAACCCAACGGATCTGCCAGAAAGTGTGCTATAAAAAAAAATGGTGTCTCCATGAGGGCAACACCGGATGAATACTTCATAACATAGCTACCGTTTTCGCACTTTGTACCCTGCTGAAATTCATCTAGTGTAGGGTGGTATCTTTTGATGATACTGTCCTTGAACGACTGCCCTTTTAAGTCATGATAAATAAATATAGATGGCAAATACCAATAATAGCCTGATGCATCCCACGAGATAGCGGCTTCTGTACCTTCCTGTTTCCATCGCGGGTAAAAAAACAAAGAAGTATAAAGCATCAGAAAAGCACAAAAAAAATAGACAATCCTGGAAAACATGCACCAATGTACAAAATATTGCGTTGGTCAAAAAAATCAGGGCTTGGGCTTTTAAGCTGAAAGTGAATTTCAGCAGCAATGGTAAAACAAATGTAATATCCAAATAACAAGGGAGTATGTACACGTAACTATTAATTGTCTATTTTTGAGCGCAAAGCCGTTTGGCTTTAGAATCAAATGCAGTAGCCAATTTAACAGATCATCGGCTTATTTATAGTAGGAAGAATATTCAAATTTTTAAGACTGTTCATAGCTTTTTTTATTAAAAGCTTATACTATAAATAATTTCAGATAAAAATTGAATTTAATTGTTATTTTTGCCAAAAAAATTATTGAAATAGATGAAGGTTGCGCAATTGCCGACGAATGAACAAGAGAGAATAAAAGCCATCAATGATTATTATATATTGGACTTTTTGCCCGATAACGAATTCGACGATGTTGTGAACATTGTGAAAGAATTATGGGGAAGTGATTCAATTTATGTATCCCTCATCGATTCTACAAGAAAGTGGTATAAATGCAGTAGTACAGATATGCCGGCGGGATTGATAAAAGATCTTATTTTCGACAACCATATCAAAAATGAGGACTCTATTTTTATTGAAGATATTCGTTCATCTAGCCATACTCCGGTCAATCTCCAGTTTGCTGAAAATAAGCAGGTAGGCAGTTTGCTGCACTTACCTCTTTTATGTTCTGCCCATATTGCTTGTGGTGCTTTGACAATCATTGACCAGTCGGTTGTCGATTTATCTGAGCGTAAACTCAATGCACTCCGCTCTTTAGCTCGTCAGATTGCTGACAATTTGGAATTACGCAGGAAAGTCAACGACCTGAATCAGGTACAAATAGAGCAGAAGAGTGCCTATGCCGACCTCGAAAAATTCTCTTTTGTTGCTTCTCACGATCTTCGTAGTCCGCTCAACAACATAATATCGCTCACGCATTTGCTCAAGGAGCAGTTTGAATCTGAAATGAGCGATGAGGTGCGTGAATATGTTAGCTTTCTGAATAATGCAGCTATGCAATTGGCAGACCTGGTAACCGGAATTCTGGAATACTCGCGGTCTTCGCAGATATTGGTGGATAATAGAGAGCGTATCAATATCCCTGAATTGGTGCAGGAAGTTGCGAATCTGGTTCACACTCCGGAAAATATTGAAATTACGTTTGATAAAGAAGAGCAATTTATCACTGCAAGCAGAATTGCATTGAAGCAGATTTTAATGAATCTCTGTGATAATGCAATCAAACACAATGATAAGCCGGATGGCAAAATCAAAATTAAGTTTACAGAAGCAAAAAAGTATTATATTTTTGAAATAGCAGACAATGGTCCGGGCATTCCACCCGAAGATCAACGCCGCATTTTCGAACTTTTTGAACGGGTGAAGAGAGGTAACGATCACAAGGATGGTATTGGAGTTGGGTTGGCAATTGTGAAACGCCTAGTGGAAAAGTCTGGCGGCGAGATCAAAGTGGAATCAGAAGTTGGCAAGGGCACAACTTTTATTTTCACCATTCAGAAATAGATATTACAAAATTTAGTTTCTCTTTTGCTAATTCAAAGGCTGAGTAATCATATCTAATTGAACTGCTTTTGCAACATTGGCTTGACACACAGCAATCACTGTGTTGTTTTTATTATGCGATCACTTTGTTTCAGAAGGTATGTCATTGATCCTATTGTTTGCCCAGCAATTTTACCTTTACATTTTTGTCAAGATGTTTGAAGATGTCTCTGGCTAATATTACTTGTTCATTTGTCATATATGATTTCGGAATCATATTGAACATACTTTGTGATTCATAAATAAGGAACCAATTTTTTAATTCTTGAATTTTGAAAGACTTGTTCCATTCCGCATCAACATTGAAAGTATCTCCGGTAAGAACCATTTTCTCCTGTGTTAATTCACAGATCATATTTTCCTGCAAACGGCGATTGGAATTAAATTGCTTTTTCCAGGTATAGCGAAGTCTGAGGGGAGTACTTACAAGGATAACTAAACCAAAAACTAGTCCGGCAATGATTTCCATTTGGTATTCTGAAAAATTTGAGAAACATAATGTCAAACAACGAACACTTACCACGAATGCCCAAATTACCAAAAGGATTGTTACCGGTTTGCGGTAGTACAAAGAGTACATCAAATTGATGTACTCTTTACAAGTGATTTTTATTTTGAATTTCATATCACAGTGGCTCATTCTAAAATTTTAATTTATACATATACAAGTACCTAATCCTTATAAATTTTACCATAAAAATAATTCCCGCCTTCGGTTATTTTAATAAAATAGAACCCTGTTTGTAAAGAGCTGATATCAATTTGAGCATTCGAATTATTGAATAGTAACATCATAGCCGACTGGCCCAATTCGTTTATAAATTCGATGCTACCGATAGGATTGCCTGAATTGGCCTGTACTGTAATAGTATTTTGAGCAGGATTTGGGAAAATATTGAATTCATCTCCCTGATTACTGATTTGATGCACAAGATCGGCAGTATCGCATTCCCATGCTGTGTAAACTTTTATCGACTTTATTGCAACCGCTGTGCCACAGGAGTTTGTAACGGAATATTTCACCGTATCTAACCCGCCAGAAACGCCGGTAACAATACCTGTGGCATTTACCATGGCATGAGCATTAAAGCAAAGCCAGGCGCCGCCAGAAGAACTATCCATTAAAGTAATTGTTTCTGCAATACAAACTGTAGAAGGGCCATGAATTGAATCTACCGATGGCAGCGGATCAACACTCACCAAAAATATGGTAGAATCTATAGCAAGTCCATCACTTATCCTAACTCTGAAAGAGTCAACACCGGTATAACCAGTTGTAGGCGTATAAGAAAGACCTGACGGAATTACTTCACCTCCTGTGGAAGTTGTGGTATATGCCGCTACCAACGCGCCATGCATTGGCGCCCGCAAAGTGCTCCAGCTTTCTGTTTGCCCGAAATCTGAGTCCACAATTGCCAGAGCAGAATCCAGAGAGTAAGCAATTGCATTTTCGCAAACATCAATTCTGATCAATGATCCGCGCACAAAACGGGGCGGATGATTAGGACTCGTTATTTCGCGAACCCGATAGTTATGCCCATCGGCAATAAAAATTGCGCCATCGGCATCCATAAACAATCCGCCAACACCGTTTATTTCGGCAGCAGTTGCGGGACCTCCATCTCCACTGTAGGCAGCTGTACCGTTGCCTGCTATGGTTGTGAGAATACCCGACGAACTTACTTTTCTAATCCTGTAATTTTCAAAATCTGAAAAATAAACATTGCCTGAATTATCAATGCATATTGCGAGCGGGTCTTCCAGTTCTGCGGCGGTAGCCATTGTGCCATCCGGAGAAAAACCCGGTGTGCCATTGCCGGCAATAGTAGTAATGATACCTGAAGGGCTCACTTTACGTATCCTGTAATTAATATGGTCGCCGATATACATGTTCCCGGAGCCATCAATTCTTATTTGATTGGGATAATTCAGTGATGCTGCCGTTGCCGGGCCTCCATCGCCGCCATAAGTAGCATAGCCATTACCGGCATAAGTGGAAATTATACCTGCCGAATTTACTTTACGGATACGATTGTTTTGATTGTCGGAAATATAAATATTCCCTGAATGATCTGTACAAACATAATTTGGAATCCAGATTTCCGCCAATGTTGCAGGCCCGCCATCGCCGCTGTAGCCACCCGTACCTGTCCCGGCAATGGTAGATATGATACCGGAAGTATTAATTTTACGCACTTTTTGATTGTAAAAATCCGCAACGTATATATTGCCGGAATCATCCATCGCCAAACCGTACGGAAAATTAAACTGGGCTGCAGTCGCCGGACCTCCATCGCCGCCGGAACCGGTAGCCCCTGTGCCTGCGATTGTTGTGATGATGCCGGCAGCGCTAATTTTTCTAACTCTGTTATTCAGGCAATCGGAAAAATAAACATTACCCGCATTATCCGTCATAACATCGGCGGCATAATTTATTTTGGCTGAAGTCGCCGCTCCGCCATCCCCTCCAAAACCTGAAGTGCCGTTGCCTGCTATGGTAATGATATTCTGGCAAATTCCAAGAAAAGGGGCAATCAAAAAAACTGTTAACATTAGTCGTTTCATGACATAAAAATTTATAACAAAGGTAGTCGACTAATTAAAATATCCAAATAGGGTTTGAACGGTTACCCCAAAAATTTGAAATGGTTATATTTGCCGCAAAATTGAGGTTTGATGAAGAAAGCGCTAATTACAGGTATTACAGGGCAGGATGGAGCTTATCTTGCGGAGTTATTGTTGGGAAAAGGCTATGAAGTACATGGTGTAAAACGGCGCACTTCTTTGATCAATACAGGCAGGATTGACCATCTTTACAGAGACCCGCATGAAAAAAATGTGCGGTTCAAGTTGCATTATGGGGATTTAACGGATTCTACCAATATTATCAGGATTATTCAGGAAGTAGCTCCTGATGAAATCTACAATCTTGGCGCCATGAGCCATGTGCAGGTGAGTTTTGATGAGCCCGAATACGCAGCCAATACCGATGCTGTAGGCACCTTACGGATACTGGAAGCAATAAGGATATTAGGCATGAAAAATACCAGAATATACCAGGCTTCTACCTCTGAACTCTATGGTAAAGTACAGGAAATTCCGCAAACGGAGAAAACACCGTTTTATCCCAGGTCGCCCTATGGCGTGGCTAAGTTGTATGGATTTTGGATCACTGTAAATTACCGCGAAGCGTATGGATTGTATGCGTGCAATGGTATTTTGTTTAATCATGAGAGCCCTATTCGCGGAGAGACTTTTGTAACGAGGAAAATTACACGGGGCATAGCCGAAATCGTGCTTGGGCTAAAAAACAAATTATGGTTGGGCAACCTGGACGCGAAGCGCGACTGGGGTCATGCAAGGGATTATGTGGA
>Ga0007870_1000222_pt1 | contig 21451 bp, 24 predicted proteins | sample CryBogCBH04Jul08_FD_71207 | JGI IMG/M metagenome (GOLD analysis project Ga0007870, IMG submission 71207) | Freshwater microbial communities from Crystal Bog, Wisconsin, USA - CBH04Jul08 | ecosystem: Environmental > Aquatic > Freshwater > Lake | place: Crystal Bog, Wisconsin, USA | collected...
GCATTAAATTGGTTTGTAAAAACACAAAAAAATACAAAATATTTACTTATATTAGAAGATGATGCTGCTATTATGACAGATTTTGAAAATAAACTCAACGAAAGTATAATGTTATGGGAAAAACATATTGATGAAATAGATTTCTTAAGTTTAGGATACTTTCCAAAGGAAAACTTTTCAGGAAATAAAGTGGATGGTATGTTACATTGGGATATTAAACAAGGAAATTATTTGTGGGGGACACAAGCAACGCTTGTAAATTATACTTCAGCATGTAATATGGCAAGGTTATTTCATCAACCAAACACAAAATTTTTATATAGTATACTTGAAAAGCGTAAAGAATTACAAAATAAACTTACACGTTTATCTCCAGATATATTATATTCAAAATATTTTCGCCAAGGTGCTATATCACCTCCAATTGTTATAGAGGCTGATTTTAAAAGTAATATAGAAGAAGGTATAATATCAGAATATCGTTGGTCTAATTTAGTAAATAAACATTTAGTTGATCCAGAATTATATTATTCAAAACCATTTTTATCATTCAAGCAAACAAATTATAAGATTCAATTAGTATTTATTTGTGTAACAGAACAACGTCGTAACTTTCAAGAAAAACAAATGGCAGATTTAAATATTCCATGGCCAGTTCATTTCTTTCAGGCCTATACACGAGCAAATTTAGAAGAATGGAATGATGTTGTTGGATCAGGTGAAGAAGATGGTCATTTATGCTGTACACGTAGTTTTGGTGGTGCACTAGGATGGTTTGCCGAACATTCAAAAGATATTGATTATTTACTTTTATTGGAAGATGATGCAGTATTTATTAAAGAAAATTTTGTGAACAAAGTATATGAAACTATAGAATTATGGAAAAAACATGAATCTGAAATTGAGTATGTAAATTTAGGATATAGACCTCGTAAAGCAGGTAATTTAGGTGTTAAAACGGATGGTCCATTAACATGGGATTATAGTAATGATGTACATGTATGGGGTTGTCAAGGTCAACTTATAAAAACAGAGCATGCATTGCGTATGGCATCTATATTAAATCATCCTAAAGCGTCCTTAATACGTGCCGCTGTTCAAAAATATCCACATAGATATCAAAAGCGTCATTTATTTATTCAATCCGATGCCTTATTTCCTTCATTATTTAAACAAGGTCTAATTATACCTCCAATCATTATTGAAGGTGATTTTCGCAGTGTACTAGCTCCATGGTCAACTAATATTACGTCGTGGAAATATGCAATTGATACAAAATTTATTGATCCATCATTATTTTATAAAACTCCTTTTATAATTGACCAAACAATACATGTAGTTGTTATGTATGTTGATGAAGAACGTAAAAAATTTCAAGAAGAACAATTATATAATAGTATAAAAATACCATGGCCTATTACATTTTTCCAAGCTTTTACACCAGAAACTAGTAAAGATTACATATTAGATAGAGATCCAGTCCATCCTGAAATTGATGGAACTTTATGTTGTATGCGAACTCGTGCTGCTATTGTAGATTGGTTTAGTAAAAATCATAAGGATAAACCATATTTATTAATATTAGAAGATGATGCTGCATTAATAAAAGAAGGATTTGTTGAAAAAGTGAAACAATCAATAACTATATGGGAAAAACATAAAAATGAGATAGATTATGTAAGTTTAGGATATTTTCCTAAAGAAAATTTAAACGGCAATAAATCAGATGATATTTTACATTGGGAAGTAGACTATATATATGGTCATCAGGCTGCTATAATAAGTTATGAATCAGCTTGTAAAATGGCAGAACTATTTCATCATCCAAATACTAAGGCTTTAAGAGCAGCTTTGGTAGATAAGCCAAAATATCAAAAAAGAATTATTCGTCTACAATCTGATACATTGTTTCCTACATTTTTTCGACAAGCAATTGTAATACCTACACTTGCTATGGAGGCTGATTTTATAAGTATTATTTCAGATGATAAGAATGCTTATTCAAATGGTAGATGGAAGGAAAGAATTCATAACAAATTAATAAATCCATTATTATACTATTCTGAACCTTTTGCGAATATTATTAATAATATACAAGTTGTTGTTGTATGCTGTAGTGAAGAACGTAAAAAATTTCAAGAAAAACAACTTTATAATTATATTAAATTACCATGGCCAGTAATATTCTTTCCTGGATTTACTCCAGCTAATAGTAAAAATTATATATTAGATAAAGATCTTATACATCCAGAAGATGATGGCATTATATGTTGTATGCGTAGTCAAGCAATGGCAATACATTGGTTTGTTGAGTTATGTAAGGAAAAGGAATTTTTGCTTATATTGGAAGATGATGCAGCACTTATTAAAGATAACTTTGTGAAAAAATTAAATGATGCTATTTCATTATGGCATAAACATATAGATGAAATAGATTATCTAAGTTTAGGATATTTTCCAATAGAAAATTTTAAAGGAAATAAAGTGGATGGTAATTTACATTGGGATATTGAACAAGGTAATTATGTATGGGGTGCTCAAGCAACATTAATAAATCAACAAACAGCTAAGTCTATGGATAAATTATTTTATCATTCAAATACAATATTATTACGTGAAGCATTAAATAAAGCAGTGAAATATCAAAATAGATTTATACATCTATCACCAGACTTTTTATATCCAACATTCTTTCGTCAAGGTGTTATTACACCTACACTTGCCATGGAAGCAGATTTTAATAGTACAAGATTAACTTATATGAAAACACAAGTTCGTTGGAATGATATATTAAAGAAAAATCTTATTGACCCACGTTTATATTATTCTGAACCATTTGCTTCTTCAGGGTCTACTTTAAGAGATACTACTGATAAAAGTATAAACACATCAATGTCTATTAAATCATATGCTATTTGTCTAAATAAAGAAGATTCTACTCAAGCAGGACGTTATCTTGTATTCTTAATGAATGCATTAAAACAAAAGGGAATCAATGTAATACCATTATATGACAATGATACAAATATAAACTTATCAAATATACAATATATTATAATAGGTTCACGAATTCCATCAACAGATGAACAATTATTCATGAAGAATCAAAACATACAATTAATTTATGTATTTGCTACAAATCCAATGGTAGATGATGTAGAACGTTTTGCTTATAATACAACAATTCCTGTAGAACGTATGGATTTTGTAAGATCCTGTAATCAAATATGGCTTACAAATCCTAATAAACAACATCAATCATATTTAAAAGCATTATACAGACTCCCTATATCAATTATTCCAAATTTATGGACAAATATATATTCATCAAACGAAACTATTTATACACCAAAATCACCAAGTGAACAATTGGAAATTGTATTATTAGACAGCAACACAACATTTAATACTAGTTGTTGGAAACAACTTGTAACATGCGAACAATTATATTTACAAAATCAGCAACTTATAAATAAAGTGTATTTATTTAATACACCAGATACAAATAAATCAAGTATGGATATGATAGGGTCGTTGACATTCAAACAACAAGGCAAAATGCGTATATTTAAATCATTGCCAATTAAAGATATTGTATCTTTTTTCTTACAATCAAAACTAAATGTTGTATTTTTAACAAATCAGATATTTGATGATTTATCCTATGATTATTATGATGTACTATATGCTGGATTTCCATTAGTACACTCATCAAAAACACTCAAAGATGCTAATATTGGTCGTTATTATGATTCATTGGATATTCAAAGTGCTATTCAACAATTACAAGTAAAAGACTATGATGTACAAACGAATACAGCAAATAATCGTGCCTATTTAAGTAAACTTATAATTACAGATACGACATTTTTAAATTAAACTATATAATTCTATGTTTACACACAGAACATTTGCCACAGGCTATACCATCTACTGGATTTCTACAACTCCAGGTTTTTCTTAAAAGTTCATCATTATTTAGTAATGTTCTCATTTCCTCTTTTGATAAATGTATACAAGGGAATCTAAAATTTTTATATAGGCGGCGAGTTTCATTACGACATTGAGTTGTGCCTTTATCAATCACGGGTACTTCAGACCAATAGTCATTGCCACGCACAATTCCTACATGTGCTATACAATGATTATCTTTACAATATTGTGCCATATAAGTATATTGACTGATTAATTTTGTTCCTTTACGAGCCTCAAGAGCCTCTTGTGCTTCATCTAATATATCTTCATCTAGCAATTGATTATCAATATATTTAGTTGGTAATAATATATATTTTGAACAAATAGATCGTCTAATTTTATTCATAGCATTAAGTTCTTCAAGTTTATTATTTCTTGTAAAAAAATTAGCTTGTAAATAGATTGGTTGAACATTCCCAAACTTTAGTAAATATAGTACAATAAAGGTTGAATCAAAACCACCTGTCCAAAAAACATTATATACAGGTTCTGGATACACAATAAGTTCGGGCTTATTCCATGTATGTTGAATACTATACATAATTAAAACACCAATAAATACAAGTATAGCAACATAAAAGCTCCAGCCTTTCATGATTCCCTATAGTGTATGACAAATATGTTATCTTATAATAAGCAGAGTCTAAATGGATACTCGTTTTTGGGGGCCAAGTGGTTGGCGATTACTTCATTTAATGACTATGGCTGCAAATGATGTTGACCAAACAGCACTTGATACAATATTTCGTAATCTTCCATATGTACTTCCATGTAAATTTTGCCGTGCCTCTCTTACTGATTACTATGCTATGGATCCAATTCCTACTAATTCTAATGATTTTCCAAAATGGTTGTATCGTATTCATAATCGAGTGAATGGTAAACTGCGTGAACAAAAACTTTTAACAACAGCAGATCCAACATGGCAAATAGTTAAACAGCACTATACTCAACTGTTCGAAGCTCAGTGTACTAAAGGAGGAATGATTGGATGGGATTTTCTATTTAGTGTTGCATTTACAACCCCTTGTCCCCAGGTTCATTCAACTCCTATGCCAGGTAGTCCACCTATAACAGTTTTACACACTCCCGAATTAAGAAATCGTTGGGGTGTTATGACTCATCAAGAACGTATACCCTATATTGAAGCTTGGTGGAATGCTTTACCCAAAGTTTTACCAATCCCTGAATGGCGGCAAGCATGGACAAAAGTTGTGAAAAATCCGCCTAGCTTACGTTCAGGACGTACTGCTATTACTGCGTGGCTTTATAAGGCCGAAGCTGCTATATGTAAATAACTCAAAGAAACTCAACCTCATAATTCCTTTAAAGGATTATGTAAGGAATTACGCACATTTAGTAGTGGTTGTGGAAAAACGCGTTCAGTTAAAGTAAAGACATGTCGTTCAAAAGTATCCTTTAGTCGTAAAACACTAAAAAAACATCGTAGTTCAAAATATTTTGCTACTGGTGGTTTTTTGTAGCATATTTCGCATGTCCTTTACATAGCATATTATATATTCCATAGGCTTTTCTAGTACAAGGCTTTCCAGACGCACATATGTGAATACATTTATACACATATGTACAATCATTTAACTTCTTTTTATTTGCTATCCATGCTGTGGATGCTTTATCAAAGAAGTCTGCTGTAAATTCTTCATTACCATGATAAGTCATACTATATTATTCAAGCCTCATTCTTAACAATCTCAATTTTTTTCAGCAGATAACTCATCAAGTTGTTTTTGAACATTATCGTGAAATACAAGTCCCGGAAACTTTGCAGACCAAACAGCACATGGAATAAGTTGACGTCGCGTTGCTTCATTTACACCATGCATTTTCCAGCGAGCTTCGAGTGTTTGAGCACGAGCCCAATCCGTATCAGACCATGTAAAATCACCGTCAGGTTTTATAAGCCATGGAATAAATTTACCTCCACGTGTAATTATAGGTGTTGATTCTAACATTTTTTTCTGCATCCTTATATAAATAATGCTAAAGTTCTTTAAACACCCTTATGATACTTATGCAATGTTTGCCATTGGAATATTGCTCATTTTTGTTTGGGCATGGAACTGTAAAGGACTATGGTCTAAAAAGTCTAAGAAGGAAGGCTTTGAAAATAATGGACTTGAGTCAGAATACATAACAGCTAATCCTTATAAATTTCATATGTACTATGCTGACTGGTGTCCTCATTGTACAACAGCCAAACCTGAGTTTGCTAAATTAGGTGCTATACAGACCATCGCCGGTAAAAAGGTTGAATGTTCGGCAATTGAGGCTGAGAAGAATCCTGAGAAGGTTCTTGGCAAGGTAAGTGGATATCCAACGATTCAACTTTACAATCCTGAGGGTAAGTTAGTTGATGAGTATTCTGGTCCTCGCACACAAGCTGGGTTTCAATCGTATTTAGAGGATGTATTAAATCGTCCTTCTGCCTAGACATCAGCCAATCATGAACAGTAGTTGTTCCACATGATTCAATTAATTGAAAATCACTATCATTAAGAGTCATAAACCAGGCAGGCCATTTGGGTGGAGAAAACCAAAGAATGTTATTAGGCCAATGCTTTTTCAATAAATTCATTTTCTTGGGTTCATCAAAATGAATCATAGAAAATATATAATCATTGAATGTTCGTGGACCATTTATCCATGCTTTATTAAATGTAAATCCAAGTGCTTCTTTACGAGCCTGATCATTTGGTAATAAATCCCACGGAAAATTGGCTTTCAATGCTCCATCAATCCAATAATGTCCTGAACTTAAATGTTTATATGGTTTATACATAAATGGTACACCCATACTTGCTCGTATTGCCTCTGATATACGAACATCAGGATATGTGTTACTATTTATATCTACAACTTCATGGGAATTTAGGTCACTAATTATGATATGTAGACCCTCTACTTCACCTATGGTTTTGTTACCACATCCTATAGTATCAAATATACGTTCAATTTCTTGAATAAGGGAATATCCATCATCCATACCCCATGTCTGAGCCATATCAAATATATTAGCTGGGTCAATATCACGAAATTTTGTATATTGTATAAGACGCATAGCAGTATGAAGACCAACCGCAGACTTTGTAAGTGCTAAATAAGCAGCTAATAAGGCACCTGCGGATGTTCCCCAATACTCTTCGACATTTGTTAATAAACCTTTCTCTTCTAAAACAACAAGAGCTGGTACAAAGAATAACACTCGGGTACCGCCACCACTAAAAACTAGGCGTTTGTACATCCTGAAAGTCTGTTCGGAACAAAACAAAAAAGAATAACGCATATAGAATCAAGATTCTATGTCAAATTCATTAGCACCACCAGTATTGGCTCCATCTTCTTTATATAAAGAGGAAGCCAAACGTGATGCAACTCGTATTCGCATATATAATATGGTTTTAACTCAAATATACAATAAAGTAAAAGCCGTATCACGTATACCCGGTAATGAAAAAAGCCTTTGGTATGTAATTCCAGAATTTATTCCTGGAACACCACGATTTGATATGGGTGACGCAGTATTATATATAGTATGGAATCTACGTAATGCTGGATATAGTGTACAATATACTCACCCTAATTTTTTATGGATTTCTTGGAAAGCATATGATGAACGATATCATAGAGTTGAAAGTCCAATGAGTCAGGTACTAAATACAGCACGTAATGTTGTTATTTCAGGGACTACAACTCCCACAACAATTTCTCACATTACTCAATCGCAGCCAATTACTACAGCGGCAATGGAGATACAAAAACGCAAGACACCCCTCAAAAAGACTGTTGAATTCAAGCCACCTGAGGCTACCCTACCACCCATTGCTAACCCATCGGTTGCTAGTGCTTTGTATGGAGGTGCTCAGTCATCTACAACTGCTGCACGCCTTCCTGGACAGCTTAGTGAGCGTCATGTAAGTTTTGTATAAACATTAAAAATATAATAATCGTATAATTATACTATAGTATAAATATATGAATTTTATTTTTTGTATTAATCATATCTACGAAATGCCTTACGAAATGTTCGTAGCATATGTGTATTAATTCCACCACCAATATGTGATGCCGAGGATACATACATTGCGGCTTGTGTACCTTGTTTCACAAGTAAATCAATCAATAATAATAAAAAGATACCGCCAAGTACAAATAGTATAATTTCTAAATGATTTGATTCCTGACGACCTAGTTCTAAATGCTCTAGTTTTTTGAACATTGTATCAAGTTTACGTTGTAATTCATCAATTTTACTTTGAGCAGCAGTTTCAGCACCTTCTAAATTGACTTGTGTGCGTGTAGAATCTGGTATCTTTTGCCATAGTGTAGATGAACCATCAAGCCATGGTGAAGGTATAAGTGGTGTTTCAGCGGTTCGTTGGGGCATACGTTCCTTTATCCAATCTGGAGCAGAGTCGTTATTAAAGACCTTAGCCCAATCCGGTTCAAGATTATATACAGTGCTATCATTAACATCAGATGAAGGATGTGGGAAGTAATCACTGCTTTGTGCGGCGTTAAGCATTTCAGAAATGCTAGTAGATTCACGATTTTCTGTTGGTGAGCCACCTAGTAATTCAGCAGCTGGTAATTGTCTATGAGCAGGTCTATCAGGTTCTATAACCTGAGGTTCAGGTGGTAATAAGGCGCGACGTTGACGTCGTTTACGTTTTTTTTCAGCTTCGTCATTTGGATTCCGGGGCCCAGTTGGGTCCGAAAACGTTTCATAGGCTTCTTCTAATGAGCACATGAGCTCTCCCTAATTAAGGTCTATGTTCTGCTTTTTTGTATTTTCTCGTACACTTTGATATAATACTTAATATATAAGAAAGTCCCGGATATATGTATTATTTATATAGATTTATGTGCAAAATCTACAAAACTTATAAAACACCGCTCTAGTTAAGGATGCGAACACAAGACTTAGTTTCCATCGGATTATTTACAATGGCAGCAGTCATAACACTTTATGCGTGGTCAGATCGTATAGCAAGTCGTAATGCAGCTATTAATGAAGCATTTCAGAGTAATGTAACAATGAATCCTGAAACACAAACTGGAATAAATGATCTTTTAGCATCAACAAGTACTCCAACCGATGATGAAGCCGTAGCAGCTCATAAAACACTTCTCCGATATATACAAGCAAATTGGAAAAAAGGTATATTATTTGTAATGGATTTTGGTAAGCGATTTTATGGTAATAATTTATCGCTCCGCGATGACCTAGATTCACGCCATCTTATGGATAACTATAGAAGCCCATTACAAGGATGAACCCACCTCCAGCACCTTTTCCCGGCGGTGCTACAAACAATGGCCTTAGTCAAATATGGCATCCACCCATTGCATCAAAATGGATTTTTACTGGATTAATTGTATTAGTAGGTTCTGTTGCTAATCGTATTCCTATGAATATTCGTAAGGTGTTTACACATCCATTTGGATTTTTCATTACTGCTTTAATAGCAATTTCAATTTATCAAATGGGTTTTCCACCTGCCACATTTGCTATACTATTTTTCTTATTATCAGTTTGGCTTATTGAAGTAAGTAGTAAAGCAGAAGGTTATTTGAATGCTTCTGAAACTGTAGATTGGGTCACAAATTCTAAACGTTGGTATGTTGAAAAAGTTCTTAAGGAACGTCCAATGGCTATACAAGAAAAAGATGTATCAACGTATCCTGTATCAGGATTATCAGCACAGGGTAGTACATCAAATGGTAATACATAAACATACACCAATGTAAGAAGCCCGGATGGACTATGAGATGTATTTAGGAGTTATTCTTATGGGATTACTTGTATTTTTTTCATTAGATTTTGATAAACATTATGGTTCAATATTTCATGATATAGCACATCAACCGTTTGCTCGATTTTTAGCAGGTTTATCAATATGTATATTAGCAAGTATAAATCCATTTTTAGCAGTTATAGGTTTAATGATTGTCTTTTTCTGGATAGCTGATGTTCATTTATTATCATCATTTGCATTACCTTAAACAATTAGTATTCTTAAGACAATGTCATAGCATGATAATGTCTTATTTAAAATCACATAACACTGTAAGAATGCCTAAACCTTCTAAAAAGGGTATGTTGGCGGGTGCGTCAGCATCAACAAATTGGTTAATACCAGTATCATCAACTGCTCCACCAGCAATGCCTGGTACTATTCCACAGAATCCACCACCCAATATGCCAATACAAAACCCGGCACAAGTAGGTGCTGCTGATCCTTTAACATCTACTATTCTGTTTGTGAATACAAATCCTTATATTATTGGATTGTTTATGTTATTATTAAACTTAGGAGGTCGTTTCTTATCTATGGAATTAACAAAAAAGCAGGAAGAATTTTTACAGTCACGATGGTTACGCCCATTTCTTTTTTTTACTGTTATTTTTATAGCAACACGTAATCTTGCTGCTGCATTTTGGGTAACAATTTTATTCTTTCTTATAGTTTGGGTGATAGCAAATGAAAATAGTCCATATTGTATGATACCTAGTTGGTGTGGTCATAATATAGACGTAGCAAAACAAAATTATGAACAAAATATAAATAAATTATTCGGTTAGTTATACAGATTATAGATAAAATCCATTAAAATTTATTAAAGTATCTGATATATTCATTATTCAGATATTTTAATATGTATATATTATAGTTTTAGATTAAACATTTAGTGTTAATGTATTGCCGGTAGGTGTAACTTGACGGCGACGGCGGCTTATTCCATTACGACGCATAGTTTCAGTTGTAATTCCGCTTGTAACACTTAAATTGTCATCTATATCATTTGCTGGTGGAGGCATAGACCGAGCGGGTGGGCGTTCACCATTTGTTTCAAGTGTTTGTAAAACATCTTCTAGACCACTCATATCGGGTCCACGCATTTCGCGACGTGCTGTAGCAGGAGCTGGTGTATTTACACCACCACGAGGATCTTTACTTGGTATAGGTGCTCCAATACCAGATCCCATAGGAGCCATAAATCCACTTGGACCACCTAAGTTATCATCATTATCATGTTGTGGTGGTGATGGTGGACGTTGTGGTGGCATTTGTGGGCGTACAGGTGGAGGAGCACTGTTATTACCGCCACCTGGCATTCCTAGACCCATAAAGTTCGCAAAGCCTGGACCAACCGCTTGTTCAGCCGCTGCTTTCGCCATTTGTCGTGCTAATTCAGGATTCTTACGTAATATATCATCCATACCAGGCATACGTGATTTGAACATAGTATTTGTTACATGACACATAGCAGCAGATAAACCTAATGACATAATAAGACGAACTTCAGGAGCTACCTTGCTCTTATCTTTATATTTATCGTATAGTTCTTCAAAAATTTCATCATAGTCCTCTATATTTTCATTGATTTGTTCAGACCATCCATCAAGATTTACACCAATTGGATCATAACGACTATTTAAAAATTCCATACCACTTGTAACAGTTGTAAGCATAGAACGTTGGAATCTCATACTAGCCTCAAGACCCTTGGAATCTTTGCGACGAGCTAATTCGGCATTAATCTCGTCTAATGAATTAGCAACTGTCATCTTATTGCCACCAATGCCTTTGCGATCCATACGTTCCAACAATGTTAGACCTTCCATCTTTTTGGTAGCTTCCACTTCAGGAGACATATAGGTTTGAGCTGGTAATGTAGCAACCTCAGGTTCGGCTGTTTTAGCACCACCAAACCATGATGAAAATCCACCAGAAGGTGTGGGTGTAGCTGTAGCTGTATTATTAGCACCGCCGGTAAAACTAGAAAACCAAGTTTTAGCAGGAGCAGGTGCATTATTTGTAGTAGGATTCATTGTAGTAGTATCAATTGTAACATTTGATGTCATAACTGGTGGTGAAGTCTGAGAAACTGTACCAGTATTAAGTACAAGGGTAGGTTCAGGTGCTCGTAATGGTATAGGAGCTTCATCACGAAGAATACGAATAGAGTCGCCATTTCCCATAGGTTTTACATTGTATGTTACGTTTGTATCATCTAGATTTACAAATTCAATACCATCGGATACATCATTTAGTCCGCCGCTAGGAGCCGGAGATGGTCCTCGGGGAGGTGTGCTAGCCATTTTACGCTGATTTCCCAAAAGTCCTAAGTCAAAATCATTTAGATTTCCTATTTCAAAAGAAGACCCTGTATCCTGAATAGTTGTGACCTCGGGATAACCGCCGCCCTCATGAATACGAATGGTTGGGCCTGACATCTATCTTTTAACAAATGTCATACCGTTTTAGATTACATACCGCACAATGAAAAATTGAAATTATAATCTAAAATTATATAGATTGTGATTTCACAAATATTAATTTCTTTCCTTTCATTAAAATGGACTTTTCCTATGAGCGTCGCAAAAAGTCAGATAAGGCCAAGGACAAGGCTGGCCGCCCTTCCTCCAAACATGTGCGGCAGTATGAAGCACTACATTCTGCCCATTCAAAAAAGGTAAACGTTGAATCCAAGACTAAAAAATAATTTTTAAAGTTTTTTATTTATTCAACAAGCATAGGAATCTTATGTTCCTTACAATAATCAGCAATTGTCTTCATTGTTTCAAAACCGATTTTTCCAGTACCAATATAAGCATGGCGGTCCAAACATGAACCACAAGATGTAGATGAGTCATTAAAATGTACAAGTTTCAAAAGACCTGGATCACTAACAGTTAGTTTTTGAATATAGTCTAGCGGATTATGACCTGAGGCATAGACATGACATGTATCAACGCATATCCGTAGCTTAGGTGAATTAAAGGAGCGAACAAATTCAACAAATGATTTATAGGTTGTAAGTGTCTCAGTTCCTTGGCCAGCAGGAGTTTCTAATAGAATAGGGCATTCGACCGTTGCAGATTCTAGTGATAAAAGAAGATTGGTTCGCATATAATTAAGTGCTATTGTCATGTCAAGATGCGTAGACTTACCGACATGAACAACAACACCTTTTAGACCCATAGTATTCGCATATTGAAGATTCTTAGAAAGACAGGTAACACCATAATCTTCCTTGGTTCCAGGTTCATTACAAAGATTAATAATATAGGGACTGTGGACATAAAGACGTACGCCACTTGCTTGCTGTACAGCTGCTGCTGCTACTAATTCTTCATCACGAATGTTTACACGCGTATTTTGTGTGCCACTTAGAAAGCATTGAAAGGGTTTTTCAACAGATAATGTTAAGGATTGAATAGTTGCTGTCATAGTTTTTTGCTTATGAACATGATTACCAATATTATGTGTAATCTGTAAGAGTTGACCAGGAATTGGTGATGCAATAACTGTAGCATCTTGGCGTGCTGTGCTTAGACGATTTAGGAAATCACGGTAAGCAGTACGTTGTGACCAATCCTTTACTACATAACTCCAAATGGTTTGTTGTAGTGGTAGAACTAGATGTACTTCTGTAGCAGCATCATGAAGAGCAGCATAAGCAAAGAGTTGAAATAGAAAGTCTACCCAGTTCTTCTTAAGCATACCCGTCATCTTGACTTCAAAGAGTTGAGTCTCAGTCTGAGCATCTGGATGTCCCATTACAGCTTCATGACGAACAACAGTATCAAATATAAGTGTCCCCTTTACAACTCTATCAAGTTTCACTCGTGTAGCCTTAATTATATCTAGGAAGGGTTGTGTTGTCTTTGACCTACTGACTTTAGCATTATGTACTGATGTATAAGCAGGATAATACTTTTGAATGGCTGTATGAAGTGAAGCCAAATTAATATTTTCTACAGATAAACGTAGTAGCTCTTCGCTTACAAATCCTAATAAAGAGTAACACTCCTCTTTAGGAAAGATAGAAAGAATTGCTGATGGATACTTCGCAGTCATAGCTTCTGGCATCAAAAGCTTTTTTGGAAGAAGCTTTTTAAGTGCCGCTCGGCTTGGTGTATCCATATGGGAAAGAATATTGCGTACACGTATACACTCCATATTTAATAATAAAGTGTATAAGTTACGTTGTACAATATATAAATATGTAAAATTCAATTTTTTGTGTGTAGTTATTACAGTCTATACGCCATTAAAAAAGAGTCAGCCAAGTCGCTTTTTTTCGTTCGACTATTGAAAAAAGTCAGCCATGTTGTATGTTCTGCCTTGGTAAGCAATTCGATGACATCGGTTTCTGCTGTCTTTTTGCGATTGCGATAGGCTTCAGATTCACTAACACCGCTTACATCTACATTTATCGCATTGTTCTTGGACTTTGTGCCAGCATGGACAAATTCAATACGCCCATTCCAACCATATTCATGTCGTAACCGATAATTTAATAATGTATAAAGCATAATTTGAACAGATTTCATTGTAGGTCCTTTCATAACAGGTTGATTTTCCAGACGAATCAACGTTGCAGTCTTAAATGTTGGAAGTACAGAATTTAACCATGTATTCATAGCATGAAAAATAGTTTCAAGACTTGTATCTTTAGCCTTAACAGGTGTCCATGGCATCAAATAATGACCTTTTGCCCAATCAAGCAAATCGGTCTTTTTTGCCGTTCGTGCGTGCTCCCATCCACGTGAAATGGCTAAGGGACGTAATTCTTTTACATTTGTAGCACATGTTAATAATGGTAAACTAGGTTTATGTAAAACCGATTTCTTACGTCGTACACCTGAGGCACACGCATTACACCATTTGTTCGATTCATCGCACCATATTGCTTTTACTCCACATCCATAACATGATTTTGAGTCTTGTGATGATATACCTCCCTCTAATAAATCAATATTATCCCATGCTAAAACTTTTCGTACACCACTAATATCGTGTTGTATAAGACAATATGCTAAATTACGAATACCCATATCAAATCCAAGGTGTATAGTCATTTTTCATTTATCATATATATTTGTTTAGACCATTTATACAGTTCGTATAAATTCCCAGCCCATATCTTCGCAGATTTTTTGCCAAATCTTATCTTGCATATATAACTTTTCACGACTTTTTAACAATGGAAAACAGGGTAAATAAGCATCTAATTCTAATAATTCACAAAATTTATATAATACAAATGAATACGATAAGAAATTACTACGTTTTTTAGGACAGTGTTTTACAAAACTAAACTGAATTTCCTTAAACATAAAACGTAACTTTTCTTCGATTTCACGTGATAAAACTGGTGCTGATATACCATTCAAACGATTTAATATATGAGCCACATGGTCGTAACAACGATTTAATTTTAATTTTTTAATGACTTCTTTGAGTTTTGAAGGTTTTAGTTTACTCATATCTGTAATACGTTCTTTACGCAATTCAGTACGAATCTGGTCTAATACTGCAGTTGAAATTTCTGTTGTCTCCTTTGCTTGAAATTGTGCTAACCATTCGTTCAAATGGTTAATTTTCTTATAGGCATAATATGACATTTCACGTGGCGGATCCTTATAAGATGGTTTTTCAGAATCAATTAATATACAATCGCGGTAGCCGCAACCTGGACAATCCAAAAAGGTTTCATTAAAAAACATTTCTGTATCACAAATTGGACATGTTCCATAATCTTCAGTAATACTGGACGCTAATGTATTTTCATGTTGAAGACTATCTGGATTCAAGGCACTTAAGTATGATTCTAATGCCTTATCACGTTTAAAACCAATATCATTTTGAATGTGAGACGCTAATTTAATATCTTTTGGTGATTCATTGACTACAGTAGAAGCTTTTTCAGTAGCAGGCTCGGATGAAAAGTAACTGTATACACTGTTCGTTGGAGTACGTCCCTTTTTTGATGATAAATCATCTACAGGTTTTTCTCCAGTAGCAATACGTCCTTGAGCGTCTGAATATGAGAATAAAATATCACCAACACGTAAGAAATAATCAGATTCATTTGTACCATCTTGTATACTTTGTATTTGTTCTTCTAATGCTCGTATATCATTTTCAAGTTTTTGACGGCTGGTCAAAATGGCTATATCGCTGGCATTAACGATAAGACTTGGTCCATTAAACTCTTTTTCTACTATAGCCATGCGTGCTTTTTTATCAGAAAGTTCTTTTTTTAGATTTGAAAGATGAGATTTTTCTTCACGCAATTTATGAATTTGTTGATTGTGATAGGATTCTAACGTTTTTGCTGTATCAGGTGTTTTCTGAACTTTATTTTGTGTGCCTTCATCTATAGGAAGAGGTTTTAATAGACAATCTAATGATAAGACATTATCTGTCATGTGTATTCTGATAATAATCCACTGTAAAATGATTGTTTAGATGGTAGAAAACGTGTTTTGTTTACTGCGGACGCAAGATTTAATTCCCGGAGTTTCCGAAAATTATTTTCTCGGCAGGAGGTATAAACAACAATGGGCTCCGGTGGTTTAATGCAGCTCGTCGCATACGGTGCACAGGATATTTACTTAACTGGCAACCCTCAGATTACCTTCTTTAAGGTCGTCTACCGTCGCCACACAAACTTCGCCATGGAGTCTATTGAGCAGACATTCAACGGCTCTGCCAACTTCGGAAAGAAGGTACAGTGCACAATCAGCCGCAACGGTGATTTAATCCACCGTGTATACCTCCAGGCCACACTCCCTCAGGTTCGTCTCCAGAGCTCTGACGGTTCTGGTGCTCAGTTCCGCTGGCTCAACTGGGTCGGCCACAACCTCATCAACAATGTTTACATTGAAATCGGTGGTCAACAGATTGATAAGCATTACGGTGACTGGCTCCAGATCTGGAACGAGCTCACCCAGGAAGCCGGCAAACAGGCCGGTTATGCCGACATGGTAGGTAACGTACCTGCCCTTGTCAATCTCTTAGTCCAGGGTGGTGAGGACTGCGATGCCGCTTGCGTCTCCAACACAGAGCCAAATGCTTCTGCCGAGGTCACCAAGTGCGCCCCTGAGTACACACTCTACATCCCATTCCAGTTCTGGTTCAACCGTAACCCAGGCTTAGCTCTCCCATTAATTGCCCTCCAATACCACGAGGTCAAGGTATGGCTCGAATTCGAGGAGCTCCAGAACCTCTGCTGGGATTTCTCCAACGCCGCTGGTTCTTCTTACACACACGCCATCCGTGACCGTGTAGCCCAGGCCGGCCTTGTCTCCGCCTCTCTCTACGTCGACTACATCTACCTCGACACAGATGAGCGTCGCCGCTTCGCCCAGGTCTCCCACGAGTACCTCATCGAGCAGCTCCAGTTCACAGGCGGTGAATCAGTAACATCCTCCGCCAACAAGATCAAGCTCAACTTCAACCACCCCACAAAGGAGCTTGTATGGGTTGTCCAGCGTGACTCTTTCGTCAGCTGCGATGACGCTACAGTCAACCCATGGAAGGGACAGCAGCCATTCAACTACTCTGACTGGTGGGATCGCTCTGTCTTAGAGTCTGGTTACTCCGTCACACGTGTTGAGGGCATGGCCGGCTACAACCCTGTAGTCACAGCCAAGATCCAGCTCAACGGACACGACCGCTTCACTGAACGTGAGGGTCGCTACTTCAACTTGGTACAACCTTACCAACACCACACCAACATCCCTGCCGTCGGTATCAACGTATACTCCTTTGCCCTCAAGCCTGAGGAGCACCAGCCAAGCGGCACATGCAACTTCTCCCGTATTGATAACGCCACACTCTTACTCACACTCTCCAACAACACAGTCGGCTCTGTTCTCTCTGCCCAGGTCCGCGTATACGCCGTCAACTACAACGTCTTACGTATCATGTCCGGTATGGGAGGTCTTGCCTACTCCAACTAAACACCAAGTTGTGTATATGTGTGCGCACGTATATACATCATGGCTCACAATTTTACTTCAATAATTGTACAGTGTACAATGATGGAAGTTGCGTTAATCCAATTTTTAAAAAATAAACTATAGTAGAACATGCCTCCTTCCAAGAAATCTCCCCGCGTTCCTAAACCAAAGGCTCCAAACGCTCCATATTTTGTTGAAAAATATAAGAATTGGGAAACAAAGTCCTTACCACGTTCCTGGAAATCAGCATCTACGACCGCCAACAACAATCCCGATTGGCTAGAGGACCGTGAAGATATGTGGCGTCGTCAGAAACGAAAATACGCAAAAGAACTACAAATTTACCAACATAAATTGGCTGAATACGAACAAGCCAAATTTCAGGAACTACGTAATTCCGCTGTCGCCCAGGCCGCCCATGTAGCCAAGCTACAATCAGCCGAATATAAGGCAGAAAAGGCAATCAAAGATGCGGCTCGTGCTGCTGCTGCCAGTGCCAAAAAGGTTGCCGCCGCCGAACGTGCAACGTTAAAGGCGATTGCCGAGTCATCCAAGCCAATGACCGCCCGTGAGCTTCGTTATGCTACACGATCTATGAAATCATCCAAAATTAATAAAACTCGTAAGAATCGTAAGTATTAAATTAACTACATATTAACAATTGAAAAATAATTATATATTATTTTTCGTTTGTACATAAATTATGACTTATACTGTGTAAAGTATGAATGAACACGCTGTGTAGCTAGATACCAAGCATGTTGGGGAGTGTTAAGTTCAGATAATGATACTAGTCCTGGCATATCTGCGTAATCATCAATATCGTTTGGTGGAACCTCAGATACAGTAGCGGTATCATCATCATTCAGACCAGTCCACATATCGGAATTAAGTTCATCATATGCGTAATTAATTTGATGTTCATAAGAAGTTAGGTTATCATTGATTTCAAGGTCAAATTGTATATGAATATGATCTGATGCATAATCAGACCATTCACAATTATAGATTTCTAGAGTCATTTCATTGTTAACCGACCTGCCATGACCAGGCGTTACAAAGAAGAACAAGCCGCGACAGATAAGCATATAATCTGGTACATTGAGAAGATGACCGAGTGACACGGTCACAAATTCATTAGGCTGAATATACCAATTATTATTTAACTCAAGAATAACCTGACGCGTAGTACGACGCCAATAAACAGATATAATACCAACCTTACTTAGAATCTGAGCTACCTGCTCCAGGTTAGTCAGCGAAGGAACAGGAATAGAAATATGGTAGAAAGGCTCATACATATTGAAAAGTAAAATAGAAACAACAAAGACTAATCATCCAATAGATAAAAAATGTTTTGTCAATTTTTCATAATTATTCTTACACTTGCGGATCCATTGATGCTATAACAGATATACGAAGCCAAACTTTTAATCCGTCATAACTATAATCAGACCAATTACATTCTTCAAAACGTGCGTCATCATTTCCTCGTGTAACATCAACATTATGTTCAAAGAGTTTGAAATCATTTATTACAACATCATGTCCATAAGAAGAATAAATTGTACGAAGTGTGCTATAAATATTACTATTTCGTAAAAGAATATATGAACCATCATGCTTAGCAATTATAATGGAGTGTATGTTCGAATACCAGAAATATTTATCTTCACCTTGAGCGTGAACAATTGTTGTAATAAGATCACCCAGAATTTTTGGCTCTGGACATAACATATAGTCAACCATGTTTACATTGTATAAAATTAAATTAACTAGTTTCACTTTTTTCAACTGTTAATTTAAGTATAAAAATTTTTATATTTGAAGATTCAAAGACCATTTGTCGTGAAACATTATCAGATACTTCATATATACGCCCATTAGAATCAAATACACGTCCAAGTTGTAATGCTTGTCGCAGACAATCCTGAAAATTTATAAATAAGGTTGTATTAATTTCAGTAACACATTTATAATCAAAAATATATATCCACATTTATGATTATAAATATAATTTAGAAGCCAGAGCTACGCGTATTGTAACGATGTGTGCTTTCGTTGGATGAATTGCTAGAACGACTATCCTTTTTAGATGTGCGGGTAGAGCGACGTACAGATTCAACAGTCTTACGTGAAGTCGTTACACGGAAATCATCGGGAGTTGGAAGTACATAATCAGAATCATAGCCTTCATCAGCAGAGCATACGGATTCAGCATAATTAACAGTCTTATTGCGAGTAGAGCGAACAGGACGAGACATGGTTGATGACATCAACAATTAGTAATTAATTAACCATCAATTTTGCCCAACTTTGCCCAATTTATTCCAATAAGCAGGCCAAGTAAATGCCAAAGCATGCGTAATTTCATCCATAACACGAAGGTCTTTTGGAAAATCTATCATAACTCTAGGTGCTATGGACATCCAAAATCCCCATGAACCCTGAAAGGATGGAATTGTAACATGATAAGAATGTCCTTCGCCTAGTCCAATTGTTATACTCGTATTTCGAATCCATGTAAGACCAGCACGTGTTAATTTCTCATCTCCACCAGGTGAAATTGGTCCTACATGAGATACAATACCGCCTCCATGTTCAAGGTGAATTTTAACTAAATTCATAAATGTTTCACTATATAGTTGGCAAGTGGAAACATTTCCTGTATCAGAGGATTCAATCAATTCATCTACATCAGGATCAGGTAAATCAAGAATAATTACATCGTATAACATATTATTATTTTGTAAGAATACACGAATATCTTGAGGATAATAAATAAGTCGTTTATCTTCATACATAGATTCAGAGGCCCAACCAAGATACTTGCGACATAAATCAACAAGTTCGCCATCGATATCAACCCAATCAACATGAGCAACTGAATCCCATTTTAATACCTCACGACAAGTAGCTCCTTCACCTCCTCCTACTACCAAAACTCTTTTCTGTTTACGATCTCTCAAAACATTCATTATAGGATGAATAAGATGTTCATGATAAATAGCTTCATCTGATTCAGCCGATTGAATTTCTTTATCAAGAAATAGTACTTTTCCAAAGATTGGAGATTTAGCAATTACAATATCGCAAATTGCTGACTTACCTGCCCAATATACATCAGTAAGGGGATATATAGTAGTTGTATCCGCTGAGCAAGCATCTTCTTCAAATACACTATTTGTAAGCTGTTTCATACGTTCATTGTCCATAGTAGCCATTTTAAATAAACTATATTCTAAGCAATTAGGTTCATTTTTTATCCTCTACACGAAATGCTTTTTCTAATTCTAAATTGGATAAAATAATATTGCGATTTTGTTGACTTTGTAAAGATTCAGATTCTATAGCATTTAAAAGAGCAGCCTCTCGAGCTAGTCTTGCGTTTCGCATTGATGCAAGAGCTTCATACATTTGAAGTACAACAGGATTACTTTTAGTAGTTTGTTCTGGTACTGTAGAATCTTCATTGGTTTTCTTTTCCTGTGCGTATTCTACGAGATGGTCGGCACAATATACTTTTGGCTGATCTGCTTCGTTAACAGATGCAACAATAAGAATACCATCTTTAGTACATTTTTCACATTTTAATTGCGGCTTATCCATTCTTTATAATCTTAGCAATATTTTACTCTTCAAAAAATGACGCGTGTACTTCTGCTTAAAACAACCTCTCACAAACAAGAAGAGAGA
>Ga0007870_1000223_pt1 | contig 21356 bp, 23 predicted proteins | sample CryBogCBH04Jul08_FD_71207 | JGI IMG/M metagenome (GOLD analysis project Ga0007870, IMG submission 71207) | Freshwater microbial communities from Crystal Bog, Wisconsin, USA - CBH04Jul08 | ecosystem: Environmental > Aquatic > Freshwater > Lake | place: Crystal Bog, Wisconsin, USA | collected...
GATAAACCAGATGACTTTATCTTCCATATTGCGAATGAAGAGCCTGACGAGTCGCCGAAAACCGCTTACGATTATAAAAAATATATTGCAGATCATGTAAATTATCCTGATGCAGCGCGGCGGGACAAAATACAAGGTGATGTTTCGGTAGTGTTCACAGTAAAGAAGGACGGGACTATCGAAAATTGTATAGTCGCCAATAACCTGTGTGCCAGTTGTGATTCCGAAGCACTTCGAGTTGTACAGACTATGCCATCCTGGCAACCCGGGATATATAATAATAAGCCTGTAAATGCGGAAATGATAGTTACAGTACCATTTTACCCATCGGAAGAAGCCAAGCGGCTGGCAGCATCAGAGAAAATATATACTTATGTGGACAAAATGCCTATGCCAGGCTATGGCTACTGTCAATATTTCGCTGAAAATCTTAAGTATCCCCAGTCGGCCAGGGATGGCCGGGTTCAAGGTCAGGTCAAAGTAAAATTTATTGTAACAGAGACGGGCGCTATCGAGAATCCTGTGGTCGTACAAAGCCTTGGGCACGGATGTGATGAAGAGGCGATGAGAATTATAAAAAACATGCCGCCCTGGCAGCCCGGTGAGACGAATGGGCTCCCGGTGAAGGTATACTATACATTACCCATAAATTTTTCAATTCATTGATCTTTTTAATCTAAAACAGCAAGCAGGGACTGTAATTCTACAAAAATAACTGCACAAATTAGTTGGTTACAGGGTCAGACAAAGAACGGGAGAGCACTTGAAAATCTCACTCTTTTACAAACCGCTGCACCCAGGTATCATTTACCTTTAGCAGATACATACCTGCTGGCAGGTGTTCTGTGTTGATGTCCATTTCGGTTGCGCTGCTTTTAGTTTCGTACACTATTTGCCCCATGAGGTTATAGACTGCCACATGCTGAATGATGACCGGGGATTGGATGTGGAGAATGTTTGAGGTGGGGTCGGGGTAGGCTTTTATTGATTCGGATTTTGTATCAATATTTTTGATGTCTTCCGGGCAACAAGTTACTTTGCGGATACGGTTGTTACCGCCGTCTGCGATGTAAATGTTACCCCCACCATCAACTGCCAAACTTACGCTGCTAAACTGACCCGCAGTTGCTGCCCCTCCGTCACCACTGAAACCATATGTGCCATTACCAGCAACAGTACTAATTGTTCCGTACCTATTCACTTTACGAACGCGCACATTTGTCTGGTCCAAAATATAAATGTTTCCGATACTATCAATTGCAACACCTGATGGATTATACAACTTTGCCGCCGTTGCCATTCCATCATCGCCAGTAAAGCCTGAATCGCCATTACCTGCAATGGTCGTAATAATGCCTAACGTATCCACCTTTTCGACCCGAACATTGCCTTCATCAGCAATATATACATTCCCTTCAGCGTCAATAGCCAAGCCTTGGGGATTAATTACCCCAGATGCCGTAGCTACTGATCCGTCACCAGCATAAAGTCCACAACTATTTCCAACGAAATTGGTAATAATGCCTGACGTATTTACTTTTCGAACACGGTTATTCCAAGAGTCAGAAATGTATACATTCCCGCTTCGGTCAGTTGCAACGGCTTGCGGGCCCCACAACTCAGCGGCAGTCGCTGCGCCCCCATCGCCGTTGTATCCTGCTGTGTCATTGCCGGCAAAAATAGAAATGATGCCCGATGTGTTCACTTTTCTGATGACATTATTACCATAGTCAGCAATAAACACATTCCCACTGACATCTACTGCAACGCCAGCTGGCAAAAACAACATTGCGTCGGTTGCTGCTCCTCCATCACCGCTATACCCAATAATACCATTGCCAGCAATCGTAGTTATAATGCCAGATGCAAACATTTTTCGGATACAATTATTTTGCTGGTCTGCAATGTAAACATTTCCACTAGCGTCAATTGCCACACCGGCAGGAGCTTTCAACTCTGCCGCAGTTGCTGCTCCCCCATCTCCACTGTATCCTGCGGTACCGTTCCCAGCAACAGTCGTAATTACCTGGGCCCGACAAGTAATACAGGCTACAAAAGCCAATGCGATAAATAGGATGCGTTTCATGATCATAATTTTTTCAGTTATTTACACTGTAAAATTATGAAAAAAATTTAACAGGCGCCGTTTGCTTCTGTCTTTTAAAATTTTGCTTGAAAATATTCAACGAAATTATATCACATATTAAATAGCCATTCTATTTCGTGCCAATTATTGAGGCTATATCCATTGAGACATGCCACAACTTATTCTCCTGATCGGAGTGGCAAGAAAATAGCTATATCTGAAAATTGAAGTAAATTTGCATTTAAATTCTATGAGAGTTGCTTTATTAATTGTATGAGTACAGAAATAAGATGGAGGCAACGTTATGCCAATTTTGAAAAGGCGCTGATGCAACTGCAGGAAGCAGTGCAAATGGAACGCTATTCTAAATTGGAGATGCAGGGTGTGATACAATGTTTTGAATATACTATAGAACTTGCATGGAAAACGTTGCAGGACATCATCCATGCCAAAGGCTTCGAAACCATCAGTGGGCCACGACCGGTAATCAGAAAAGCCTTCGCCGAAGGCTATATCACCGATGATGAAGGCTGGCTGAATATGTGGGATGACAGGCTTACAACCTCGCATACTTATGACGAAGATGCCGCCATACAAATAGTTACGAATATAAAGAATAGCTACTTCCGCCTGCTGAATGATCTGGATAAAAGACTGAAAACGGAACCCGAAGTTTTTTAATAAGTTATTAAATTTTATGAATTAATGCAGTTTGGACTAGCTGATAACAGGTTTGAAAAGATCAGGGCGGTTTTAAGCCGGTTTGCAACCATTGATGAGGTGATCATCTTCGGTTCAAGGGCTATGGGAAATTATAGACCTTCATCAGATATCGACCTTGCGCTCAAAGGACAGAACATTCCTCATACTGATGTCCTGAAACTCAGGCGAGCGCTTGAAGAATTGCCGTATGGATATGAATACGATGTTTTGGATTATTGTTTGATATCCAACCCCGAATTGATTCAGCATATTGATGATTTTGGTATTACTTTTTACAGAAAGCAGTAGGGCAGTGGTGATCTGGTGAAAAATATGTCTGGCAAAATCATTTTTCTTAACTATCAGGTGCAAAAGGAACGCAGATGACAGGAATATCAGAATTAAATAATGTTCTATTTTGATGAAGTTGAATTTATTTGTCATCAATTTAATAAATTCGTCATTATTTTTAACACTAAAAAATTGTTTTCATAAAAATATATTATCATCAAAATAAATCAAAATCAGCGACAATCATATTTGTCTGCGTCATCTGCGTTCCATAATAGTACCTGACTGGCCGCAAAAAAATATAAAATCTTATTCATGCAAAAAATTTATTACAACACTGCTCCAATAAATACGGATGATCCATTCGCAGTGAAATCCCAACCCAAAAAATACTAACTTTGTAAGGCATGAAGTTCAAAGTCGTAAGTCCGTTTGAGCCTGCGGGCGACCAGCCGGAAGCTATCCGCGCTTTGGTTGATGGCGTGAATCAGGGAGACCAGTACCAGACGCTACTGGGCGTAACCGGCTCGGGCAAGACATTTACAGTGGCCAATGTCATCCAGCAGGTGCAGCGCCCTACCCTGGTGCTCACCCACAACAAAACCCTGGTGGCACAGCTTTATGGCGAGTTCCGCCAGTTCTTCCCCGATAATGCCGTGGAATACTTCGTTTCTTACTACGACTACTACCAGCCCGAAGCCTATATGCCGGTTTCGGATACCTATATAGAAAAAGACCTTGCCATAAACGAAGAACTCGAAAAACTGCGGCTTCGGGCCACCGCCAGCCTGCTGAGCGGCAGGCGCGATATCATTGTGGTGGCGTCGGTATCCTGCATCTATGGTATTGGCAATCCTACCGAATATGCCGCCGGCATCATTCGCTTCAGGCAGGGCGATCATATGTCGCGCAACCATTTTCTGCACAAGCTGGTAAACAGCCTGTACAACCGCAGCCAGGGCGATTTTGAACGGGGCACATTCCGTGTAAATGGCGATACCGTGGATATCAATCTGCCCTATATTGATCAGGGCTACCGTATCACCTTCTTTGGCGATGAAATTGAGGAAATAGAAACTTTTGAGGTAGAATCGGGCAAACGCATCAGCACAATGGATGAAGCCGCGATCTTCCCAGCCAATCTGTACATAGCCCCGCGCGACCAGATGATGCGCATCATGCACGAAATTCAGGACGAAACTGCCGCTCAGGTAGACTATTTCAAGAGCCTGGGAAAACACATAGAAGCCCAACGCATAAAAGAACGGGTGAGTTACGATCTGGAAATGATACAGGAGCTGGGCTATTGCAGTGGCATTGAAAACTACTCCCGCTTTCTGGACCGGCGCAAACCCGGCACGCGCCCCTTCTGCCTTATCGATTATTTCCCCGACGACTTCCTGCTGGTGATTGACGAAAGCCACGTCACAATCCCCCAGATCGGCGGGATGTATGGCGGAGACCGCTCGCGCAAGATGGTTCTTGTAGACTTTGGATTCCGCCTGCCATCGGCATTGGACAACCGGCCTTTAAACTTCTACGAGTTCCAGTCCATGCTCAAACAGGTCATTTTCATCAGCGCTACGCCCGGCAAATATGAGCTGGAGGTTTGCGATGGCGTAGTTGTGGAGCAAATCGTGCGCCCAACAGGATTGCTTGATCCACCAATAGAGGTGCGCCCTGCGATAAATCAGGTAGACGATCTGCTGGACGAAATAGATCGCCGGGTGAAGTCCGGCGACCGGGTGCTTGTCACTACGCTCACCAAACGCATGGCCGAGGAACTGGACAAATACCTGAAGCGAATAGACATAAAATCCAAATACATCCACTCTGAAGTTGATACGCTGGAACGGGTTGAGATACTGCGCGATCTGCGCCTTGGCAACATAGATGTGCTGGTAGGCGTGAACCTGCTGCGGGAAGGGCTTGACCTGCCCGAGGTCTCGCTCATGGCAATTCTGGATGCCGACAAGGAAGGTTTTTTGCGCGATGAGCGCTCGCTAACCCAGATGGCAGGACGTGCAGCGCGAAACAGCAATGGGCTGGTAATCTTTTATGCCAACAAGATAACCGGCAGTATGCAGCGCACCATAGACGAGACCAACCGCCGCCGCGACCGGCAGATAAAGTACAACACCGAACACGGCATCACGCCCACAACAGTGAAAAAGAGCATTGAGCAGATTATGAAACAAACCTCTGTGCTGGACATAAAAGGTTATGACGAGCACGACGCCAATGCCATTGCGGACGACCTGTTGCCGGTAGCTGCCGAAGCAGATGTGCAATATAAAACTTATGCTCAGGTAGAGAAAAAGTACAATCAGGTAAAAAAGGCCATGGAAAAAGCCGCCAAAGACATGGATTTTATGGAAGCTGCCCGCCTGCGCGACGAGATGTTTGCCCTGCAAAAAGAAAAAGAGAACTGGAAATAGAATGGAGATAACTGCTCAATAGTATTGGGGAATGGACTGATGTCAGATAGTAGTCTGGGTAAAACGCCGGTATACAGAAAAGCACTTTTATGGCATACCCACCCACCGATTCTCAGAATATTTTCCAGTGCAAAAAAAGCAGCCGTTAAATAAAATTTTTAATCTCTCTTAGTTTGTGAAAAGTCAGGAAACGGATACAACCAATCAGTTGCGCCTGATACCCTGATAAGAATATGGACCAACCGAATATTTTGTTTGCATTACGCTACTGGAACATAAGCTACAAACTTTTGATTATCAGTAGTTTGTATGAATAAGTTGTGCCGAAAAAGTGGGGATGCTTTATTTAACCCGGGACTATTTCCACAAATAATTCATCTTATTTTTGTTATGTTTTGAAATAATACCTGATATACATTATCACACCAGCATCAGAACCGGGTTCTCCAGATACTGTTTCAGAGTTTGGAGGAAGGCAGCTCCTTTGGCGCCATCCACCACCCGGTGATCGCAACTCAGGGTAAGTTTCATCAGTTGGCGCACTACCACCTGATTATTTTCGACTACTGGCGTGGGGGCTATTTTGCCTACTGCCAGAATACAACTATCCGGAGGATTGATGATGGCTGTGAATTCATCTATATCCATCATACCGAGATTGGATATGGTAAAAGTGTTACCCGTAAATTCCTGTGGTTGTATCTTTTTAGTCCGGGCTTTGTCTATTAGTGTAGATGCCTCTGCTGCTATTTCCGAGAGCGATTTCTTATCGGCATCGCGCACCACGGGTACGATTAGCCCTTCTTCCACCGCTACGGCGGTGCCAATATTGATATTGTGGTTCTGCCTGATAAAATCGCCCATCCATGAGCTGTTTACAAATGGGTGCTTTTTCAGTGCCATTGCGCACGCCTTTATGATAAAGTCGTTGAAGGAAATCTTCACTTTCGAAACCTCGTTCATGGCTTTGCGCGACTGAGCTGCATTGTCCATCGTTATGGTCATGCGCAGATAGAAGTGTGGCGCAGAGAACATGCTTTCAGACAAACGTTGTGCTATGATGCGGCGCATCTGGGTGAGCGGCACATCGGTATGGGCCTCTCCGGGTAATGCAGTCGGTTGCACAGAGGCTGTAGAAGTGAGTTTTGGCGTTGCCGCAACCAGAGTTGCAGGCACAAAACTATCCACATCTCTTTTTATTATCCGGCCGCCATCACCGCTGCCTTTCAAATCATGTATGTCTATACCTTTTTCTTCTGCAAGTTTCTTAGCCAATGGCGATGCCTTGAGGCGTTCATCATGTTCCTCATGGCTTTCAACTACCGTAGTAGCAACAGCAATTGCCGGAGGTGTAACTTCTGCTACTGCCGCAACAGGCTGGTCCTTTACGGGCTGTTGTACGGCAGGCTGTGAAACGGCTGCCGCTGAGCCGCTCAAAAGTGCACTGAAATCTTCGCCTGGCTTGCCGATTATTGCCATGATTCCATTTACCGGTACACCCTTTCCTTTTTCAACACCTATATATAAGAGAGTGCCGGCCACATAGGGCATAACTTCCATAGTGGCTTTATCCGTTTCTACTTCGGCTATCACATCATCTTCCTTTACCGTATCACCCACTTTTTTGTGCCATTCAGCAATAACACCTTCCTTCATAGTGTCGCTCAACAGCGGCATCCTGATTGCTTCAGCCATTTGATATCTTTTTGGAGTTTTGGGTTCAAAAGTAATCGAAAACCACAAATACCAAATCAAAGTGTTTTTTGATGATGCAATTACTTTTAACAATTCTTATCGGTTGCCAAAGCGTGCTTTGAGAGTCAACAAGCCGAATTTCGCAGAGCGTTATTTTAATAGGTCATCAGAATCTGAAAATATTTCATTATGTCATTTGCAGTCATCACAGGAGCATCAAGCGGAATAGGCAAGGCCGTGGCGGAAAAATTCCTGCAAAATCATTTTTCAATAGCCATTTGCAGCCGCAGAAGCGAGCTTCTTAAATCGCTCAATGAAGAATTGAGTGCAAAATATCCTGAAGCAAAAATTATTGCTACAACTGCTGATCTGGCGACCCGGGAAGGTGTTGCAAATTTTGCTGCTGAAGTTCTTGATGGCTTCCCCAGGATAGGTGTGCTGGTGAACAATGCAGGAGTTTTCCAGCCGGGAAACATAGGTGATGAGCCGGATAATCTTCTGGAAGAGCTTTTGGCTGCCAATCTCTACAGCGCCTATCATCTCACCCGAGCCTTGTTGCCAGCAATGAAGCAACAGGAAAAGGGTCACATCTTCAATATGTGTTCCATTGCCAGCCTCAAAGCCTATCCAAATGGAGGTTCGTATGGCATTACTAAATATGCGCTCAAGGGATTTTCTGATAATCTGCGGGAAGAACTGATGCCCTTCAATATTAAAGTGTCTTCAATTTGCCCCGGAGCTACCTATACACCATCCTGGGAAGGCAGTGGTGTGGACCCTGATCGAATTATGTCTGCCAATGACGTAGCCGATGTAATATGGGGCGCTTACCGGTTATCCGGTAGTGCAAACATGGATACGGTGGTTTTAAGGCCGTTGAAAGGAGATTTATAAATAATTTTCACATTTTATATAAATTATCCGTCCTAATTTTGCTTCGACAATTGATGTGACAAATGACAAATCGCGATAAATGGGCCGGATCAATTTTCTGACTTTATTACTGCCAATTGCTTTCCACGCATGTGCCCAGAACACGGAATTCACGGCTACTGCCAATTTGTTGAAAATTGGGCTGGAGGATGAAGTTCAGGTTTCCTATACGGTGAAAAATGCGGCCAGTCTGAAGACCATACAACCTGGTTCAACCGATGAATTTGTTGTAGTCGAAGGCCCTTACCAGTCCACTTCTATGACAGTTTATCATAACGACAGCGGCAGGCAGGTGCATACTTATGCGGTGACGCTAACCTATGTATTGCGTCCAAAAGTTCAGGGAAAGCTGACAATAGCCCAGGGAACTGCAATTGACGCAGCCGGTCACATATACAAATCAAATCCGTTGACTATTGAGGTTTTAAGCGGAACCCTCGTGAAGCCTTGTTGCAAACTACCCCGCCCAACACATTGGATATCCAACCAACCGAAGAAGAGCGAATTTTTAGGTTCAGGTAACTACCATACCGACAACAAATGAATTTCCTCTCGCGGGTGAGCATTGCCGGATTCAATAAACAAGACAATACAAACGAAGCAATCAGCGTTTTGTTGCTCTGCCTGTTAAAGTCGACCTATAATCTCACTTATATGGAAACTTTTTAACGCAGCTTTAACCACGATCGTAACTCTTACACTGGCTTTCAATTTATTTTTGTGTCAGGCAAAAATATAATACATTAGTATTTATGTGCAGGTATAGTATCTACTTATTTTTTATCCTGGCAACGTGCAATGCATGGGCGCAAAATGTGGTGTTTACTGCCACAGCCAGCGCTGGCAAGATGGGAATAAAAGACCAGGTACAGGTATCGTATACGGTAAAAGATGCAGTTGATCTGAAATCTATCAATTCCGGCCCCACCGATGACTTTATTGTTGTGGCAGGCCCGTATCAGTCAACAAGTTCCAGCATGATTTTCGATGGTGGCAGGCATGTGCAGTCTCAGAGTGTAACGCTGACCTGGGTGTTGCAGCCAAAGCACGAGGGCAATTTCACAATTCCTCCGGGCACTGCACGCGATGCGGCCGGCCATATCTATCAGTCCAATCCGGTATCTGTGCAGGTTGTGCCGGGCACAATGGCGCAGCCCAGAAGGCAGCCGCAAAGAGACCCATTTGGTGGTGATGAAGATGATCCGTTGACTGCCATGATGCGAGCACAACAACAACGCATGCAAATGGTGCAGCAGCAGATGCAGCAAGCACAACAGGGGGGACAGCAGGTGCCGGCCCACCAGCAACAGCGGCAAGGGCAGCAACAGCCCCAGCAGCCCCAACAGCCTGACAAGGCCGATAAAGACATCGACATCAGTAAAGATTTGTTTATCAGGGTGGCAGTGGACAAAAACAAAGTGAAGGTTGGCGAACAGATTACCACTACTTATAAATTGTATTCGAGGTTGCCAATGCAAGTTAATATTTCTAAATTGCCTGATTTGAGCGGCTTCTGGACCCAGGATTTTGAAATTCCACGCCAGCCAAAACCAAGCGAAGAAATATTGGATGGTAAAAAATATCAGGTATTTGTACTCAAAAAATCTGCACTGTTTCCGCAACAAACGGGAACGCTAGTCCTGGACCCCGCAGAAGCCAAAGGCGTTGCGCGGATTGTGCAGCAAGTGAAACGAAAAGTGAATAATATGGATCCGCTGGCCACATTGATGATGAGCGATCCATTCTTTAACAATGCCTTTTTCAACACTACTGCCTACAAAGACGTTCAGGTTGAGCTAAAAAGTATTCCGGTAGATATTCATGTATCTGCACTGCCGGACAAAGACAAGCCGGCCAATTTCAATGGTGCAGTGGGCAGTTTCGAGATCAGCAATTCGATTGATAAGACCGAATTAACGACAGATGATGTTGCAACACTTACCTTAAACATTGCAGGCAGTGGTAATCTCAAATTGTTCGATGCTCCTAAATTGTCATTGCCCAATGGCCTCAATACTTTTGATCCGCAGGTTAGCGACACAATAACCGGAAGAAGTACAACCATAAGCGGTACGAAAAGAATCACATATGCCATAACACCACATACCCCGGGCGATTACGAAATTCCGGCTGTTTCATTTTCCTACTACAACCCGCAAACCGGGTCTTACACAACCGTTCAAACGAAACCTGTAAAAATACAGGTGAAACCAGGCAAACACTACCATCCCGGACAGCAGGCAGGTACCGAACTGCCGGTTGCACTGAAAGATATACATGATATCCACAACGAGCCGCTGAAGAATCTCACTTTCAAAAGCAGCCCAATACTTTTCACAGCGCCTTACTGGTCAATGTATGCATTCCCATTGCTGGCATATATTGGCTTGATCACATGGAAGAAACGCGATGAAGAGTTGATGAAAGACACAGCTTTGCTCAAGAAAAAACGTGCCAACAAAGTAGCGCTGAAACGACTGGCGACCGCCAAAAAATTGTTGGAACAGAATAATAAATCTTTGTTTTACGAAGAGATTTCAAAGGCCATCTGGCTGTATATCAGTGATAAAGTAAATATTCCTTTGTCGTCTCTGTCTAAAGATACAGCTACCGAGGCTTTGCAACGGCGCAATGTGCCGCAAAACATAAGCCGGAGTCTCGACAATGTGATATGGGAATGCGAGACTGCGCTGTATGCATCGGGAGGGTCTCAGCAAATGGCAAGAATTTACGAAGAAGCGATTAAAGTTATCAGCGATCTGGAAGACGTTATAAAAGCATGAAAATAAGAGCATTCACCCTGATCTGCCTGTTGCTGTGCTTATCCTGTGCCGCAGATGATAAAGCCGGTGTCTATTGGCAAAAAGGCAACCAATTTTATTCTCAAAAGGCATACGACTCTGCGGCTGCCTGTTTTGAGCTTATAGCTGCACAAAAACCGGTAAATGCAGTGCTTTATTACAATCTTGGCAATACCTATTACCGGCTCAACCGGATAGGACCGGCGGTGCTTAACTACGAGCGCTGCCTTAACATTGATCCGCAGTTCAGGGATGCAAAAGAAAATTTATTACTCACTGAGACAAGGATCAGTAATCATATTCAGACTGTAAGCGACATATTTTTTATTAAATGGTGGAATTCCCTTACACACCCTGTCAAGGCAGCAGCCTGGTCTGTCAGCGCCCTCGTTGTATTTGTACTAGCTTGCGTAATATTGCTGATCAGAAAAATAAATAAAACACAGACTAAGTTTCTTCCTGTACAAGTCGTTTACGTATTAGGTTTTGTGTGGTGCATATTGATTACTCTGGCAATCGTGGCATCAAATAAGCAGATGAGAAATGTTGGCGCTGTGGTAATGCAGAACGACACGCCGCTATTGAATAATGAGCTACATGGTAAGCCCATCACTCAGCTACCCGAAGGCACAGTTGTCACCATTCTCGAAGAGAAAGATATGTGGGTGAATGTAAGGATATCGGACGGCCGCTCTGGCTGGGTGCAGAATACGCTGATTGAGAAGATATAGAGTTGTCTGATCGCAAAACACTATTTGGTGAAATAAATTGGTGTTGTAAACCCGGTGCCTGGGAATAACTATCGCGAGTTAGTGTGCGTTTAGGGTGTAACTCCTTTAAATTTAACTTGAAATAATAAGACTTCAGAATTGAACGTGGTGCGTTTGTAAACTTGATATTTTTTTCATTAACTTTTATTTTAATAGTTACAGTCTTTGACAGGGCTTTACCACTCTTCTTATTAAGTTGCTTATGAATGTATCAGGCCGAAAATGCTACGGTCTTGCGATTCATGACGATTATGAATAACCAATATTTTGGAATAAATTTGCATTACTCAAAGACTATTGATATAGCTTTATTTAATTCTGTTTTTCAAATAAAAAATTATACATATTGAATAATTTTAATCAAATAAAAAATATTAAAATAGAATATGTCATACTCGTATTTTTTATTTTAGTTTCAATAGTGTCTTTCAGGGATTTCGGTGTGGGTTGGGATGAAATGGTTCAACACAATATTGCTTTTTCAAATTACCTGTATATCTGTCACAAGCCAACAGACTTGTTTACAATGAGAGACCGTTTTTATGGTGTTGGTTTCGAAATGCCACTATATTATTTCGAAAAACTGATACTTGAAAAGTTATTTAAAAATGGGGACCTGCGCATTGTAATCTTAAGCAGGCATATCTTGTCGCATCTCTTTTTCTTATTTGGCTGCTTTGTTTTGTACAGGCTAGTTTTAAAACTCTTTAACGATAAGCGAATTGCAGCAGTTGCAATGCTCGGACTCCTGTTGATGCCGCGATTGTATGCACACTCCTACTTCAACACTAAGGATATTCCTTTCCTGGTCTCTGCAATCTTTGTTTGTTATTATGCATTCAGGTCTTTCAATCAACCCGGCATCAAAAACATTGCAATCTGGGGGGCGCTCATTGGTTTTTCCTGTTCGATAAGGATAGTTGGGCTTGTTTTTTTGCTGATTTCGATAGCTACTCTTTTCACCTATTGTGTTGCTCATCGTATCGACAAAATTAAAACAGCAAAATACATCACGGTTCTTGCAGGCACTTTTTCTTTAACACTATACATCCTATTTCCATTCTTATGGACCAATCCTGTCGTTCGATTGTTGGATTGTTTCCATCAAATGTCTAACTTTCCGTGGACAAATTACGTATTCTTCAATGGGTCATTTATCTTTTCCAGATCATTGCCGTGGACTTACCTTCCTGTATGGTTTGCTATCACTACGCCTGTTATCTGGGTTGTTTTAGGAGCTGCAAGTATGCTGTTTCTGATTTTCTCAATAACCTCAAGCTACCAGATCTGGGTATCAAATACAACAAGGATAACATTGGCTTATACATTTTTTTGCCTGGTTACGCCGGTTGCTTTCGTATACATCAATCATTCAGTTGTGTATGATGACTGGAGACATTTTTATTTTACATTTCCATTTGTTCTAATACTCTCCTGTTTTTTATTATCATCAATCAAAAAGAAGTATCTCACTATCTTTTACATTTTGATAGTGTTTCAGTTTTTGGATATTGGATGGTTCATGATCAAAAATCACCCGTTTGATGAGGTGTACTTCAATGAGCTTGTTTCAAGAAAGCCCGAATACATCCGCCAGCATTATGAATTGGACCATCATGGACCGGCGTTTAAGCAGGCGCTGGAATTTCTGGTAAAATACCAACCGACGGGACAGATCCTGGTAAGTTGCGACACGAACCTTAACTATCCTTTCCTCATGAATAGAAATATTATCCCTCCTGCGGACCGAAAAAGAATTGTATTAAAGTCGGCAGATTCGGCAGATTATTTTGTTGGCCAATATCGGTTTCACCCATCCGATTATCCTTATTCAAACATCCTGATGACCAAAAAAGTCCTGAATAGCACAATACTATCGGTTTATAAAATCAGATAAACCCAGGGAAATATCCGCCTTCATTGCGCTGCTATAACCTATACATCAAATCACATGACTGGTACAAACAATTCAAATTCGTCAACCCAAAATAACTGCTGCCCTGATTCACCGCATTCACTTTCCGCAAACTTCTCTGTGTTTCTCCGCACTCACTTTACTCATCGCCGTCGTCGCTACCCTTTCTGTGTCCATTTGGTTGTTTGGCAGCAGCGTCGTCATCTTCCTCAGTTTCTTTGGGCTGAGCTTTTTCCCCGGTATTGGGCTGCATTTCCTGATCATCCATTTCAGGCTGTTCATCCGTCGCCTGTTCCTGGCTGGTTGGTGCCGGATCATTGCGCCCAAACGACAAATCATAAATGTGTATGCCCAAAGAACCTAAGCCATTACTGGCCATATTGCCAGTATTATTCTGCTGCACCATCATTGACCCAAATCCAGCTTCCATGCTCAAACCAATATTAGCGTTGACTATCAATTCGTAGCCCACACCGAAATTATAAGCTATAGAAGAATTATATACCGAACCCGTATGCCCCGCTGCATCTGTATGCGGATAATAATAACTCAGCACTCCGCCACCTGCAAACACATAGGGATAAGATGCAGTAAATGGCCCGTAAAACGAACAATTATTAAATGGGAACCTGTAAATATACCTTGCGCCACAAAATGAATAGGCATAATCGCCATACTTGATCATGTTTGGGTTTGCAATAGCCTGTATGACCGATGCATCTGTAACGGACCACTTCACAGATACTCCGGCAACAGGGTAAATGTATTGAATACCAACAGCCATTCTTAAATTAGGGTCATGGAAACTATTCATGAACGACCTTCCTTCACCTTGGGACTGTATTTTACCGCTACCATCCAAAAAAGAGGGAACAACCTGAGCAAATGAAGCATTGTAACAAAACAAAACAATAATCAACAGCAGAAAACGTTTCATCTAACGAGCAAATTTTCAGCCAAAATATTAACAATTCCCCACAAAGCAAAACTTCCGGGAACATTCAGATTTGTTTCCGACTAAAAATGAACTTCCGAAAATTTTTTCTCTTATATTTGAACTATGTACAGCATACCATATCATAAAGAGCAGGACAAAGACGAGATTATCCGTTTCATCAATCAATTCCCGTTTGCTTTTCTCACTGGGGTTGATGAAAACAATTCACCGGTCGCAACTCAGGTGCCTATGATTATGGAACAAAAAGAAGAAAGGCTCGTACTTTACGGTCATGTGATGCGGCAATCCGATCATCACAAAGCCTTTGTTGCTAATTCATCGGTTTTGGCAGTTTTTACAAGTCCTAACATTTATGTTAGCGCCTCGTGGTACACCAATCCGCAAAAAGGCTCAACCTGGAATTATATGAGTGTTCACGCGAGAGGACATATTTGCTTTTTAGATGACGTAAAATCTATCGAAGTAATGAAAAAACTTACCCTGCATTTCGAAGGCTATAATACAAATTCGCCAACCGTGATGCACAACCTTCCTGAAGCTTATATCAACGCCATGATAAAAGGGATTGGAATTTTTAAAATAGAAGTGGAAACTCTCGACACAGTTTTCAAATTAAGCCAGGACAGGGACAAAGAAAGCTATCTTAATATTATCAATCAGCTACATACTCAGGGCACCAACGGCGATTTTATCGCCAGCCAGATGGAAAAACGCTTCGAAAAAGTATTTGGGCAGCCAAACGAATAAAATACGGCACGAAACATCAAATAATAATGAATTGACATTTTACTTCAGATCTTTAAGTGCAAAGACGATACCAAGTAATTGATATTGCCCGGTTAAGTTCACATCATTTACCAAAAATGATAAGATGAATCAGCCTTTTTTCAGAAACCTCCCAGGCAACTTTAAAACCTGCTCCTTATTAGCTATAAGCAGTACCAGACAAGAAATCCATACCGCCACTCCCATATAAAAAAGTTGTCCGTGATCGCCTTGTACGTCTATGCCCAGTGTGGTAAGATGAAAAAATATTGCACCCGACATGGTGCCCAGCGCAAGCAAGGCACCAAAGGCGGTAACAGCCGGAATGAGCAATAATATAGATGCGATCAATTCCACCACGCCTGAGCCGATCCTGCCATATGGCTCCATACCCACCTTAGTAAAAATATAGACGCTTTCAGGCTCCCCGCCAAACTTGAAATGAAGCGTTTGCAGAAGGATTGCCGCTGCTACGAGCCTTAATACCCAGAAGAATACTTTTTTTGCCACAAGATTTGATTTGTTCAAAGGTATTCCAACCTACAAATCAAGATTGTCGTTCAGCCGACTTTTGCTTCTTTCTGCAACAAAAGAATATTGTTGATCACGATATTCTTTCTGTCTACCGTGAGCAAACCCTCATCCATAAACCTGTTGAGTAATGTTGTTACTGTTTGCCGGCTTGTACCGGTAAGCCTGGCGATATCATCATGAGTTAGAAAATTGGGTATTTTCAATAACTTATGTTCATTTCCGGCACTGGACTGTTGCGCCAGACTCCAGAAAAAATAAAGCAATCTAGCCCGTACATCCTTTTGCAGCAGATTCACCAGTCGGTTTTCGAGATTGCGTAGTTTTTGGCCAATTTTTTTGGAAAAAACAATAGCAAGATCCGGCCGCAGAGACAACAACTTCTGAAAATCGGCAATCGTAAAGGCACACAATATGGTATCTGCTTTATGTGCCTGCGCAAACTCCCCTTCGAGACTGCCGGGCTCCAGCGTGAACTGACCAAATACGTCTCCGGGCTGCACAATGTCCTTGATAAACTCCTCGCCTTCTTCGTTCACATACCCAATTTTCACATAACCTTGCTTTACAAAATACAGCTTGTTCAGATTGCGGGAATCAAAATAAATATAAGCGTCTTTATTGGCAATTACATAGTTATGCAGGATGTTAAGTTGCGTATAATCATCTGGAGTCAGCTTATCCAGAAAATCATTTTTCCTTATTACCAACATTTGCTCGTCACTGCTCATAATATCTTTCATTTACAATATTCTTTTCAACTGAATAAGCGCCATCACCACGAACAAACACCCGAAAATAATGTTAACTATAAGCCGGTACCTGTCCAGAATTGCCGAAAGGCGCTTACCTAATAAAGCAAACAAAAATAAGGCACAAAAAGTACCCGTTCCCGCAGCCAAAGTAAAAATATTGTAAACTATAAGTTCCTGTTTCAACTTTCCTGCAGTCAATAAATAAACAACCCACCCCATCCAGAACGGGACCTGCAAAGGATTGACGGCACTTAAAAACATGCCATAAACAAATCGATTCAATTTGTTTTCTACGATTATGTTTTTCCCATTTTTTTTGGCAGCAGCGACAAAACTGGCTGTTGCAAAAAAAAGCAGTACAACTACCGATATAATATTCATCACCGGCAACATTTGTTGGCGGAAATTCAGCAAATCAATAAGCGCTATTGATATGCGTAAATAAATCATCTCAACAAGTGTTACCCCGGCTGCAAACCAAACGGCTCCGGAAAGTCGCTCTCTGGCTGCAAGCTGAAGAGCAGTAATATTTAAGTTTCCCAAAGGCATAGAGCCTGACAGGCTTACCAAAAAACCGATAAGAAGCGTTTGAAAGATTAGCAAGAATAAAGCATTGATTGAAATTCGTACCCAAAAACAAAGGTATGCAGGAATATTCAGCCACAAGCCCGCCACCGCTTTATGACAATTGTTTCAATTCACTTTCCATCTTCCTGAAAGCCTTACCGAGCTGCTGACCTTCTTTCAATTTCAGGTAAGGTACACCATCGTGCAAGTGGTTATACTCACAAATACTATATAGTATTTTCCAATGCCGCGATATCTCCCGCCATGCGAAAAACAGGGAATGACGCGGATCGTAAATGTGGGTTGGTTCACTTCCGCTACCATTTACTTCAATAACCGAAAAGGCTTGTCCATCCTCCAGTTGCTCCCAGCTTGCGAACTTTATATCCAGACGACCATAATAAAATCCGGGTATGGCCGATGAAACTCTGTGTATTACGTCAGTCAGCTTTTTTGAAATCCTGTGAGAAACATCCGTGAACTTCGATCCACGCACATGATTGCCATAAGGCACCAGCACAAGTTGCTCATCCCGCTCAAGTACCTGATCCAGAATATCGGAATGCGTTTTGCTTATATGTTTCCATTGCAAAATGTATCGCTCATTTTGGAATACCAATTGTCTTAATGTAGATACCCCGTCCCCGGTCACGCTTACCGTTTCTTTATTCACAATGCCGGTTATCATCCCAAAATCTTCATTTGGATGCCTGCAATAAAATATGCCCACCTCATTGCGGTAATCCACCCACTCCTGCACCAGATAAGGAGCCGTCATTTTGGCTGCATAGCCCGCCAGTTCCTGTTCATCGTTTACTTTTTTCACACCCAACCCGCGTTCGCCAATATCGGGCTTGCAGATTAGCGGAAAAGAAAGTTTTCCGGACCGAATGGTCTCTCTGATTAGTGATGCATCCGAATGGGGTTCTATATATAGTGTCGCAGGATATACCGACCTATCCATCGACTGATATACTTCCCACTTGCTTTCCATGATGTATCCACCATATTTTATGCCGGGGTTGGCAGCTACAAGAAAATACCACGAACGAGCCCGCCAGCTCAGCCATATCCAGTAAGGATACAACACAAAATAGACGAATGTTGAGTTCCAGTACTCCCAATGTAGCAGCCGGATAAAAAAGGGTAGATTAAGTATTTTCTTCATCTTGCAATTAGGGAGTTTGATTCAGTAATTTTACTTTGAGTACCACTCCACCGCCGATTTAAGACCGCTGCGCAAGTCGCGGTAGTACATGGAAGACGCACTCAGGCCAATTTTTATGCAGGTAATGCTTACAGTTTTCAGTACTCCATCTCTGTTCATATTAATACTTATTTTCGGATCGCCGCTTCCTGCGGTCTCATGAAAACCGATTATGTCGTCTGCATCCGGAACAGCATTTTTTCTCAACCAGGCGTCAAACCAGCTTTCGCGAAGCAACGTTGCCTCCTTGTCGTACAAAGTAGTCGAAGACCAAATATGCGGTTTGGCAGCATCCAAAGTCTTCATATATTTGTTTGCGCCGTCCCACATGGCCTCAAAAAGTCTGTCATGTGAAAATATTACCAGCGTAAAAGGCTCAATATTATTCAGGTCAATTGTTTCAAAACTTTTTTCAGGACGTGGGTAATTAAATACTTCCAGAAAAATCAAGCCCCTGCTTTCTCTGTAAGGCGGCTGGGGTATATGCTTTTGAAAAGCCCCGTTCAGCAACACCATTGCATTACCGTTCTCATGGAGAGCAATCCAGGTACCACCAGCCTTACCGTCTTTGGGGAAAAGCATCCGGCCGTTTTGGAATTCATGCATATCCGGCGGAGCAGACGACTCCCTGTTCACCTGCTCATCTCTGTTGGATGTCAGTAAGATGCCGCTTTTCACCGGTATATAGGTTACTGTGCACATTGCTTTTTATATTGAACCGTAGATGGAGCAACGCCAAACTCTGCAGGCACACTAATATCGGTAAGCTCGCGTATACCCACCCTGATCAATGCCATATGATGGATAGTATGCTCCATATTGTAAATCAATTCCCTGTAATAAGAACTTTTTACTTGCATGAGGTCATCGGCGCCAAAACGCGCCTGTATGATCAAATTCTTATCCTGCAAATCTATTGAATCCAAAATATCCTGCAGGGTATTCAATGCTACTGTCAAGTCAGCTTCAATTGCTTTATCCCTTTTGCGGTCATCATAATTCACAATACCGCCCTCATATCCCTGCATGAGGCATTGAAACATTTCAAGACTGTGGCGCACATGCTGCCCGATGGTCGCGCCAAAAAGATTGGAGCTCTCCTTAAAATATTCATCTGATGTTAGTTGTAGCAATACACCCTTCAAATCTTCAAAAACACGCTTCAATACAATTCCAGCCAACATATTATCCATTCTTAGCAACAAAACATTATTTCTATCAGTCTATTTATAAATCTTTGCCCAGTTGGCGTCCGCATTTTCTTTCAAATGCTTTTCATCTTTGTTCCAGGTTTTCAGTGTGTTGTTGAAAAGGGCATTGTAAAACAAATACAATTTCCCATCTATAATTTTGTAGGTTTCCGGGTCTACCTCTACTTTTTCACCTGCATTCCCCATTGCATAGGCGCACCAGCCGCCGTATTGAGGTTCGTAAGCACCAGGATTTTGCTTGAATTTATTGCGGTTTTCATCATTTTTAAAATAGTAGGTTACCCCCTGCCATTGATATGAAAACTGCGAACTCCCCTTAACCGGCTTTTTGTCGAAGTAACTTACGGCATCATAACCGCTGAGGGCAAGTCCGTTCTTCAGGTTGAAATTTTTTTGTCTGAGACCTTGCTGTCCGAAACCGGAAATTGTGAATAAAGGAATCAGGATAGCAACCAACAATAATGTTCTCATGTCTGCAATGATTAATCATCGCAAAGGTTGCTGATAATCTTTATATCATTTGTCATTTTCACGACATTTAACGAACAGCTTTTGCAATATTCTAAGGTGGGGCTGTTTCGAAGCAAAACACAGCAAACATTTTAGGGTATTTTTGAAATGGCTATTGAAACAAATGACCTCTGTGCATACGAAACCACCGGGCTTGTCAGCGCCCGTTTACAAACCTTTAACGGACGCTGTCGACAAAAAGTCGACAGCGTCAACTAATATTACAGTAATTCCCTTGACGATCCGGCCAGAGTAAGCAATTCTGTTTGTGGCGGTGTATCCAGTCCTTCAGCTCTGAGTTGAGACTGAAAATGCTGGAAAGATGCCAGCCCAAACAATGCTTTTTCGCTTTCAGCAGGCTCAAAAAATGCATTATGGGTAAAGGTTATCCCATCTGCGCCAAGGCAGGCGTAATAGAAAATACCCGGATGGTTCAGCTTCCTGAGGTCGGCCATTACTGCCTCGATATTTGCGGAATTAGTGGCCACATATTCTGGCTTTGCTTTGTACGTAACTTTGACAATTTTCATATTTATTATTTTTTTTGTGATTCAGCAACTGTTTTCAAATCATGGGCAAAAGTTTCAAAAGATTCGTCGAAGGATGGTATCATTCCGGCAAATAACGGAAACAGTGGCCCGCCCATCTTTTCGGTCATGGTAAATATTGTTTTGTCTCCCTCGCCGGCAAGTACAAAATTCCTTTTGCCCATAGCATCTCCCCAACTCAAGAGCCTCGAAGGGTTAAAGTCCATGATTGAAAGCTTAAACGCTCTTGTTGGGGCCAACTTTGAGACCAGTTCTATTTTGCTTCCCGGCTTTATTTCACCTTTCAGTGAAACAATGGTTGTATTCCACTCCGGGTGCTTTTGGGCGTTCGTCAATATGCCCCAGACTACCTCGGGTTGGGCGTCAATCTGAATACTCACTGTTGTTTCGCGGCTGAATACTTTTTTTACCGTAACTGCCTTTGCGTTTACTGCCTGCATTGTAGTAATGATTTTTGTGTGTACATCTTTGACGATTTGCGGGGCAGAAACGATAGGCTCAACGGATTAATTTTTATCCATTAACATCCTGTTAAACTCCATGTGGCGTAATTGTAAGGCTGCCGCCGGCGATTCGAAAGGGTCGGACTCTTTTAAAATCTGCATACGGAGGTCCAGCAAATATTCTTTGTCCGGATTGGTTGCAGCTTTTACGAGTTCAAGTTTTACCAATT
>Ga0007870_1000229_pt1 | contig 20958 bp, 20 predicted proteins | sample CryBogCBH04Jul08_FD_71207 | JGI IMG/M metagenome (GOLD analysis project Ga0007870, IMG submission 71207) | Freshwater microbial communities from Crystal Bog, Wisconsin, USA - CBH04Jul08 | ecosystem: Environmental > Aquatic > Freshwater > Lake | place: Crystal Bog, Wisconsin, USA | collected...
TGTTTGCAGTTGTGAATAAAAAGGAAGTCTATGTGGATAAGTCAAAAATAGCAGCTTGATTTTAAGGCTCTTTTGCAGAATTTGCAAGAAATTTGGTGGTCTCAGAAACTTAGAATACGCTGCCGGAGCATCAGCGATACAATCGCGGACGAGTGGCGGGTTGATGGAAGTTACAAACTACCGTCTATTTGGGCCACGGGAGGAGGTAAAATAGCCCGAAGGGCTTAAATGTGAATAGCCGCCGGTGCAACCGGCGGTTAAGCATCATTTGCAAACAACTCCGAAGGAGTTGAACAACTCGTTACATTAAGTTGAATTCCCTGTACTGGCGCAAGTCTTCCGCAGGAGACTTGTGACTATAGAAAACAGCCGGTTTGCAACCGGAATTCTTCGCACTTAAGCTGATAAAGGCTTTGCTCCCTAAATAAACAACTCCAGTGTAACAGCTTTATGATGCGAAAAACGTTGCATCCAAAGACCCAACCCATTTGCAACTGATTGTAAAGTTTGGTCTTGAATTACATTAAAATATACAAACATATTTCATGTATATTATTAGCGTTCTCAATCACACGATCCCCTTCGATAGCAAATATGACCAAACGATATTTAAAAAACTGAATGATGCCAAATTTATTGATTTTATTTTTGTGCAAAAAAGTAGGTTTCATGTCCTCAAAATATAAAATCGGCGATAGTGCGATTCCGCATTTTATTACTTCTACGGTTGTGGGTTGGGTAGATGCGCTCAGCAGACCACTGTATAAAGATATTATATTGGAGAGTCTTGTGTATTGCATGGATAATAAAGGATTAAGACTGCATGCATGGGTGATTATGAGTAATCACCTTCATCAAATCATCAGCACAGGCAAAGACGATATAGAATTGGCGGGAATAGTAAGAGATTTTAAGAAATTTACAAGTAAAAAAGTTGTGTCGGCAATTCAGGATAATATGCAGGAAAGCCGGAAAGAATGGATGATGAATCTATTTGCGTATGCAGGTAAACATAATAGTAATAACGAAAAATACCAGTTCTGGCAACAGGACTACCACCCGGTGGAATTGAATACCCTGGACAAGATGCAACAACGGCTGAATTATTTGCATGAAAATCCGGTTAGGGCAGGGTTGGTATGGGAGCCATGGGAATACAAATACAGCAGTGCGATAGACTATTGTACACAGCGTAAAGGGTTGGTAGCAATCGACAGACTATTTTGATTGGCAGTAGTTTACGCGTTTGCGAGGCATAGTGAAATTATCGGAGCGCATAGCTTACTTGTGCTTTGGTGCAATGAATTCCGGTTGCAAACCGGCTGTTTTCTATAGGCGACTTAGCGGGTAATGCCTGTCATTGGCAAGTGCAAACGAGAGATTGTCCAATGTCGAGCCGGCTGTTCGGGATGTGTCATCCCGAACTAAATTGGCGGGGGTTTGTAACCCCCAACTCCCTTTAAGCATCAAACTAACGGAATCAGCAAATTGAGTGTTTGGGGGCTAATATTGCCACAAGTTGTTTTTTCTCCGGTCGGGAGGCCGGCATCCGGGTGACGTAATCCGGAGATTGCGCCGGCCCGGTTGCGCCGGATGCTCCGAAGGGCATCCGGTACTATTAATATGACGCAATCTTTGATTGACTTCATATTGCTGAATCTGATTCATGTACTGCTGCTAATAGCGTTGTATAAGCACATTATTTCCCCACAGGGCGCAAAAGATTCCGCAGTCCCAACTGAAAGTCGGGATGCCCATCCAAGTGAGCAGTTCTATAAACCGCCTAAAATTAATTTTTCCAATTTTCCCAAATTATCCATACCTTTGTCAGGAAATTGCCTCAAAAAGACACAATTCAACCCGATCTTTGAAAAAATATCCAAATTATAAAAAATTACCAATACTCAAATATACCTGAATATACCGTTTTATACCCAAATTATACCTGAATATACCCGATTATACATTGATTAAAACAATATACATACATTCAACTTATTCAATTTCACAGTCTTAAAAATATTATTATCTACAATTAAGCTTCCGCAGCCATTTTTATACTTCATTATACGTCATTATACCTGATCAATATTTATGTACCAGCCGGGTCTCTGCCCTTCGCAGGACCCGGCGGGCACTAAAAAGAGCGGAGAAACAGTGCGAAGGGTGAGGTGCGTTACAAACGCTCTGCCGGTACATCCGAGATGCAATCGCGGACGAGTGTTGGGATTGATTTCCAGATCTGTTTTTAAAAAATTAATCGTACTTTTGAAATGCTGAACAGGGTAAGGATTGTCTATTTTCGTTCTCAATAAATCTGATTTAGTATGAACGCACTACAAATTCAAAATCAAATATTGGAAAGCTCCAGAGGATTGCCGGAGGATATATTGAATGAAATTCTTGATTTTATCCAATTTCTGAAAATCAAACGATCAGGCAGTATGCCAAACTCCGTATATACTACACTTTCAGATTTGAATTTTTCCGAAGCCAGTCATTTGGAAGAAGAATTTACTGATTACAAGACAGTTTGTCCGATAGAATAATTTATGAATGGGTTTGTAGCAGATACGATGGCGGTTGTTCTTTGGTTGGAAAAAAGGAAAATGCCGCAAAAAGCAAAAGAGATTTTTAAAGGTGTTGAAAATAAGGAAATTCAACTTTATGTTCCAGGCATGGTACTCATAGAAATCGGCTATCTATCTGAAAACAATAGGATTGATATAACACTCTCAAAAGCCTTATCCTATTTCAATTCTATAAACAACATTTCTTGCCATAATATTGACGCTGAATTAATTAAGAAGACATTTGAAATAACTGATATCCCTGAATTGCATGACCGTATTATAGCGGCATCCGGCGCGTTATTCAATTTAGCTGTCATCACAAACGACCCGAAAATCATAGCTTCAAAATTTGTAGATACGATTTGGAATTAGTCCGCTCTTCCAGGTTAGCAAGCCGGATGTATCTGGGCTGGGATTTGCAATCCCAGGTCCCTTAGTACCTGCTCCAAAGTGAAGCGGAACAGCAAGGGCAAATTGTTTGTCTGAACTAAGATTCGCAGGATTGAGCGTTAGAATACGCGCTGCCGGAGCATCCGCGATGCAATCGCGGACGAGTGTTGGAATAACCGGTATGGATGCGAGCATCAACTTCAGCAATATGAAGTCCGTTAGAAACGGCATTTTATTTGGAGTTCCGGATGCGCTACCGCTAACTTCCGGAACAACAGGTCTCTGTACACTTTGTGTACTCTTGGGTTAAGAATATATAACCTATAAACTATTTATGATAATTTCTATTGGATAATAGAAAATTATCGCTTGTTGCTTTAGCCGAATTATAATTAAATTTGCCAAAATATCAGCTATGGTTAAAATAATAATTGGGATTGCTGTTGTTGTGATAATGGCTGTGGCCGGTACGGTTTATTTCATGTGGAATAAACCTCATCCCAGTGCCGCAAAAGGCTCGGCAATAGAACTTAAGGCCGACGACCTTTATAAAGAATACAGCAAAGATGAAAAAGCTGCTGATGCCAAATACCTGAATAAAAAAATTGAAGTAACAGGCGTGGTAGGTGAAACGGAAAAAAATCAGGACGGGGGCGTGATGGCTGTTTTGCAAACCTCAGATCCTGCAACGGGCATACAATGCACCATGCAGGATAAAAATGTAGTTATAAACAAAGGGCAAACCGTTACGATAAGAGGATTTTGTACCGGCAATGGCATTACCGGTGTTTCACTTACAGATTGTATAATTAAAAATTAACTGAATATAAAATGAGAAAAATATTAATGTTTGCCATCGGCGTATTGGTTCTCGCGGGTTGCTACAACGATGCCTACAACAAGTTGTACCCGGTTCCCCAAAACACCACTTTAAATCCCTGCGACACTTCTGCGCCGACGATATCGTTTTCATCAAAGATCCAACCCATCATAAGCCAGAATTGCGCTAACAGCAGCAGTTGCCATGCGGCAGGTGGTGCGAGCGGTTATGATTATACGGATACCACAGTGCTCAAACAGAATGCGCTGGCCGGCTGGATTGTGCAGGATATCAATTTTCAGCCGAGCGGTCGTGGGCACAAAAGTATGCCGCTGAATGGTGCACAGATATCTTCTTGCGATATTGGCTTGATAACACGATGGGTAAACCTCGGCGCTATTTGTAATAATTAATTTAAACAACAATGAACTATATGAAAAAGATACTAGTAGTTACCGGACTAATGTTGATTGCTGCCTGCGGCACAAGTGTTTATGCGCAGAAATACATGACGCGCACCGGAAAAATCTCCTTCGATGCCAGCACGCCAACATCGCCGGAAAAAATAGACGGTAAGAACAACGAAGTAGCCTGCCTGCTCGACACTAAAACCGGCGATGTCGTTTTTCAGTTGCAGGTCAAGGGCTTTAAGTTTGAAAAGCAATTGATGGAAGAGCATTTTAATGAAAAATATATGGAGAGCGATCGCTTTCCTAAGTCTACATTCAATGCCAAAATCACCAATCTTTCAGAAATCAATTTTGGTAAGGATGGCACCTACAACGCCACAGTAGCCGGCAAAATGAACATGCATGGTCAGGATAAAGAAATTACCGCAACAGGTACAATAACCGTGGCTGGAAACAAAATAAAAATTTCTGCAAAATTTAAAGCCAAACTGGACGATTTCAAAATCGTGGTGCCGAATCTTGTGGCCGATAAAGTAGCAAAAGAAGCATTGGTAACAGTAGATGCAGAGTTAAATCAGAAATAATTGATATTTTATGAGGAAAAATAGTTTGATAGGTCTTTGTTTAGCGGTAACATTGTTTTCTGCTATCAAATCTTCAGCACAGGATTTGATGGCAGAACTGAATAATGATCTGCCGAAGCAAAAAAATTATGCTTTTGCAACATTTAAATCCACACGGCTTATAGACGGCGCTACGGTTGAGTGCCTGGGTCAGGGTGTACTGGATTTCAGGATTTCTCACCGTTTTGGCGATGTAAGTCAGGGTCTTTCTGATTTTTACGGAATGGATAATGCACTCACCCGACTCAGTCTGGATTATGGCGTTAACAAATGGCTGATGGTGGGCATAGCGCACAACGTATTTGACAAAGAAGACAATGGCGATATCAAGATCAAGTTGTTGCGCCAGCAAATTGGTGGCGGCTCTCCTGTCACTGTTTCGTATTTCGGCAGTATCTCTGTTCAGACCACGCCTGCGCCAACATTGCCGGACAGCACGTATAAATGGCTGTTTTCCAACAGACTGTATTTTGCCAACCAAATCCTGATAGGCAGGAAGTTTTCCAAAACTTTCTCATTCCAGCTTATGCCTACATTGGTACACTACAATCTGGTTGACAGTTCCAAATTCAGCAACAATACCTTTGCTCTTGGCGCGGGCTTCCGCTGGATGTTTACACGGAGTTCGGCTGTAACAGCCGAATACTATTACAGGCTCAACAACACAAACATGCTGGTTCAGGGCCAGCCAACCTACAATGTATTTTCCATTGGTTATGAAGTGGAAACAGGCGGTCACGTTTTCCAGGTTATGCTGACCAATGCTCAAGGACTTACGGAACGAACATTTATCGGTCAGACCACTCAATCATGGAGTAAACAGCAATTGCATCTTGGTTTCAACATTTCCAGAGTATTTACCATTGTGAAGCCCAAAGGCTATGTAGCCCCTGCCAAAGATGGCGACGATAAGAAATGGTAAGTTATTTAAAATATAAAATGGTTTCCAATTGTTTCTGTTGGAAACCATTTTTTCTTTCATTTTCACATTTCAGTAATTCATTCGCCTCAAACTGTTATAGTACATTTGTACGATGAGTTTTGTATATCCCTTGTTCCTGCTGGCAGGTCTCACACTTGCCATACCGGTAATCATACATTTGTTCAACCTGCGCAGGTACAAGACCGTGATGTTTCCCTCTATCCGGTTTCTGAAAAATATACAACTGAGCAGCCGCAAGCAAAGCCAACTGCGATACCGGCTGCTGCTGGCTGCAAGGCTATTGTTTCTGGCAGCGCTGATACTGGCATTTGCACAACCCTTTCTCAACAGCAACAAAGCGGCAGATAAAGGCAATAAACTGCAGGTGATCTATATAGACAATTCGCAGAGTATGTCCGTAAAAAAAGGGCAACGCATGGTGTTGGATATAGCAAAGGATAATGCAGCGAGGAAAATAAAATCAGCCATGCCAGGCTCACAATTTATCATCCTCACTAACGATAATCCTCAAAGCTACTATCCGGTAGGCACGGAAAAAGCATTGCAATATGTGGGCAACATTGACCTGTCGGCCTCCCAGAAAAATGTGAGCCAGATATTGTCGACCGTGCAAAGCCTGGGTACACAAGACCAGAACGGCGCAAAAAGCCATACACAGGTTGATTTTTATTATTATTCAGATTTCCAAACATGTGCTTTTCCCGCTACACCCGAACAATCGCTCCTACAGGGTGTAAGTTTTCACGCCATGCCGGTAAAAGGCGATGATCAGGGCGATATCTATATAGACACGGCCTATTTGCTCATGCCAGTGCTCCAAACCGGAAAGACCAATAAGCTGATTGTGAAGACAGGCTTGTCGGGCAAATCGGGCGCGGATAATCCGGTATTGCAGCTTTACATAAACGGTCAGATGAAAAGTGCCGCCACGCTTGATTTTACAAAAGGAAAGGGAAGAACAGATACACTGGGTTTTGCTGTAAACGACGCCGGCTGGCAAAAGATAGAACTCGTGGTGAATGATGTGTCGGTGAAATATGATGATACTTTCAGGATTGCAGCCCGCTGTACCCCAAACCTATCGGTACTGGAAGTGAATGAGGGCACCTCCAATCCGTTTATTCAGGCAGCATTCCGCGCAGGTGATGGCTTCAGACTTATGCCAACAGATGTGCACAACCTTCCACAGGACTGGAAAAAGTACAATCTGGTCATCTTCAACGGACTTACGTCACTTGATGCGGATCTTGGCCATAAGATAGCCGATGCACTTCAGGATGGCGCCACCATTTGTATCTTTCCCGGCAAACCGCACGATGGTTCTCAGTTCAATGCAGGTATGCAGTTGCTCGGCAATGTCCAGTTTCAGGGTATTGATACTGCCGTACAAACCGTAAGCACCATACAGCAGGGCAGCGATCTTGTAAAAGAACTATTTGAAAAACTGCCCGACAATGTGCAGTTGCCGGTTACAAAATGGCACTATATCATCAAGGCCGGGCTGGATGCCAACCAGCAATCGGTGATGAGTTTCAGAAACGGTGATCCCTTTCTGGCGAAGTACACACCGCTGAATGGCATACTATATTTGTGCGCTGACCCGGCCGATCTGGAATCTGGAAATTTTCCTGCCAGTTACTTCTTTACTCCGTTTTTGTACCGCATGGCTATGCAGTCGGGCACGGGTAGTATTTATGCTATTTCTTCGGGTAGCGGCGTTCCGGCATCCGTATCGCTTACCAATGCAACAAGACGTACCACGATACATGTTTCCGGAAAAGGGTTTGATGTGATACCACCACAACGGCCCCGTGGAAGCGGCCTTGACGTATATGTAGATCAGGTTGTAAAGCAACCCGGGTTTTATGACCTCACTGCTCAGGACAATGACACGGTGAGAGTTGCGCTGAATATGGACAAGAGTGAAGCAAGGCTGGAATACCGGGATCTGGCAGCGCTGAAAAACACATGGCAGAACAGCAATGTATTTTGGAGTGAAATAAATGAAAACACCGGAGCCACTGGCTCCGGTGACGCCAATACATTCCCAATCTGGAAAATACTGGTAATGCTGGCATTAATCATGCTGGCTTTTGAAACCTGGTTATTGGTAAAGCCGCAAAAAGAAAACGGTTGAAATGGATATCATCGCAATGGCAGAACCATGAGCCTGAGACAACTTTCTTAAGTTATCGAACACTTTGCGATTGTTGCCTTTTACCAGAAGTAGTACGATTGCTGTGATAATCATGTTTTATTAGTTTGTTCTTTGTTTTACGCTGTTTAGTTGCTGCCCAATCCTGCCAGACGTAAGGAATAGAATTTAATTTGATCGATAAGAGCACGGAATTCTCTTTCTGTTTTTTCAAAAAAGAACTTTTTGTAATAGAAGGCCAGAAATTTGTTTGTAGCCTTTAAAACACCGGCATCGTAAAAAGGAATATATTTCCACCTGAAGTTCCAGTTGGTACACCATTTCAGTAATTCCAGGTAATCTTTTTCAACCAGACAACGGTAAACATCCTTCTTATACAAGGCAACGAAAACTTCCTTTTTTGAACGGCTTGACGGGCTCATCAATTTGTAATTGCCACTCACAATTCTCTGTACACCTATTGAAAAGTTGTTGCCGGTATATTTGCCGTAATACATCCACGAATTGGGGCGTACGTCTACTTCGATCAGGTAATAGCAACCATCCTTTTCTGAGTACATGAAAACAACATTGCAGAAGCCATTCAGACCAAGAGACTCAGCTATGTGCTGGAGTTCTACTTCCAGATCAGTATTTTTCGAGTATATCCTTTGGGTAGATACGCCAAACCTGCCAATTGTCTTCAACCTTTTTGAGTAGTTGTAGGTGATAAGATGTCCGTCTTTACACAACAATTCGGTGTTTACTTCGTAGCCATCGATATACTGCTGAAACACCATATTTGTTTTTTCGGATATGCTCTTCATTAAATCCTGCAGTTCAGGCTCGCTGTTGCAGATGTATATCCCGAATCCACCTTCACTTCTGTCGGCTTTTACCATAAGTGGAAAGCCAATCTGACTCCCAATCTCCTGAGCACTCATTGATTCATTGTAGACAATATATTTGGGTGTTTTGATATTGTAGCGGGTACACATCTCGGAAAATCCTGCCTTCGAGCCCAGCAACGATCTGTTCTCTATTTTAGTAAGCGGCATAATTTTATAAAACCACTGTTCTGAAACTATTGTGTCGTTCAGCAAACGGATAATACCATCGTCACCGGGTATAATCCACTCGTAATCGAAATAATGATTACCTATGTACGCCAATAGTTCGGATACGAATTCTTTTTCGTCTGCACTGTTTGCAATTATAGAGTTTCTGTAATATTTGTTTTTCAGTACCCATGAGTTTTGGGTGCAGAAGATATCAACCGTGCAGCCGCCTTCAGCTAATAATGCAGGCATTTCCATCAGAGAGTCCCAGTTCATATAAGAGATGAACAGTACATTGTAAGATCGCTTTTTCGTTTTAGTAAACATTGTTTGTGATTTTTTGTTTTCGATATTCTACATTATACAATTTGCGTGCCAGTTTCTTAAATAATTGATTATCAATGTTTTGAGAGTTTTATCAGTTATATTGATGTCTATATTCTGAAAACAATTCCAAATTTTGGAAAAACAGGTTTCTGCTATATCGCCGGCCAGTGTTTTATTAGTTTTATAGCTATCGTCAAGCCGTTAATACGAGCCTGTGTGCATATAGCGGTTGAAATTTGTAATAATTCGGGCAATAATTTGCTCCCGATTTCAATAGTTTACGAATTACAAATAGCAGTCCGGCGTGGGACAACAGATCAAGAAATCTCAGGCACACAGATGAAGGAGCCAATTATATTAGATATCTTCCCCCTTTCTAAATATCACATATTGTATAAAGGCAATAGAACTGATTGAATTGGCAATTTTGACCATTCAATCAGTTCTATTGCTTTTGGTATACTAATTTAAAGACAGGGGCACTTACGCCCGTGGTTTAAAAAAAATTCAGGCTGCTTTGATAATTCTCTCTGGCTGCGACCACTGATAGGCAGTTTTATAAATGGATGCGGGCATGATCTTATATAGCAACTCTTCTGATTCAATTGAGTGATTCAACAAGTTGTTGATCTCTGAATCACCCGGAATGATCCATTGGTATTCCTGATTGTGGTCGCCCATGAACATCAGGAGTTGAGCAAAAAATTCATGCTGCTCGGAACTGGCTTTGATTGAATTTCTATAATATTTATTTTCGTGTGTCTGATTAGTTTCTGTAGAAAACAGGTCTACAGTGCAGCCGCTTCCGGTAAGCAACGCCGGCATTTCCATCAGGGAATCCCGGTTCAGATAAGATATGAACAAGACGTTGTTTGTTTGGTTCTCAGATTTTCCGAACATTATTCTCAGTTTTTTAATTTATTAATTACCTTTGATACACAAATTGTGTGCCAGTTTTTCAAATAATTGATAATCAACAGTTTGTGTAAATAGTTGGGAATATGTTTGTCCATATTTTGAAGTTTTTTCCAGAATTTGGAAAATTTTAGGGGCTGGTCGCCTCAATTATTTTAAAAAGCATTTAAATTTTTACTGTGTTCAAGATTTTTATAGTTGATGATGATCTATGGTACAGCGAAGTACTGGAATATTATTTGTCGATGGATCCGGACAATGAAATCACAAAAATCAAAACCGGAAAGGATTGTATTAATAATCTGGCCGCCAACCCCGACCTCATTACGCTGGATTATTCCCTGAACGATGCCAGGGGGATCGACGTACTAAAAAAAATCAAGCAATATAATCCTGATATTCCCGTCGTCATAATTAGTGGTCAGGAAGATGTAAACACTGCCGTCAATCTGTTGAAGTCGGGCGCGCAGGAATATTTTGCAAAAGATGACAATACCAAAGATCTTCTGCTGAATGCCGTAATCAGGCTAAAAGAGATGAAAAAGCTGAAGCGCGAAGTGGAACAGTTGCGCGGAGCCCTTGAAGAAAACTTTGAGATCAGAAACTCGATCAAAGGCAGCTGCACCGCTATGCAACAAATTTTCAGCCTCATTCAGCGCGCTGCACAAACCAACATCAATGTTTCGATCTTTGGAGAAACCGGCACCGGCAAAGAAGTTGTTGCCAAAGCCATACATTACAATTCTGCGCGTAAAAAAATGCCGTTTGTGGCCATAAACATGGCTGCGATACCCAAAGAATTGATGGAAAGCGAATTGTTTGGCTACGAAAAGGGTGCATTTACCGGTGCAAATCAAAGAAAGACGGGCAAATTTGAAGAAGCCAACAAAGGCACTTTGTTTCTCGATGAAATCGGCGAATTGGACCCAAGCTTGCAAAGCAAATTGCTGAGGGTGATACAGGAGCGGGAGGTAGTGCGGCTGGGTGGCAATCAGAAAGTAGAATTAGATATCAGAATCATCGTGGCCACGCACAAAAACCTGGAAGAAGAGGTTTCGAAAGGCAACTTCAGGGAGGACTTTTATTACCGGATAATTGGCCTTCCGGTACATTTGCCTCCGTTGCGGGAAAGAGGCAATGATATATTGATACTAGCCAAATTTTTTCTTGATTCGTTTTGTTCTGCGAATCACCTGAAACCGATAAAAATTTCGGAAGAAGCAAAAGAAAAACTGATGTCGTACACTTATCCCGGTAATATCCGGGAATTGAAATCTATTATTGAACTCGCGGCTGTAATGGGCAATGGTGTGACTATGGCGGCGAACGACATTACGTTCAGAAACCTGAGCATGAATAAGCAGTTGCTGGGTGTGGAAAAAACTTTAAAGGAATACAACATTGAAATTATATCACATTTTCTGAAGAAATATGATAATAATGTTTCGAAAGTGGCGGATAAGCTGCAAATTGGCAAATCTACCATATACAAGATGATCACTGACGGAGAACTTACAATTTAGACTCTTTTATAAATTTACTTATGTACGGAATTATCAACAAATCCATTGAAGAAATGGTGACCATGCACTGCGGCGAACAAACCTGGAAAAAAATCGTGGCCGACAGCGGCATCGCAATCGATTTTTTTATAAGCGACCAATCTTACGATGATGCAACAACTTATAAATTAGCAAATTCGATCTCGAAGGAACTGAATACCCCGGTTGACGAAATTCTCTTTTCCTTTGGCGAATACTGGATACTACAAACCGGTATCAAAAAATATGATTTTCTATTAAAAGCGGGTGGTGCAACCATGAAGGAATTTATCATCAATCTGCCTGAATTTCATAATCGCATCGCTCTAATGTATCCTAAATTGCAACCACCCGAATTCCGGGTTACTGATGTGCAGGATGATAATCTGTTGCTGCATTATTACTCAGACAGGCCCGGACTACAGGTATTTGTAAAAGGCCTTTTGAGCGGCATTGCGAAAATGTATTATCAGGATGCCGAAGTTTCAGTGAAACAGAGCAAAGATGAAAACAGCGATCACGATATATTTCATATTAAATTTTTAAATGCTTGATTATGAATTTTTCGCTCGATGAAAAAAGGCTGAATAAACTGTTCCCTTTCTTCCTGCTTATAAGCAGGAAGTGCATCATTGAAAATTGTGGTAAAAGCATAAAAAAACTTTGCCATATTGAAATCGGAAAACTTTTGTTCGACAATTTCAATATTGTGAGGCCGAAGATTCAAAGTTCAGAAATTTTGAATTTCGATTTTCTGCTCCAATTGCAAAACCAGTTGTCAATCCTTTCTCATGTAGCCCAAACCGATGTTCAGCTACGAGGGCAATTTGAAATTTACGACGATGATCATATTATATTTCTCGGCACACCGTGGTTTGATTCTATGGAGAAAATCCGCGATAGAAAGATGTTTCTCAGCGACTTCGCCATACATGACTCGTTCATAGACCTACTGCATATTATTCAGGCCAAGGAAATTGCCAATAGCGATTTCAAATCACTCTTGAAGTCGTATAATGAGCAAACATCAAGATTAATTTCGAGAGAAGACGAATTGCTGAACACCTCAAACAGGCTTGCTCAACTTATAGAAAATCTGGAAAGCGGCGTGCTGGTAGAAGATGAAAACAGAAATATCCTGCTTGTAAACGATCAGTTTATTCACATTTTTGGTTTGCCGTACCATGCACACGAAATGATTGGCATGAATTGTGCTGACTTCGTTGAAAAATGCAAAATTCTGTTTTTGCAGCCCGATGAATTTGCGTGTGAAGTGGAAAATTTGCAACGGAGCAGGCAGAAGCAGCTTGACAAAGTCCTCGAAATGAAGGATGGACGTATATTAAGCCGCGATTTTATTCCCGTCTTTATCAGAGACGAATACAAAGGCCATCTTTGGAAATACACCGACGTAACCGAAACCAAATTATTTGAAAGGAAACTGGAATCGCAAAAAAAGTTTTACGAGCAAATACTAGCTGAGATACCGGCCGATATCGCGGTTGTTGATACTGAACACAGGTATCGGTATGTGAATCCCACTGCAATAAAAGATGCAGCCGTAAGGAGTTGGATTATAGGCAAGACCAATAAAGAATATGTGTCTTTCAGAAATAAGGACAACGGCATCGGACAGCTTAGAACAATAGCTTTTGATGAAGTTGTGAAAACCGGACTGCAGAAAGAATGGGAAGAAAAAACGGTGACCAAAGATGGTGAGGTAAAATATCACTTAAGAAGGTTTTCGCCGGTTTATGATGAGCATCACAATTTGGAATTCCTTATTGGTTATGGGGTAGATATAACCGAAAGAAAAAAAATAGAACAGCAGATCAAACTGAGCGAGGCAAAATACAAGAGCATTTTCGACTATAGTCTGGCGCTGATTTGTACACACGATGCCGAAGGCGTTTTGCTGGAAGTAAATGATTCTGTTTTGGAAAACCTGGGGTATTCCTACCCGGAAATAATTGGTAAGCCACTGAAAAATGTGATTTCTTTGAAGTACAGGGAAGAATTTGAAAGAAATTATCTCCGGAATATTCTTGAGTCGGGGAAGGCCGAAGGAATCATGGTGGCCCGCCACAAAAACGGCAGAAATGTGTACCTTCTTTTCCAGAATTTTTTACTGAACAAAGATTCTGAAAATCCATACATCATAGGCTTTGCGCAAAACATTACAGACCGCATATATGCGGAAAGAGCTCTGAAATATAGTGAAGAGAAATACAAGAGCATCCTAGCAAATATGAATTTGGGTTTGATTGAAATGAATGATGAAAAACGAATCATTTACTCAAACAAGCGGTTTTGCGACATGTGCGGTTATGGTGAGGAAGAATTGATAGACCAACAATTTGATTCATTGTTCCTGAATGCCGAAGACCAGCAAACCGGCAAGCAAAAACCGTTCAACGATACCGGAGCCTTTGAAATGAAAACCCGCAACAAAAAAGGGGAGCAAAAATGGTGGTTGGTAAGCGAGGGTTCGTCGGTAGACGAAAATAGCAATACAATCGGGACAATTGTTATTTTTCTGGATATCACGATGCAAAAGGATCTCGAGAACGAGTTGATTTTATCCAAATATAAAACGGAATTGTCGGCCAAATCCAAGGAGATTTTCCTTGCCAATATGAGCCATGAGATTCGCACTCCGATGAACGCCATTTTGGGAATCGGGAGACTCCTGCAAAGAACAAAACTCGATCAGCAGCAAGCCCTGTACCTGAACACTATTCATAATGCTGCCAACAATTTGCTGGTAATATTGAATGATCTGCTTGATTTCTCAAAGATCGAGGCAGGCAAACTGACGCTTGAAAGCGTAGGATTCAAGCTCGACGACCTGGTAAGCAATGCCGTGCAGGTGCTGAAACATAAAGTGGAAGACAAAGGTCTGCTGATCAGGCATTTTGTCTCTCCTGAAATCAACCCGGTGCTGATCGGCGATCCCTACCGGGTGAATCAGGTCTTTCTGAATCTGCTGGGTAACTCCATAAAATTTACAGAGACTGGTTCCATAAATATAGAATGCACGCTGATAAAAGACGAGCCGGGCAATCAAACCGTTCAATTCAGAATACGGGACACAGGCATTGGAATGAATAAAGAATTTGTGGCTCACCTATTCGACAAATTCTCTCAGGAGGATGCAAGTGTAACCCGCAAGTTCGGTGGTACCGGTCTGGGAATGAGTATAAGTAAACAACTTATTGAACTCATGGATGGTAACATCATGGTAGAAAGCCAGAAAAATGTGGGTACTACCGTGATATTCTTCGTCAAGTTCAAAAAAGGCACGAAGGCCGATTTGCCACAGGATGAAACTCAAAAAATTGACTCGCATATACTGAATGGAATCAAGATTTTGCTGGTTGAAGATAACGAAATGAACAGGTTGCTGGCCAATACCTTGCTATCGCAATATGGCGCAAAAGTAGCTGAGGCAGAAAATGGCCGGATTGCCATAAATATGCTGGAAAACGGTCATGTTTTTGATGTTATCATGATGGATCTGCAGATGCCGGTAATGGGTGGCTTTGATACCACTGTATATATAAGAAAAAATCTTGACGCCAATATACCCATTATAGCGCTTACAGCCAATGCATTTAAAGAGGAACAGCAGCGATGCCTGGATCATGGAATGAATGATTTTATCTCAAAGCCTTTTGATGAGGTGAAGCTGATAAAAATGATAGCCGAATGGACTGGGAGGAGTGCCGAAGATGCGGAATTTGTAGCAGGTCATGTGGAGTCAGAAGAGAAATTATTTGATCTGTCCAATCTTATTACAATTAGTCGTGGAGATAAGAAGTTCATGTTTAAAATGTTGAATCTTTTTGTCACAACAGTTCCGGCAACAGTTCAATCCATGCGCGAAGCATTTGCCGAAGGCAATTTGACAACAGTGGCAGAATTGGCTCATCGCATTAAACCTTCAATTCAGAATTTGGGTGTGTTATCCATTAATGATGAGATTAAAGCACTTGAATCACTTTCCAGGATCCAGTTAGACAAAGAATATGTTTTGGAGCAAATTGAGCGAATTTCAAGTGTGCTGAATAAAGTAATAACAGCCCTGCAACAGAAGGCATTGGAATATGAATCCCCGGAATAACGGAGCTACAGGTTGTTGAAACTAAAAGGTTGATTGCTCGTGATATTTTTGAACTATTCGTCAATTATAAAAATTAAACAATATTTTCCCGTTTAAATCAATATCACCTACATTTACTTTTCATAAATTATGGCGCTCAACTACATATGGGTTGCATTTCTGGTCATCGGCTTCGCTGTAGGCGTGGTCAAGGCGCTATTTTTGGGGCAGACAGGTTTGCTGGCAGATATGCTCACCGCTTTGTTCGATGCCTCGAAGGGTGGTTTTGAAATAGCACTTGGGCTAACCGGCATTATGTCGCTATGGCTGGGAATCATGAAAATCGGCGAGAAAGCAGGCGTTATCAGGGTTTTTTCCCGCTTTGTAGCGCCATTGTTCGGCACACTGCTCAGGAATGTGCCCAAAGATGGTCCGGCTTATGGCAGTGTAATGATGAACCTCTCTGCCAACATGCTGGGACTGGACAACGCTGCTACACCGTTGGGACTCAAAGCCATGAACGAATTGCAGGAGTTGAATCCGGAAAAATCGACTGCTACCGATGCACAGATCATGTTCCTCGTTCTGAACACTGCGGGCATCACCCTGATACCCACATCTGTTATTGCCATGCGGCAAACCATAGCCCTTGAGCAACATGTTGCCAATTTCAATGCTGCCGATATTTTCCTGCCCACACTCATCGCTACTTTTATCGCCTTTCTTTCGGGGATGATCATAGTCTCCATAGTGCAAAAAATCAATTTGCTTCGCTGGCCTGTCTTGATTTTCGTAGCCGGATTTACAGCACTTATTTTGCTATTAAAATTTTCCCTATCTCAAATGCCGGCCGATAAGGTAAATCAAACCATCGGGGCTATAGGTAGTGGGTTTATATTGCTCATCATTGTTTTGTTTGTACTGGCTGGCGCTGTAAAAAAGCTGCCTGTGTACCAGATTTTTATCGAAGGGGCCTCCGAGGGTTTTCATGTTGCTATTCGAATCGTACCCTACCTTGTTGCCATGCTGGCAGCCATCGCTGTTTTCCGGGCATCAGGCTGTATGCAATATCTTGTTGATGGCATAGCAAGTGGGGTAAAAGCCTGCGGCGTGAACACCGATTTTGTTCCTGCACTACCGGTTGCCCTTATGAAACCCCTCAGCGGCAGCGGTGCCCGTGGTCTGATGGTAGATGTAATGCGTACTTATGGTGTTGCATCGTTCCCCGCAAAGGTCGCTGCCATTATTCAAGGATCTACCGAAACCACTTTTTATGTCGTCTCGGCCTATTTTGGCAGTGTGCAGATAACCAATAGCCGAAATGCGCTTACCTGCGGTCTGCTTGCAGATGCCATAGGATTGATTGCTGCCATCATAGTTGGCTATATCTTTTTCCATTAATGAAATCAAAGCCTTACGTTGTTGGCTCAGGCCAGTTAAGCGAAACACATTGTGTTGGTATGTATATTTTTCTCGGCTGTAACTACTACGTAGCCTTCAGCGTAGGATCTGCTGCCTGTGCCGATTTGACTGAAGGGTAAATAGATGCCAGAACACCCACAAAAAAGATGGTCCCGAACACCAGGAACAAATCGCCGGTTTGCATTTTCACAGGATAAGCATCTACCAGAAACGAACCGGCTATTTTGATGATGCCAAAATATTGCTGTAGCAGGCAAACTGCCGTGCCCAGCAAAAGCCCCGATGTTCCCCCGGCCAGCGCCCATAAAATACCTTCTGCCATGATCACAAGGCTCATAGAAAAATTCGGCAGCCCCATAGCTCTTAGTATCGCCAGATCTTTCCGCTTTTCCAACACCAGCATAGACAATGCCCCCACCATATTGAACGAAGCAATGAGCAGTACCAGCAGCAGAATGAAATAAACAGCCCATTTTTCGGTATCCATCACCAGGTACATTGTTTTATTCTGTTCGTAGCGGGATTCAACTTTAAAGTCTTTGCCAATCATTTCGGTTATTTTCTTCTTAATAGTTTCTATTGCGGCCGGTTGGGCAGAAATTTCAATGGAAGAATACCGGCCCTCTGCATTAAATAATTTTTGAGCAGACGACAGTGACGAGAGGATGTATTTGCCATCAAATTCTTCCAGAACCGAAAAAGCCCCGGATGGATGCACCCGCAACGACTGGAAAGCAGATTCAGGATTAGCATCAGGATTGGTGACGTTGGGATTAAGGTAGTATAGCTGAATAGCGCTAAAAATATTATTAAAATCGATGCCCAACACCTTAATGATGTGCTCCCCTGCTATGGCTGTATTGGGTTCGCCCTGCGAAACACTGTCTACTCCGTTCAACAGATATTGATGAATATCATTTACCTTAAAATACTCGCGATCTATACCTTTCAGCATTACAACAAGCTGGTTTTCATTGGCGTTGCCCCTTTCTCCCAAATTTCCCACACTCGCCAGCACATTGTCTTCTATCACTCGTGATACATGAGTCACCCCCGGTACAGTGGAAATTGCATTAAATTGCGAATCATTCAAAGTAAAAAACTTGCCTTTCACGGTGCTGATCCGCAAATCCGGATAGAAAGCCTTATAATTTTCTTTTACCAGCGACTCAAATCCATTGAAAACAGAAAAAAGAATAATCATCGCAGCGCTACCCACGGCAATAGCCACCATACTGATGCGCGACAATACGGGTACGGCATTGGCTGTTCCCTTACCTCCGAAATAGCGAAACGCCAGTCTAAGGATGATATTGCCGTTCATTCAGGAATATTAAGCTGTTTTTTGCTGCTCACGCTCCAACTCAATCTTGCGGAACAATTCCTCCATCTTGAAAACATGATCCATGGTATCATCAAGGAAAAATTGAATATCAGGCACTCTGCGCAACTGATTTCTCAGTCTTTGCCCCAGTTGTTTGCGCAACTCCCACGACCGCTCTGTAATTTTATGTATCAAAGCTTCGGGGTTTTTGACCTGATAAAGGCTGAGATAAATCCGGGCTTCCAGAAGATCGGGGGTTAGCGTTACCTTGGTTATAGAAACCATACCGCCATCGATTATATTCAAACCTTCCCGCTGAAAAATATCGCTCATCTCCTCCATCACCAGTTTCCCGACTTGCTTTTGTCTTTTACTTTCTTCCATTTCCTCCCTCTTAATTTTTTGTAAAGTTAAATAACCTTCACGGTAGCAAATGATAAAATTAAGGCGCAGTACTAATTCAAATTTCTTAGCTATGGAGATCAAGTAGCCACAGCTTTTAAGCCGTGGAAAAAGAAGATTAAGAAGGCTTTAGCCGCATCTGCTCATGGTGAGCAATTTTCGGATGTAGACTATATACTATTATATTCCACCACAACCTAAAAATAGTGACTGCTAAAAAGCCTATATTTTGCAAAATCTCAATTAGAACTGCACCAAAATTAAACCCGGCCTATCGTCTCGCCAGGTAATAAAAAATCAACGCCAGAACCAGATAATACAGCAAGAACTGCAGAATACTGATCAAAAGATTTTTTTTCCAGTCGGGGCAAAGAAGCACGCCAAAAAACAGGCCAATCACAAATCCGGACAAATGACCCATATAGGCTGTTTGCAAATCGCCTGCTGCCGGATGTTTCATATCATTGTAAAGTCCGGCTATGTTCAGCAAAAGATAGGTGAACCCCGCTACCCCCAGCGGCATTGGGAAGAGATTCAGCAAAAGTGAAAGCTTCCAGGGGTTAAACAGCATCAGGGTTGCCAGAATAGTGCAAATAGCCCCGGATGCGCCCACACAGGGCAAATTATGCGGATAATAATAGCAACTGAACAACATGCTGAGCGCCCCGCCCGCCAGAAAAATAGCCAGCAGTCGCAGCGACCCTACCTGACTTTCCAGCCCCCGGCCAAACAAAAGCAGAAAAAGCATATTGCCCAGCAAGTGCATAATATTGCCATGCACAAACAGCGCCGAAAAAACACACCACCATCGCCCGTACACAAAAACATTGTCGTAACTACAAGACAGCGTTACATCGTGTAGCCCCCGATTATAGTTCACACAGCAAAGAACAATCAATAGAATTGTAGCTATCCTTGGCTGACTCCCGTACCGGCTCTGCTGATATGTTTCGTATTCTCTGCCCAAACTTCTGATTATCATTACCCGAATCTATTTCAGGTTTTTTGTTGGGTTCAAATATACAAAATGTGCGCAATGATAGGAGTACCCGGCACGAGGCTTCATCTCTTGAGCTGCTGTACAGCCGTTCGGGATTTTAAACCCCACTTCACAGCTGTTCGATTTATAATCCCGAACCAAATAGGAGGGTGTTTGCAACCCCCGTCATCATTTATGCTATATACGGCCCGGTGTAATCTCCGGATTACGCCACCCCGGAAGCCGGTCTCCCAACCGGAGAAAAAACAACTTGTGGCAATATTAATCTTCCACGACCCCGCCATAGAAAAGGCTCGGTGAACAGAAAATTTGACAACTTTCAAAAAGTTGTCAAATTTGACGCTAACATGACTCAGCGTAATCTCAGGATTACGCCGCACCGGAAACCGGTCTCCCGACCGGAGAAAAACAGGATTGGGCGATATTAATCTTCCACGACCCCGCCATAGAAAAGGCTCGGTGAACGGGAAATTTGACAACTTTCAAAAAGTTGTCAAATTTGACGCTAACATGACTCGGCGTAATCTCAGGATTACGCCGCCCCGGAAACCAGCTTCCCGAACGGTTGCAAGCGTCCCGCATTGCGATACGAATAGCTAAAAACTTTTTTGCATTTCTCCAATTTATCCAGACATTTGCCCTTAATTTGCCCCAAAAAAGCAAATTTCAACCCGTTTTTCAAATAAATTTCCAACAAATTAGCTTTGTTCGTCAATGTCTGTTAATCATAATCCATCAATTTGATCGCATAGAGCAATAATATGGTCAAGTCCATATAATAATTGAGATTCATTGATACCCATCCAATTGAATAGCTGCAAAATCAATAAGTGATTATGCCGGGCATAGTTAGTATTGGTCACAGTTTTTCCAGGCAAAAAGCAAATTGGCTCGTGATGAGCTATGCGGTTTCTGACATCGTTGATGGATGCCAGCAAGTTGAAGACGTAAGTGTGGTTGTATTGAATATGGAT
>Ga0007870_1000239_pt1 | contig 20420 bp, 19 predicted proteins | sample CryBogCBH04Jul08_FD_71207 | JGI IMG/M metagenome (GOLD analysis project Ga0007870, IMG submission 71207) | Freshwater microbial communities from Crystal Bog, Wisconsin, USA - CBH04Jul08 | ecosystem: Environmental > Aquatic > Freshwater > Lake | place: Crystal Bog, Wisconsin, USA | collected...
CTCCAACCACCACTCCGACTGGAGTTCCAACCGCCACTCCAACCACCACTCCGACTGGAGTTCCAACCGCCACTCCAACCACCACTCCGACTGGAGTTCCAACCACCACTCCGACTGGAGTACCAAGTGCCACTCCGACTGGAGTACCGAGCGCCACACCCACTGGAGTACCGAGCGCCACACCCACTGGAGTACCGAGCGCCACACCCACTGGCACGCCAAGCGTTACACCCACCGCGCGGCCAAGTGTGGTGCCGTCAATTGTCCCAAGTTCAATGCCCAGCGTGCAGCCGACGATTCTCCCAAGCGCGTTTCCAACAACGAACCCCACCGGCGCACCATCGCCTTTCCCAACTCCAGATCCAACAACTGCGCCTCTTCAGCCGTCGGTCACGCCAACGACTGCTGTTCCTTCCACTTCCCCATCTGCTTCTCCATCTGCATCCCCATCTGCTTCTCCATCTGCATCCCCATCTGCTTCTCCATCTGCTTCTCCATCGGCTGCTCCATCGGCTGCTCCATCTGCTTCTCCATCGGCTGCTCCATCGGCTGCTCCATCGGCTTCTTTATCTGTGTCTCCAACAGCTACTCCATCCGTGGCTCCTACTACAGCTCCGTCTGCTGCTCAATCTGCAGCCCCAACAAGCAAACCATCGTCCTCGCCACCGTCTCAAATCCCAACCAGAATTCCAACTTACGCGAGTAGCAGCAGTCCGACAATCGTTCCTGGGTGGAACACAACTGCTGCTCAGCCACCACCGTCGTCGCGGACTGCGACTGACTACTTGACGTCGGACGGCGACATTACCATTGGTATATGGGCAGGAATCGGATCGTCACTGCTACTGCTGGTGTTTGCTATTCTGTGGTGGTGTCGGCGCAGCCGTAAACCACGTTCCGTGCAGCATTCGAGTAAGTCTTTCAACAATTCGTACAGTTCAGTCCCGACAGGCGAGGGGCGTCTGCCCGTTGCCGACATGCCCCACGCAGAAACAAGCACTCTGAACTAGCACGAGTGCGCGAATTAGTGAACTTATTTCTCTTTATTTCTTCACATGCCAAAGCCGCACTCGTCGGCCTCCATGGTGCAGCCAATGATGTCGCCGCCGAACTCGTTCTTGTTGCCAGTGATGTTGCAGTCGACGGCGTTGCCCAGAAACTTGTTCGTATTGCCAGAGACGCGGCTATTCTTGAGGCCCTTCTTGAAGATGTTGTTGCTGCCCTTGATGTGCGAGTTTACAAAGCCCGAGTTCAGCCGGTTGCGCGAGCCCTTGATTTCGCAGCTGCGCATGGCGTGGGTGATCTCGTTGTTGGAGCCCGTCACTCGAACTTCCTCGATCGACTCGTGAAAGATGTTCTTGTCACCACTCACAGCACACTTAATCATCGAGCCGCCAATGGAGTTGTTCTTGCCGATCACAGAGCTCTGGGAGATAACACGCGCCGCGGTCCACTCGCCCGTAATAAGATTGCCAGTCTCGATTGTGGACTCGCGAATGAACACGGGCGATTGGAGGGCGGTGGCTTTGGCTTCGGCGTCGGGGAGGTCTTCGATCTCGACAAAGCGCCCGTCGACGACGACAGCATCGCGGTACATCTTATCACACAGCACACTCTCCTGGACGCGGGCGCCGTTGGGAAGGCCCAGCACGGGCTCCGACTTGCCTTCGTCGATTTTGCCGACGTGACCCGTCTTGACAGCCGCCTCCAACACCGAGTCGATGTCGACGCCCTCGTTGCTGCTTCCCATCTCCACCAGGTAGCCACCAATGGAAAGCCCGCACTCGTAGTAGATGCCGTCGACGACACTCTTCTCGACCAGCGTGCCGTTCGCCAGCTTGGTCTTCTGCGACTTCTTGCCTCGCTTGACGCCTTTTGGCGATGAATCACCGCCGCCGCCAAAGTGCATGTTGCTGCCAACGACGCATGAGTTGACGAGAGATCCGCTGATGGCGGGACGCTTGGGTGACGACATATTGGCTCTGTGAGACTTGAAAGTATGACGACTCCAACTGGCCCAGACCTTTGGGTTCACCACTTGCAGCATTTAACCCCGCTTTTATGCTGCAATGCCAACTTTGGACTTCAACCCCAAGTTTTGTGCTAACTACTGACGCCCCACTTAAAGACCGCCATTCGGCTGCAAACGTGAAAAAGACTTTATTTCTCTTCAACTGCTTGGGTCCAACAGGAAGGTCCCAACGCGATGAATGTTGCGTCTTCGAGTTCTTGCGCCGAACGGATGAGCTCGCAGACGACGCTGTCTTGGGGCGGACATTGCTCGTGGAAGAGGTACAGCGTTCGCATGATGACGTCCAGTGCGCTCGAGACTCGAGTGTGCAGATCTTTGTGTTTGTCCGCCTTGCTGGCCAGTGCGTTTGCACATTGCTTGAGCTGCCGCCGGGCTCCGTGGAGTTTACTCTGCAGTTTCTTTGGATGTTGCATTCATGTATGTTGTTGTTGCATGGGGCTCCGCGCGTTACCAGTCATTGTTTATGTCGGCGCCGGTCCCCAGGTCACCGATTTTCGCGTCCCACGCCTCAAAGCTGCTTTGGAATGGCGCCGGCCTGGCAAGGGCGTCCATTGCATCGCGACGCAGCAGGACGAGCTCCGCCACCGCAGCCGCGGAAACCGCGTGCGGTTGGTGACGGCTGTGCTTCAAACTGTCCAAGACTGCGAGGGTTTTGGGTGTGTTCAGCTTGTGCCGCTGCGCGTGATCCACAAAGCCGGAATCTTTGCCCGCCGCGATGACAGCGGCCTTTGTGTCGACGCTGACGCTCTCGATGGAGGTAAAGCGGCCCGATGTGGTCATCACGCGGCACGGAAGTACGCGCCCAAGGAACGTCTTGCCAAAGCTTAGCTCGACGCCGTTGACCGTCACGCGCTCGCTCATGCACGCGTGGTGGCGTACCAGCACAGACAGCACTCGTTTATCTCTGCGCACGGATGGTGCGCACGACACACTAAAGCGCGCGTCTGATCCTGTCGAGCGCGTGCCACACCATGGTGGAGCAATTCTTCCTGAACCCGTACACCGCCGCGCATGTTGGCATGCTGATTCAACCGCTGCTGACCGTCAGTGTCGCTTCGTCGCTCGGCACTCGCGCCGCTGCCGGCGATCCCAAGTTCGACGCCGGCTGGTCGGCGTTTGAGGCGCCCGTCACTGATTCGGACACGCTGGGCCTCATGATTGTGCACTACCTGGCACACAACCTGCTGTGGCTTGTGCATCTGTGGCGCGCTTTGCATCCCGAGCAACACGCGCTGGTGATTTCGCACGCGTCGCTGTGGTCGCTGCTCGGCATCGGATTCCTAACGAATACGTTCTGCGTGCTGCCGGCGGCCACGCGTGACATCCTCGGCATGTCGTACGAGATCGACTGGCTCGTGACACCGGTGGTCACGCACGCGAGCAGCTTCCTGTTGACGCGCGTCTGCTGGTCGTGGCTGGTGTGTGTGCAAGTCGTCGCGTGCGGTGCCGACTGGCGCATCAAGACGCTCGTCGCGGTGTGGCTGGTCGTGGATGTGACCACGCTCCTGGTGCTGCGCGTTGCTACCCTGCCGGCGCTCGCAATTACGCTGCTGGCGGCCGCGTGGGCCTACCGACGCTTTGGGTGGCAGCGCGCTTCGTCGGCCGGCGTCGCCACGCAGTACTCGGACGTCGACGCAGCGGCGGCGGTTGCTCCGTCGACGCGCCATTCAAAGAAATCGCCACCAAGCGGCCCGGACCCCGACAGTGACGACGAAGACGACGACGGCAACAGCGTCACTGTGTTCGAGATCGGCGACACCAAGGACGACATCGAAGAAAGGCGACGACGCCAGAAGGCAAACGCCAGACGCGGCAGCAACATTTCGATCTGAAAGTGTATAAACACCACGTTAGGTCGTCCACTTAGTGTCTCTTGTGCCGCCGTCGCTGTCGCCGATGCAGAAAATGAAGTGGAGTGAGGGCCACGCGAAGATGACGATGCTGGGCATCAGTCTTGTTGTGCTGCTTGTGTTGTTTGGAGTTTCGGTCGCCAATTCCAGCGACGTCTGCATGAACAATGCGCAGCTGGGTCTGAATCTGACCTGGTGGATCGGAGTAAACAACCTCGCGGCGTTCGTGCTCGTGGCCATGGTCACCAGCAAAGTGAATCCCATGTACATTGTGTTTTACGTCGGCGTGCTGTTTGTGCCGTGGCACATCGTCGGCTTCATTATCGGCGTCACAAGTCAAATCACGTGCCTGACCGGGTGGCACGCCGTCGGCGTCACTGCCGCCATCATTTTCATCGTCGACGTGGTGCTTGTGCTGCTCAGCCTCGCCATGTTCTTTCGTCCGGCGCCGCACGCGTACGACACGGTGCGCGCGACCAAGCCGTTCTGGCAGAAGCGCGCCTTCTACCTGGCGCTGTTTATCGGCGTCTCGAGTCTCATCGCCATGTCGCTGGGCTCGGCCAACCTCAGCGACTCGTGCCTGACCCCCAACTCAACCGGAATCAATCTGGCGCAGTGGACCGTCGTAATCGGAACCGTCACGTTCGGCCTCTTCTGCGTCCTGGCGGTGACTGGCACCATTGCAAACGCACGCACAATGTGCAAGCAAACGGCGATGGAGCGAGGGCTTGACGGGTGTGTCCGAGCGAGCGACGCAATCACAGTCATCGTAACTGTACTTTGGGTTGTCTTTCTCGTCGTCTGGATTCCTTTGGGCCTCTTCCTCGCCGCAAGCACGCAAGCTGCCTGCATCACTGGCGGCCATTCGGCGGTCACCGCCGGCTTCTTCTTCAGCCTACTGCTGCCCATCACGGCCGTCATCACAATCGACGCCTACACCAAGCAGATGTGGGCCTTCGACGCGCAGGCGGCCAGTCAAATTCCGTAATACACGCGTGTGCAAAAGTTAACGATTCATTAGTGTCTGTTGTTGTTGCGACGTCGACCTGGTAAAGGGAACGGAGGGCACGGATCCGGCTGGCGTCGCCATGATGTAGCTGGTGCACGAATCGCTGAAGACGAACGCGTCGAGCTTGGCGTCGTGGAACATCTGGCGCCACTGGCGGGCGTCGGGGTGGTAGCCGAAGCGCGTCTCCGTGTCCTTTGTCTCGGTTCCGGTGATGGAGCTCCACAGCAGGGCGGCGTGCACAATCTCATTCTCGGCGTCGAACTTGACGACGCGGTGTCGCGTAAACGTGAAATACGGCTCGTCTTCGGCGCGACTGTCCTTGTCCGGCACCATGCAGTGGTAGAACGTGGCGCCCGTGTCCTTGAACATCTGGAGCATTGCCACGTGTCGCGACTCCGCCGCGCTCAACACCGGCTCCGCGTTGACAAAGTTTACGGCGCCAGAATCGACGCACGACTGGACCGAGCCAACATTCAGCATGCTGCTGCTGCTGATGCACACCAACACCACTGTCGTTTAGGAGGTGCGTTTATTTTTTTGCGGGTACATTGTCTAGGCCAACGGTCAGGCTGCTGGTGGACGCGTCGAGACTGATGTCCACCAGGTCGGGCAACAGTCTGTCCTGTAAACATACACACACGCACGCGCACAACGCGCGCTTACTCGCAACATCTCGAGGTCCGACAGTAGCATGCGCTTCCAGCCCGACGTCGTCACGTCGATACGCGCGCCGCAGTTCTTTACCGCAAACTTGAGGTCGCGCGGCGACTCGTCGCCCTGCATCTGCACCAGCACTAAACAGCGGCCTTGAGCGCATTGCCTGGTACAGCAACGACACGGCGTTGATCACGAGCAGGTAGATCTTGTCGTCGCAGCGCGCGGTCTTGATTGCATCGAGCACGTCGCGCGACAGCGACACTGCGCCGCCGCCGCCCGCCGGAGGTTCGTGCGCGCCGCGTCGGATGGAGCCCAGGTCGCGGCGCGGACGTTCTGCCGCCCACCAGTCCAGGATCAGACTGCCATGCTCCATGTCCCAGCAGACCGACACGCGGTTGTTGGCAGTTGTCACTCGCGACAGCGCGTGGATCTCGCCGTACGCCCATTCGGGCTTTTTCTTCACGAGTGTGCGCACGAACACACGCTTGTTGATGCTCTCCAGCTCGGCGCCGTGCTCCTGCAGCGATGGAATTGCCGCGTGTAGCTCTTTGTGCGCCATGTCGGACATTGATCGCGGCCGCGGGCTCAGGTCGCGTCGGCGGCTGGAGCGGGCGGCCGTCAACTTCCGCATGACTGCTGCTCGTTCCTCGTCGTCGTCGTCATCGTTATCTGCATCGCGCTCACGCGACGCGGACCGCGCCCGTCGCCTGGACAAAACGTGAGGCGTCGAAGTCGAAGCCATTGTCAAAGTAAAACTCAGATGTCAAGCAACAATGTTTATGTTATATTCTAAGGGAGCGCGCCGTCCGTCTTTGGTTTTGCTGCAAGGACTCGGCGGGAGCGCAGGTTCGTCGCCTTGCTTGATCGCAGAAGCTCGCGTTCATATTCCTGGCGTGGCCGCTTGTTGTATGCTGGCTCCGGGTTGGCTGCGGCAAGTTCCGCCTCTACCTCTGCCTTGACCGCCTCGTCCACATCATCGTCAGCTTCTTTTGCCTCCTTGGCCGCTGCCGCCGCTTCTTCGGCATCGGCCTGCACCCGTTCTGCTTCGGCCGCGGCTTCCTCTTCCGACTCCTCCGCGTCGTCGTGTACGCGCTGCTCGTCCTCCTCCACCAGTCTGAAGTACTCGGCGTCGTCGCTGTCGATGATGGCCTTCAGCTTCTCGGTTGTGACCACGCGTTGGTACTCGACAACCAATGGGTCGGCGAAGCTCCGGCAACGAAACAAAATCGGCTCCTCATACGAGTCGAGGAAGTAGTCGCCGCACCACTTGTCCGGGCACGAGTTGGGCTTGCGGTAGGCGTTGCTGGCAATGTAGTGGTACGGCAGGCCCACTGGCGTGTGCTCGTAGAAGTAGCGACGACCAATCTTGGACCGACACACGAGACGCCGACCCGTCAGATCAATGAACTCGTCGTCTGCGTTGAACTCGCCGGCCTTGGCCGCGCTTGCGTTTGCCTCGCGTTTGCGCGCGGCCGCCAGCTCGCGGGCCGTTGGTGGGGGCTGCAGATTGCGAGCCAGAAGACCGCGGGCGCGCAGAAAAACAAAGGCGCCGCGCGACAGCTCGATGTGCTGCTTGATAATGAGATTGCGCAGAAGCGTGCCCAGGTTCTCGCCGTCGGCGTCGGCGCGCGCAACAATCTGGACAACACGTTGCGCGTGCGTGCAAATCAACACACACCGCGTTCAAGTTTGCAACCAGCGTGGCGTTGTCCTTGTTCGCGCGCATGATGTGTGCGATGAAGCTGGCGGCAACTTCCTTGTCGGCCTCGAACGGCGCAAACATATCTTGACTATCGGTCGGCGTTGTGTTCTCCATAAGTCGCGCTACAGAGTCCGAGCTCGCGTTTCGAGTTTATGAGACTGCAACGCGCTGGCCAGGCCCAAGCCAACCTTTGTCGCACTTCAAGTCTGGCGTCCGACTTGAACCCCAAATTTGAACTGCAACACCAAGAACCAACTTAAACCCCAAATTTGAACTGCAACACCAAGAACCAACTTAAACCTCAAAATCCGGCTGCACGCGAGATTCTGAAGTCGAAGACCGTGTTCACACTTTAAGTTTACTAATTAAACAGACTGAAGCCACCTTTAGCCGCGGTTGGAGTTGCTTTTGTTGTTGCGTTGGGTGTTGCTGTTGCGTTGAGGCCAACTTCGCCGCCCAATACTGTGTGCAGAAGACTCGAGAGAATCGGAGAGTTCGTGAAGAGATTGGTGAGTGACAGCAGAGTCACGAGGAGCGTCAGCACGTTGCGCAGCGTCAGCCACGACGTCAGCCACTCCGTTAACCCGGCCCGCAGCGTGGCGGTGTGCTTGCTCTTGATTACGTATCGGTCTTGGCCGTTGCCGGCCGGGTCATTGACGATCGTGGTCTCCGTGTAGCGGCCCACGACGCCGTACAGTGCCCCGACATCGAGGCCAGGGAAATTGCACACTACGTAGTGCTTCTCGCCGCGCAGGTTCTTGATGTCGCAGATGGCCGCGGGAAACTCGCGCACCGCCTCCTCCAAATCAACTTGCAGCAGACTCTGCACACTTGTCATGCCGTTGCTGCTGCCGAATCACGGCGCACCACATATACTTCGGGCCGGTACATGTCCTGTAATCCACATGCGCCAGGAATTTGACCTCTTCTCGGTCGAGGGCGTGCCGAACCAGCCAATCACCACCACGCCCCTGTCGGCCGTCAGTCGCAGGCGTCCGCGGCGCGTGGCGCCTCTGCGCACAGTGTTACTCGTGGCAGTGGGCGTGCTGCTGGCGCTGGTGCTGGTGCGCGCCGCACTCCGCTTCCACTCCGAGTACAACCTGCTGGCCGAAGTGCGCCGCGAAGGCACCGTCTACTGGCGCACCGTGTGCAACGAGGGCCACACACGACCGCCGAACTCGTACGACCAGTGCACGCGTGCCAAGACCGCCGCCCATCAGTTTACCAGGTACGGCCGCCGACGCCGCCGTCGCCGCCGTTTACGCTTCATAGTCTGTTGGCCCTCGAGCGTGTGCTACACCTGGCGCTGCGCGACGTCAACCCCTTCGCCGATTGCGTGCCCGGCACGTCGTGCTCGCACGTGTGGATGAAGGCCAGCGAGGCCGCAATTCGGCTCATGGACTCGTTTGCGTCAAACCTGACCCTGGCACTGGGGCTGCTGAGCTACGCTGTCTACGCCAACGCCGGTCCGCTGCTCTGGGCCTGGATTTGCCGCCGCCGTCGCCACGAACAAAAGAAAGCGCCGTAAATGGTCGCGCTTCTTCATTAAAGTTGCTTTTTATTTCACAGATTCAGAAAGGTGTCTGGGTCAATGTTCACTTCTCCTTCTTCTTCTTCGTCGTCGTCTTTGCAGTGGTAGATCAGTGCGTCCATGAACATGAGGCGCACGGATTCATGCGTGCCCAGCGCCCAGTCGCTCGCGGTGGCGCAGTTGTCGATGACGCGCTTGTACGCCTCCATGTACTTGGCGTGCATCCGCCAGCCGTGCGGGTACTTGGCCTTGACAAAGTCACACGGCCAATTGTTCTGGAGGTCGATGCACATGCGCTCGACGATGCTGATGTACAAGAGGCCGTGCATAACGTGCGGCTCCACCACTGTCCACCTCCGACCGTTGGAATCCACGCCCGCGGTCATGCACTGTTTCGCCATGTTCGTCACCGAGCATATCGACTCCTCGAGGTTGGCGCGCGCGTCGAGCCGCAGACACGTACGCCACTGGTCGGGTGTCTTCTTGCACTGGCTCTGCGCAAAGCCGCGGACGCACGTCACGTCTGTCTCGGCGCAGTGCTCAAGTTGAAAGACAACGAAGCGCACGCCGTTCATTCGCGGGCCCGGTTGCATGTGCCGGTACCAGCCTACCGGGTCATTCACAATGACGAACGCGGCGTTCGTGAACATGCTCCTCGGAAATTGCTGCGGCTGCGGCTGCATCTCGTTTCTGTTTCACGCACACACACACAGACACGGTTGGAACAGTGCATTTATTTTTCAGTTTCGGCCTTGTCAGTGCAGGCGCAGCGCGAGCAGAGTTTCGATTCCGCGTGCTTCACAAGCGGGTGCAGGTGGTCTTCCACTTGGTCGCAGAAGTCGCAGCGCGCGGCGTGTCGCTCGCACACTGTCCACTGCGGCGTCGACTGCATGTACGACTCTTTGTCCGCCCGCTCGCCGCACTCGTCACAAAACCGCACGCTTTGCTTCTGTGCCTTGGCCTTCTCCTTCTTCTGCTGGTGCTTCTTGCGTCGCTTGACGGCACGCGTGGTCGCCCAGTTCTCGACCGCGGCGCGCGCAATGTTCATGTTCACGCTGGCGCGCATTAGGCGTGTCTGGATGAATTCAAGCTGCTCCTCGGGCTTCTGGGGCAGACTGGTGAACACGTGCGCGAGTCGCGCCAGCTCCACTGGGTCTTTGAACTCCTCGATGGCTATGTGCAATTCGTCCAGCTCCTCGCGCGCCTTGTCGATGTACTTCAAGAGCACCGAAGGCTTGCCACCACGCGCCTCATCTTCTGGCTCCTCGACCTTGGGTTCACTTGGCTGCTCCGGCTCGTCGGATTGCTGCATCTCCATGACGATTTGAAGTTGTGATGCTGCTGGCCGTGGCTCACCACCGCCACAGTGATTGTGTCAGCCTTGAACCCCGGACGTGGTCTTACTTGCTGGCTGTGCACATTAACCCCGCCTGTAGCTTTGCATGCCACACTTCGACTTACTGCATGATGTCAGGTTGCAAGACGGACACCAGGGTTTAAGCCCGACGCCGCAGCTATATCAGACGATCCGAGCAAGGAACAGCATCACAAAACCAAAGCGCCATGCAGACATACGACTTTGTCACAAGCGACGACGGGCGCATGGGAGGGCGCAAGTACCGAGTCATTGGCAAGAATGTCACTTTCCGTCAAGACTTTGCCAAGGGGTTTGGTCCCGGCACCAGCGACATCATGATCTGGAACGGCGACGGGCGCTGGGTCCGAATGAAGTTCGAGGCGTGTCGCTGCATGTTCCTCTGCCACTACCCGAGCAAACAATCCGACGAACAAATCAAAGTCACCAGACGGACTTACGAGAACTGCGTCGCGTCGTCGGAGTTTGAGTACACCATCGAGTTTACGCCGATTGTCAAGAACGGCGCCACGGCGCAATTTCACTACACTACACTCGACGATCAAGGGAGATCTGGCGGCACCAAGTACCTCGCCATTGGCCAAGACGTCACATTTAAGCAAGACTCGGCGCCCGGGAGCGGAGAACTCCTTGTTTTGAACGGAGATGGGCGATGGGCCAAGATGTCCTTTGTCCCTTGCAAGTGCTTCCGGCTGTGTCACACTCCTGGCAGCACATCTGACCAAGAAGTTCACGTCACCCGCGACCCGAGAGCGGAGGCGGAGGTCGTCGTCGAGTTCAAGCCCCTCGTCAAGACAACTGTCTACGCGACGAAAGACTTTGGCGGAAAGCAAGGCGGCTTCAACTACGAAGTCGTCGGTGTCAATACGCAAATCACCGAAGATCCGGCATCCGGCGACATTGTCATCCGCAACGGCGACGGCCGATGGGCGCGCTTTGTGTTCTACAAGCATTGCGACTGCCCGGAGGTCTGCCACCATCCGGCCGGGCGATCCGACGACCAAGTCGAGGTTGAAGAATACGAGCGATGGGACAAGAGAAAGCCAAAGCCCAAGTTCCACTTCACCGTTAAGTTCTTGCCGATTCCTGCTGCCGGCAGCGTTGCTCAACAATAAATAGCATTTTTACTTTCTTCATTGGGTTGCAAGCCAAAGGAAACCGAGTTTGTGCTCAGTTTCCATTTGCTCCAGACCTCTACCCAACCGAGCCAGGCCTACAGATTCACACGGAGATACACGTTTGCGGATTGGAATTTTGGTATTCAGTGTGTTGCTTGCTACTTTGCGATGCAGCGCTTGCCGTTCTGCTCTAAACTCGGGTGTAATTCCTCCGAACCCACAGTCGGAGCACGACCAAAGGCGCGTCAGGCGTTGCTGACGTAAATCACGCAGAATCAATTCTCCACCCGGCCCCTCGAGTGGCAAATACTTAGGGCGGTGTCGCAAATGAAAACCACCACATTGCTTACACAGGCCCATCTCGTCATTCAGTGGGGTTTTGTCACGCAAGCTGTGATAGCACAACCCGCCGCATCCGGCACATTCTTTGGTTCGCATGTCGATTTCATTTTCGATTTCCAAAAGCCGAACGTACTCGGGTGCAAATGGCGACCCGGCGCCATCCAGGTGTTGCTTTACTAAAGGCTTGGCGCATGTACGGCACACTTGCTCGTTTGTTGTCTTGAATCGCTTTGCAGCGGTTACAGTCTCCATGTGCATCGAACGCTGACAAGTCGCGTAAAGAAAGTAATGTTTATTCAAAGTTGTGATCAGCAGCTCCGTCGTTTTATTCAGGAACGGGTGAATCTATGTTTTTAACTTTCCAGTACAGATCCTGGAGGTACTTAAAATCCTTGTTGTACACGCCCAGTACACACTGGTCCACAGCGGCTCGAATCTTTGCCTTTTCTCGCATTGCACGCTCGGCGCACTTCACTTTCGCCTCCTCGTAGGCCTGGTCGTCACCGGTGCGCAGGGGCTGCCAATCACATCCGTCGCACATGACTTCCAGGAGAATGTTCTCGAGCGTGCAGTATCCGAGGTCGTCGCTGACCCAGAGCGAGTGCTGCAGCGCGCCACGCATTGCTTCTTCATTCAGCTTCTCGTCGTCGCTTGCAAACCAGACGCGGCGTCTGGCCGCCGTCTTCACCGCAGCGGCGCGGTGTGCTTCATTCATGGCTTGAAGTTCGGGCGTGATGGTTGCACAGATTTCTTTGAATTTCTTCAAGTCAATAGCATCGTTGCCCCCGCTGCGACGCGTTGGTACCGGCGGCTCGTTTGCGTGCAACTTGGCTTCTTCTTCCTCTTCGCGCTCAAACTCCGCCAACGCGTCCAGTTTGTCTTGCCGCGTAAACGCCGGCCTGTAGCTCGTTGGTGCATCAGCTTTGGCCGCCGCTTCTTGTGGCTTTGGGGTGATTATGACGCCTGTTCCTTGAATGTCGTCATCTCTTGTGACACTTTCTTCCTGAACTTGAACTTTGTTCTGCTGCAAAAGTTGTTGCAGATTGCGGAGCGGGTCTGCCGACAGTTCCTGCATGTTCTTGGTGAATTCCTTCTTTTCCGTCGCCATTGTGTTGGCCAATAAACTTACTTTCGTGAGACTGTACGTTTTATTCTAATTACCGCCACCGCCACCAAAGTGCCGACCGCTGCGGTTTTGTGCGCGAGCGTTGGACAACGCAAAGCGGTTGGACTTGGCGTGCAGCTTGTCGTGGTGCTCCTTCTTGGCGGCGTTGTAGGCCTTGCACATGCGCAGGATCTCGTCGCGCGTCATGAACGGCGAGCTGTGCGCCTCGATGTACTGCGCGAGGTCGGGTCGGTGGTGCAATTCACACAGCACCACGCCGGCCGGGTACACAAACGCGGTGCAGAAGTTCGGCCGCGTGGCCAGTGTGTCGGCCGCCACCGGCGACCCGGCCATTAGCAGCGCGGTGGCGTTTTCAAATGCGTCGTAGGCGCGCTGCTGGAACGTGACGTGCCGTCCGATGCACAGGTCGCACTTGACAACGCCGTCGCAGAGATCGAACCCCAGCGCCGCGCGAAGACGCTCGCGAATCTGGGCGCGGCACCGGCGCTCGGAGCATCGCACGCACAGATAGCCGTCGGCAGTGTAGCGACACCGGTCCGGACAGAACGCGGCCACAAAGCCACAGCCGTCGCCACAGCAGATAAAGTAGGCCTTGCCGCGGAAGCGAACCATGCGACCCAGGATGTTGATGCTGACCAGAGGCTCGGCGCCGCATCGAATGTGCCCGATGGTGCGCGCGCCGGTGCAGTAATACACAGTGCGCCCCTCGCCCGAGACGTCTCCGCAGAGGTCGATACTGGCGCCCTTGCGCAACCCGAACCGGTATGCCTGCTTCATGACCGGGCTGACTTGGATGATGCAATTGTAGAGGGTGCCACACACCGGACAGTACTGGAAGGACGTGACCTCGGACGGAACGTGGCCCTCGGGCAGCCCGCATGCCTTGGAGATGGCGCGCATCTGAGCCGCGGCCGTGTGCAGAGGCAGCTCGTAGATCGTTGCGTACTGCACGGCGTCGTACTTGGCCCAGTACTGCAGTGCGAAGTAGAGACAGCCGACGGTGAGCGAGTCGGTCTTGCACAGTTCGGCGATCACGGCGCGCATGCCTCGCTTGCCCAGCGGCTTGCTGGTCACGGTCGGCACGCCGCCGCGCCACTCGAGTTCCAACTGCACCAGACGCTTGACGGCGGCGGCCGCGGTTGGGCTCGGGAGCCGCAGTTCGCGGATGGCGGAACAGCAGATTTCGACGTCCGAACCGGCGGTGGCGGCGATGCGGTGTGGCTCCAGAAGCTCGGCGATGCGACGCGCCTGCTCGCGACTCGGCGCCTGCGCACTGCTGCACAGTTCGGTGCCAAGCAGCTCCTCGCGAAAGTGACGCCGCGCGCGCTGGTAACATAGGCGCAGGATGGACGAGTGGATCTCGTCGGCGTCGAGCGACTCGAACGCAGCGTCAACGAGTCCGTGTGCGCCGAGGGCGTGGCGCACCAGGTTCATGTGGGCGATGGCGAAGTGGCGGAACTCGTCCCAATCGAAGAGCTGCTTCATGTGCGGAATCATGGCCGGCGTCAGTTCCACGAGATGCACAATGTACTCGCGCACCGCGTAGTTCATCACGAACGGGAAGCGCGTGATCAGGTCCTGCACGCGCTCGGCGTTGAACAACAGCGAGTAGATGTCGGTGCGCAGGTCGTCGTTCGCCGGCCGGCAACGCGGTTTCACAAACGCATAGTTTCCGAGCAGCGAAACCACCAGCACGCGCGTAAACACGATGCGCGTCTCGGCGTGCTGCTGGTCGGCCAGCTTCTTCAGAAGTTCTTCGTGCTTGCGACGCAGACACTTTTGCGGCAGCGCCTTGCTCAGCACCTTGGCGTCCAGCGGCCCGGCATTGTCGGTCGGTCGCCAGATGCACGAGTTCAGCAGCTCGGCGTACATGAGCGGGACGTTGTGTTGGCTCTGGGCGCGCGCCGCGCTGTTTGCCTCGAACAGCAGCAGGTTGTCCAGGTGCAGGCGCGCCTCCAGACACTGCTCGATGTGCGCTGCGCGCTGAGGTTGCGCGGCGTCCCACACCGCCGGGCGCTGCTCCGCGTCGGCGACGCAGCACAAGAGACGCAGGTGCTCCATCTGCGCACGACGCTCGGCGTCGGTCATGACCCAGTAGAGACTCGATTGAGTGAGGTTCGGAATTCGATGGACTAGTGCCTGCTGATTTTCACGCACCACGCCGCGCAGCCATGCTTTGGCCGGACGCGAACGCGGCGTGCGCACGCGCACACTGGCGCCACGCGACGTGGTTGGGAAAATCAGCAGTCCGGCGTGCACTAGTCCCTGCGCAGATATCTTCGTCGTCGGCAGCGGCAGCAGCAGCAGCAAAAGCGTGCCTGGCAAAAAGGCCAAGTGGAGTGCCGGAAACGCGCGGGCCGGGCTCGGGAGGCGGCTGCCAGACAATTGTGTCTTGGTCGACAACCCATCGGCAGGTCTCCGGGTCGAGCCGGCCGCGCAGCAGCTGCGGCTGGTACATGACAATGGGCGCCACAATGCCGTTGTAATGCGTGCGCGCCGGGTTCAGCATGTACTGCGATTGGTACCCGCCAACCTCGTCCTGTACAGCAGCAGCACCAGTTGCACGCGCCGGCGCCGACAGCAGCAACCTGAAGGTTGGAGTAGATCTGGATACACGTGGTGCCGAGTGGCGCCGAGTGGCGCGGCTGCAGCGAGAAGAGAAAGTCGCTGAGCAGGTGTCGATAACAGAGCAGACACGGCCGCTTGTTGCCGCGCAAATCAATCGCGCCCGTGTCCAGCAGCGTCGCAAGCTCGCCCTCGAACAGCAGCGCCATCAGAGTGACACCCGCTCCGTCGCCACCCAACCCAATAATGGCGTGCGCGCCCGTGGCGCGCCCCACGCATCTGACCCCGAAGCGACACTCGGGAAACGTCACCGAGCGCCCGCCGATGCGAAATGTGCCGGCCTCCCGCATCAATTGCGCCTCGTAGGCGCACGAGAACGTCGGCAGCACCAGGCGCTGCGTGTCGGTCGCGTGTCGAAGTGCCGCCACCAACTCGTCCTGGTCGAGCTTTGCGTCGGGGCTGTCGAGGAACTCGAACCGACACACCGGCAGCTCGTTCATCAAGTGCTGGATGCGCGGAAACTGAAACGCGCTGCGGCGGCTGGTGTCCACAAGATCAACAATCGGCGCCTGGCGGTACACTGGACGCGCGCGCTTCTGTGGGCGTGGTGGTGGTTCTGCTGCTGCTGCTTGCACCAATAGTGGCGGTGGCGGCAACGCGCGCTGGCGTTTGGCAATCGGTGGCGTGCGTTGCATGTGTGGCGGTGGTGGTGCTTTGAAAACAATATACACGTACGCGCAAAGCAAGTGGTTTTATTTCTAAGGACGCAGCAGGAAAATGTCCACCGTCGGCATTGCACGCAACATCTTGAGCTGCTCGTCGCGGCTGACTGCGCTGATTGCTCGCATTGCAGCACTTTGCAGACGAAATGGGTCGCGCGGGTCGAACTGTGTGCCGTACATGAAACTGACGCGACCCACGTAGATGTAGAACGGATTTGGCGGGGTCTGCCGATGCTTTGAAACAAAGGGTGTCAGGCACGCAGTTCCGAGACTATCAACGTACTCCTTAACTCTCGGGTCGGCGGAGTTACAATTCAGTGACTGAATTAAATCGTCGGGTTCTTTGATTTGCAAATACAGTCTGTCGCCCGCGCACGCAACATTGTCGGCGAGGAACACATTCACAGCGTTGCATTTGTGCGACGCCGCGACCGCGATGTGGACGGAGTCGCGACCGCGTGCCATGGACACGTGGTCTGTGGGCTGCACTCCGATGAAAGCCCACAGACGTGCGCGCCTTTTTGCGTAGTCGCACAGTTGGTTGCATGTCGGCGCACCACCCGCACGAGGCGTTGAATAACGGCGAATGTCCCGACCAAGACGCGTGTTTAGTTCGGAATACGTCACAATGCGCGATTGCTGTGTGCCAAACGGTAGATCCGTCTCCGACGAGTGCTCGAATAGAAGTTCGCCGAGCCCGAGGTGGTCGCTGGTAAATTCACGCCCGCTGAGGTCAACCGCCTTTGTGATGTGGACACGGCCGTTGGGCAAGTTGTCGCGCATGCCCTGTTCGTCGGTGTACGGAGGCACGCCAGTGACCAGTGCCCGCCGCTTGATGTTGGCGCCGGGGCCCGTCTTTTTGATGCCGCCGGGTACCCAGTTCAGGCCACCGATCGGAAAGTTTGCAGTCGCCGTCGGCGCCATAGGCCCGTTGATAAACGTGTTTGCCATTGGTGATACCGGTGGCAGAGATCTGTGTTTATACGAATCTGCGCTGCTGCTGCTGCCGCCGCTCACAACGCCGACTACCGACCAAAACGTTTATGATTTTGCATTTTTCCACCGCCGCCGCCGAACGACGAGCCCGACGCACTTGGATCGGCAACAAGCGCGAGCCCGCGCAGGTGCTCCTTCGAGATCGACGCGTACACCTTCAGACTCTGCAAATCGACCTTGCGCGCGCCAGGCGTCGCGCCCTTGTACACAATGCCCTCGTTCGCCATGACCTCCAGCACTGCGCCCATGACGCGCAGATGGTACTTGGTGGCCATGTCCGGCGTCAGTGCGTGTCGGTGAATGTGTTCCCATATAACGCGGCGGCGCCACGGCTTGCGCATCGCCTCGCACTCGATTGTTGGCCGCAGGTTTACGTTGTACATGTGCTGCACACGCTTCGTCAACTCGTCCGGGCTCATAAACATGTACTGCGTGCGGATCAGCTCGTCCATGCTCTCCAGGTGCGTGCTGCCCCCCGAATTGCGTGCGCGCATCTGCTTCCCGATCATACACCGAAAGCAGAAACCCTCGTCGTCGGTTGGCTCCGTGTCCAGTGCAATGGCCGCGTCCGACAGGCACACGAGCGACACGTACTCCCGCTCCGGTGGCGGCGGCACGGAATCCGGCCCGTCAATGCCCCCGGCCGGGCGCTGTGCTTCATTGAAGACAAGGTCGTCACTCAGCGCGTCGCCTTCGTCGGGCGCGGCGCTTTCGATGTAGCGGCGCAAGTTTTCTGCAACACGCCGGGTGGTTTGGCGGCAGCAGCGTACATACACGCACCGTCTTCGTCAATGCGCGCGTTGTCGGCCGCGACAACGTCTTCGCTTACGGCCCTGTCGGCGTCCTGTTCACGCTGGCGGCGGCGCCGTCGTTGTCGTTTTGCAGGCGCAGATGTGTCAGGAAACGCGCTGTCAAACTCATCGTCGCCCATTTCTGTCAGCATCGAGCGACTCTACTACTGTTTATACCCATTCGCGGGCGCGTTCAAGTATAAACACGCAAGTGTGCGCGCACGGTGTATGCAACTTCTTTCAACATGGCTGAAATTGACGGACCGGAACGTCGGCGCACAATAAGCACTTTCAGAAGCACGACAGAAGCATCTGCACCGTCAGGCAAACAGCCAACTTTGGCAACACGGACATTAACGTGGCACGCGTTTGCGCAAGCCGTGTCATCTCAGCACCCGCAGAAGCACATAGGAACAGCGTATCAGCTGCAACAGATAAAATTTACGTTTGCCGACTTCACATCTGCGTGCAAAGCAACCAATGACGTGCTAATATATCCATTGTTGGCGACGTGCGAAACCTTTGGCATTTTGAGCAGTTCTACCGATATTCTTTTTCAACTGGGATCAGCACCTGTTGGAGATTCATTGGATCAAACAGTTTCCCTCTTGGATCACTTCAAAGTTGTGTCGTTGTTTCGCTTGCTGTTCGCTTTGAAAACATTGGGAAAGTGGGTTGACCGAGCGGTAGCGTCGCTTCCATTTTTTCTTTGTGGTGGCATTCAAAGCAATCGTGTACAAACAGACACCCTTTTTAGAAAATTGGTAACAAACATGTGCACCAAAAGCGAAACATCCACGCTATATGCAGACCGCAATAAGTTGCTAACATGGGAATTCAGCGCGTTTTTTGAGTGCCTAAATTTTATCCAAAAAGAACTAGCGCACATCAAAGTTATATCCGACGCCGAGGGCAGCAGTCACCTGCGGCAACCAAATTGGAAGGAAATAGTGTCGCACTTTCGGGATTCCCCATTGCGAAAACAGTTGTCATTTGACGACGCCAAAAAAGAATGTGACGACATTTTTATATCGCATTTTTCGAACCAAGTTTCGAGTCTCGACGACAAAATTCTCTCGGCGCGAAATCGCGCAGTCGAACCACTGGCCTACGTCAGCACTGCACTAGCTGTGAGTAGTAGCCACACTGAGTGGAATAATTTGTATTGGAACAAGGTGCCAATACAATTGGCAAACGCGTTTTCCTCAAACAAAGACACTGACGCGTTTTTGTTTCCTCTGCCGTTTGATGCACGCTCGTACGACGCAATGTTTGCAGTTTCCGATTCAGCGCTTGTGCTGGCAAATAACCTTGTAATTCAAAAAATCTCAACTAGCTTAATCCATGAACGTATCGCGGCTTACAAAACTCGCATACTCGGGAAGTGCACTAGATTTCTGGACGATGAAACATTACAAAGAATTGCTGACAGCATTGACGAGGGTAATGCTTATTTCCACATACCAAGTAAGCTACGAGGCTTTGTTGAAATGCCAGACGACGACGACGCACCATTTGAACTTCATACAGTTTTAACCCATGGAACATTTGAGGACATACTTCGTCAAACAACAATTAAAAACCCACACCACATCATACTCGACGCAACGGCAATAAGCGACGGGGATGGCAGTTTCGATGACATAATGGAACCAATTCCAGTGAACAAACGTAACTCGTTTCAATCACCGAACGCCACGAAAAACATTTTTGGAAGGCTGTATTCATTGTCTCGCAATGCCGGCGGGCGTGTGATTCATACAAATACAAATGTACATCGGCACGCACCGGTTACGCAAAGAGGTTTTGGAAACGACGACAGCGACGACGACATGTTCAGCATAGATGATACCAATCTTTCGTTCAATGGCATGTCGCCCATAAATATGGGTGACGGCAAGAAGACGCCCGCGTGGGAGAAAAAAAGCTTGCAAAGAAAACGGATAATTGAGGAGAAAGCACAGATCCGGACGGTGGCGGAACAACCCAGTTCGCAGTTGTTGTCGCCGTCACAATTAAAAGACATGTCCAAAATTGAACGCAGAATTGAAAGTGCGGCTGGGGGGCCACTGTCACCATGGGACATTGCACAATTCACCCATAACCGAAGAGCACCGGGTTCCGTGCCAAAACCTACAACCAACTCGGTATCGGTGTTGAATACGCCCGCCGCGGCCGTAACACGCAAGTTGTTAAGCAGCGGCAGCGGATCTCGATTGCACGCGGCAGGTCTGTCTCCAATGAAACATGCAGGCGCGCATATTACCCCGGAAACACCGGCAAAACTGTTTTCCGCAAATGAATTTCGAACTATGGGATCGCCGGTGCCACGTTTATCATTGAAAATGACGGGCACAACCTCGGCAGCAACCGCAACAGCAGCACCTTCTACGGCAGCAACCGCCACAGCAGCATCTTCAACGAGCCCAGTAGGTCCCATAGTTTCACCAGGCTCGTCTGCTGCAGCACCAACCACAGTTGTAGCACCTGCCGCGGTTGCATCAGACCCATCTGATGCAGCACCTGCCGCGGTTGCATCAGACCCATCTGATGCAGCACCTGCCGCGGTTGCATCAGACCCATCTGATGCAGCACCTGCCGCGG
>Ga0007870_1000245_pt1 | contig 20027 bp, 19 predicted proteins | sample CryBogCBH04Jul08_FD_71207 | JGI IMG/M metagenome (GOLD analysis project Ga0007870, IMG submission 71207) | Freshwater microbial communities from Crystal Bog, Wisconsin, USA - CBH04Jul08 | ecosystem: Environmental > Aquatic > Freshwater > Lake | place: Crystal Bog, Wisconsin, USA | collected...
GCACGGCCTGCATATGGCGTGCTTGAGTATTTATCCATCAACTCGCCTGAAAGGGATTGAATTGCTTTTAAGTTTTTAGCATCTGCAATATCAAGCTTTACCAAGTTTTCATATTGCGTAGAAGCCTTCAATGATTGTTGAGTTTGATAATAGTGCCAACCTTGATATCCCAAGTATGCAACTACCAAAACTGTCACCAAAGTCACAACTTTTTGACCATGCAGTTTCCACCAAGCCTTAAACTCGTCTAACTGCTCTTGTTCTTCTAAATCGTATGCCATGCTTATTTCCTAAATTGCTTCTATTAATTAAATTCTGTTAATCAAATGCTCAAATTTCCTAAAGCCGCCTCTTATGCTACATGTCTCTTTTGCCCAGGAATAGCTTTAAGCAAGTTCTGAGTATATTGCTGCTTGGGAGATTCATAAACCGCTTGAATACTTCCCGTCTCAACAATTTTTCCTTGATGCATCACCGCTATTTCATCCGCAATATGACGAACTACGCGCAAATCATGACTAATGAAGACATAGCTTAATGACATCTCCCGTTGTAACTCTTTCAACAACAACAAAATCTGCGCTTGTATCGACACATCCAACGCGGAAACTGGTTCATCACAGACGACTACTTTTGGTTCAAGTACCAAAGCACGTGCAATTCCGATTCGCTGACGCTGCCCGCCTGAAAACTCATGCGGGTATTTATTCATATCTGATTCGGCCAATCCAACACGTTTAAGCATTGTTAATGCTTTTTCAAAACGCTCATCTTTATTGCCCAAGCCGTGAATTAACAAGCCTTCTTCTACAATCTCACCCACCTTCATTCTAGGGTTAAGTGATGCAAACGGGTCTTGGAAAATCATTTGCAAATGACGACGCTGGCGTCTTAATTCACTTGCGGGCAAATCTGCCAAATCACGCCCTTGGAAAAAAACCGAACCACCATCCAAGGGTTGCAATTGTAACAGACATCTCGCTAACGTGGATTTGCCACTGCCAGATTCTCCAACCACAGCCAAAGTGCTGGCATGTCTTAATTCCAAGCTAACATTATCTAAGGCTTTGACTTGTGTCGTACCAAAACCAAAACGACCAGACCGTTGCGTATAAAATTTATTGAGGTCACGCGCTTTTAAAATAAACTCACTCATGCTGGCACCTGTTCATTGTTAAGCCACGCATAATCAATCGGCTTCAGTGGCTTTTTTCCTTCAGCATCTGGCACACAATCCAACAAAGCTTTTGTATATGGATGCTTAGGCTTACTTAAGACTTGAGAAACTGGCCCAGCCTCAACTACTTCGCCGCGGAACATCACAACAACATCGTCAGCTACATCTGCTACAACGCCAAAATCATGGGTGATGAGCAACATTCCCATGTTCATGCTAGTTTTTAGATTGTCGAGCAAACTTAAAATCTGCGCCTGAACTGTTACATCTAGCGCTGTTGTTGGCTCGTCCGCAATCAACATCAGAGGCTCGCAAGCAATACTCATCGCAATCATCACACGCTGTCTTTGACCACCAGATAACTCATCTGGATAGCTATTGGCACGATGGGCTGGAATGCCTACCTGTTCTAGCAACGCAGCCACTTTTGCTTTTAATGCATCACCTTTAAGCCCTAAATGGACAGTGAGCGGCTCGCCTATTTGAAAACCTATCGTCAACACAGGGTTGAGTGAGGTCATTGGTTCCTGAAATATCATGCCGATTTGGCGACCACGAACTTTGCGCATTTCTTCAGCACTTAAGTCCGCTAAATCTTTGCCTTGAAATAAAACTCGACCATTTGTTCTGACTAATTGTTTTGATAACAAGCCCATCACTGAAAGTGCTGTTAAGCTCTTACCACTCCCCGACTCCCCCACCACGCAAGTGGTCTTGCCTGGCTCAATTGAAAACGACACATTACTGACCAGCATGCGACTAGTCGAATTAGCTGGGCAAATTGTCAGTTCTTCAATCTTAAGGAGTTCGGCCATATCACCTATTTAATGCGTTTTTAATAAAATAATCGCTTGTGCCAAGTCCACTTTCACTTGTTCACCCGCACCTAACATCGGTTTTACTGCAATTTCATTCGCTTGTACTTCATCATCACCTAAAATCAGTGCAAATCGCGCACCACTTTTATCAGCCTTTTTCATTTGCGACTTAAAGCTACCACCACCAGCATGAACAACGACTGATAAACCTGCGTCACGTAAAGCTTCAGCAATCATCGCTGAAGCTGCTTGAGCTAATCCACCCACGTTCACTAAGTATGCATCAGGGTTAGATTCGGCACTCACGCCATACTCTTGCATCAACAAAAATACGCGCTCCAAGCCAATACCAAAACCACAAGCTGGTGTTGTATCACCGCCCAAACGAGCTACTAAGCTGTCGTAACGACCGCCGCCAGCAATCGTGCCTTGGCTACCAAGCTTGGTCGTCACCCATTCAAATACGGTGCGGTTGTAATAGTCCAAACCGCGCACCAGTCTAGAATTGAGTTTATAGGCAATACCAACAGCGTCTAATCTTTTACACAGACCAACAAAGTGCGCGCGAGTTTCATCACCCAAGTGATCGATAAGTTTGGGCGCACCTTCTATCATCTCTTGCATACGAGGGTTTTTACTATCCAAAATACGGAGCGGATTGCTATGTAATCGACGTTTTGCATCCTCATCAAGCAAATCTGCATGTTGCTCAAAGTAAGTAATTAATGATTTTCTAAATTCCGCACGCTCCTCCGCATCACCGATGCTATTGAGCTGTAACTCAACGTCAGCAATGCCAAGCGCTTTCCACAATCGCGCTAGTAAAATGATTTGTTCTGCATCAACATCAGGCCCCTCAAACCCAAAGGCTTCCACACCGATTTGATGGAATTGACGTTGGCGTCCTTTTTGAACGTTTTCGTGTCTAAACATCGGACCTGTATACCAAAGGCGTTGCGGACCATTGTAGGTAAGACTGTGCTCAACGACAGCTCTTACACAGCCGGCAGTGCCCTCCGGGCGTAAAGTAAGTTTGTCGCCATTCAATGCGTCCTCCCATGAGTACATTTCTTTTTCAACGATATCCGTGTGTTCACCAACACTACGAATAAACAAGTCTGTAGGTTCAACGATAGGCATACGAATATTGCGGTAACCATATTGGCTAAGCACCAAACGCGCTGTGTCTTCAAGCTTTTGCCATAGCGGCGTCATTTCAGGCAGGATGTCGTAAAAGCCCTTGATGCTTTGAAATTTAGTGTTTTTAGTTTGTTGCGTCATAAATACTTAAGCGTGTGATTAAATTGAGTGAATCTGAATGGTTTTTGATTGAGTGCGCAATTTGCCACCTTCGGCGTAATTTTGTGCAACATACTGTTCAACGATAGATTGAAACTCTTGCGCTATAGCGTCGCCTTTAAGCGTAACCGTCTTTTCACCATCGACAAACACGGGAGCGACTGGCACCTCACCTGTACCCGGCAAACTGATACCTATGTTGGCCAATTTTGACTCGCCTGGGCCATTAACAACACAGCCCATTACAGCAACACTCATGGACTCAACACCAGGATATTGCTTCCGCCAAACAGGCATCTGCTCACGCAAATAACGCTGAATATCTTGTGCCAACTCTTGAAAGTAAGTCGATGTGGTGCGACCACAGCCAGGGCAAGCGGTGACCAAAGGCGTAAATGAGCGAATTCCCATTGTTTGCAAAATTTCTTGCGCCACAACCACTTCTTTAGTGCGAGACTCACCCGGCTCTGGTGTCAAACTAACACGAATGGTATCGCCAATGCCTTCTTGCAAAAGTAATGAAAGTGCAGCGGTTGAAGCAACAATCCCTTTAGAGCCCATACCAGCTTCAGTGAGGCCTAAATGCAATGGATAGTCGCAACGCTTAGCCAAATCACGATATACAAGCACTAAGTCTTGCACATCGCTCACCTTACATGAAATGATTATTTTATCGTGCGCCAAACCTATACATTCTGCTTGCTCAGCACTTTCCAACGCAGATTGAATTAACGCTTCACGCATTAATGCATCAGATGACAAAGGATTTGAAGATTTAGCATTTGCATCCATCATCTTCGCCATTTTTTCTTGGTCTAAACTGCCCCAATTCACACCGATACGCACGGGCTTATCGTATTGAATAGCAGTTTCTATCATGGCCGAAAATTGGTCGTCTCGCTTAGAACCCTTACCAACGTTGCCTGGATTTATACGGTACTTCGCTAAGGCTGCGGCACAATCTGGATAGGCACTCAATAATTTGTGACCGTTGTAATGGAAATCTCCAACGAGCGGCACTGAACAACCTTGTGCGTCAAGTTGCTGGCGAATACTAGCAACTTGCGCCGCGGCTTCAGGGGAATTAACAGTAACACGCACAATCTCTGAGCCTGCTTGCCATAGCTCAATAATTTGCTTTACTGTTGAAACAGCATCTGCTGTATCTGTATTGGTCATAGACTGAACAACGACAGGCGCATTTCCGCCAACAGCAATGTTGCCTATCAAGACTTGCTGGCAAGCGCGTCTAGCAAGACGTGAATTTGAAACACTCATTAATGCTCACCCACCGTAATACGCGCCATATTGTTATAGGTGCTTGGCGCCAAATCAATCGTTTCACCATTAAAAATCACTTGAGTAGCGCTTGCATTACCGATATGGAATTTAAGTGGTGGAACGCCCTCCACATACTCTTCAGTACCTGCTTTGGCTAATTTACTAAATACAGTTTTACCATTTTTATCCTGCACTCCAATCCAGGATGAACCCGTTAGCACAAGCTTAACTTTGACAGATCCAGCCGCAACAGTTTGTGTTTTAACAAGTTCGGATTTTGCTGAATCAGACTTCAGTGAATCAACAGCCTGGGCTGGATCTTTAGGCTTTTCAGTTGGAGATTTAACATCTGACTTTGGTGTTACATCGATAGTTTCCTTAGCTTTGGGCAAAGCAATTTCAGTAACTATAGATTCATCATTGGCTTGAGTTTCACGCTCGGCAGCGGGCAAGGCAGCTTCTGGCAAAGGTTCTGATGTTGCACTATGTTCAACACTAACCACTGGCGTTTGATCATCGACTGCATTAGTGTTGCTTTGATAAGCCCAAATCTTATAGGCTACCCATACAATCACAGCAACAATTAATAAACCACCTAAAACTAATACTGCAAACTTACTAAAATTACTATCGCCTGACTTAACAATGGCATCAGCTTTGTAAGTAATGGATTGTGATTGGTCCTGCGGGAACATTCTAAGATGCGCATCAAGCAAAGGCTGAGAATCCAGATTCAAAATCTTTGCATAACCCTTAATAAATCCTCGTGCAAATATCGCACTACCAAAGACACTAAAATCATCAGACTCTAAGGCATTGATTTGTTGATCGCTTAAACGTAAACGCGAACAAACTTCCTCGACACTTAATTTTTGCGCCTCTCTTTCATCACGCAAGACTGCTCCGATTAACGAGTGACTAACCGCCTCTTGATCCATCATCAACTCCCAGATAATAAGGATTGTGTTTGCGGCGCATCAGGATAATTTCTCCTCAGCTCAAGCGCATAGCTTGATTCCGCATCTTTATTGCCTAATTGACGCTCTACTCGCACCCCTAACCATAGCATTTCAGGCGTAGGGTTGTTTGCTAATGCATTACTCATCGTCTGTTGAGCACGGACGTATTGCTTTTTATCAAAGTAAATCTTTGCAAGCTGATATGCCGCATTATGTAATAAAGGTTGATATTGCAGCGCTAAGCTGAAAAATTGCTCAGCACCATTCACATCGGATTTCTTAAGTGAACAATAGCCAGCATTTGTGTATGCGACAAAAGGCGTGACATACAATGGGTTATTAGCGGCCTCTTGAAACTGCACAATAGACTCGTCAAAACGGTTACGTGAGCAAAGGAACGAGCCATAGTTGTTATGCGCTTCCGAGTTTTTTACATCTAAGGCAATCGACTTTTTGAAGTTGATCTCAGCTTTTGTGTCTTCCTTAATTGCAGCATAAGTCATGGCTAAGCCGTTAAATCCAGATGAGTAAGTAGGATCAAATTCAATAGACTTAGTAAATTCTTCCAGCGCTACAGCCATTTGGTTTTGTTGATAATAGCCAGAGCCTAGTTCCGCATGAATGCGCGCACTTTCATGTTTGTTTGACTCGGCAGATCCTGCACGAGACCCTTGCTGGGTAACGCAAGCAGTCAAAAATAAAACAAACAATGCTAAATAATGGCGCATGCCTATCTCTCCAATACTATAGAACGTGTTGTTCTTTTAGTTTTATCCTGCACCTGCCCTGCTAATTGACCACAAGCTGCATCAATATCATCACCACGCGTTTTGCGTGTTGTCACAACATGTCCAGCTTGCATCAAAATATCTCTAAAACGACGAATATTATCTGGACGTGATGTTTCGTAACCACTATTTGGGAATGGATTAAATGGAATCAAGTTGAATTTACATGGCACATCTTTGACTAGATTTAATAATTCTTTGGCATGATCAAAGCTGTCATTCACGCCATCAAGCATGACATATTCAAAGGTCACAAAATCACGTGGTGCCTTGATCAAATAGCGTTGACAAGCAGCCATAAGCTCTTTAAGCGGATATTTCTTATTAATTGGCACAATCACATCACGCAAAGCATCATTCGGCGCATGTAATGAAACGGCCAATGCCACAGGACAATCTTCTTTGAGTCTATCCATCGCTGGCACTACACCACTAGTGGATAACGTCACGCGGCGACGACTCAATCCATAAGCAGAGTCATCCAACATAATTTGCATGGCAGTCACAACGTTGTCGTAATTTGTGAGCGGCTCACCCATGCCCATCATCACGACATTGCTGATAATGCGCTCACTCATTGGGAGCATGCCGTAATCAGGATCTTGTCTAAGCGAGTGATTGGCTAACCATAACTGACCAATAATCTCAGACACGCTGAGATTACGATTAAAACCTTGGCGGCCTGTTGAACAAAAAGTACATTCAAGGGCGCATCCGACTTGCGATGAAATACACAAAGTACCTCTATCGTCTTCTGGAATAAACACGGTTTCTACACCATTGCCAGTACCAGCACCCACCAACCACTTGCGAGTTCCATCATTAGAAATCTGCTCAAGCTGAACATTGGGAGGGGTGATGGTAGTCGTGGCGGCTAATTTCTCACGGAGAGATTTAGCGATATCTGTCATCTGCTCAAAATCATTCACGCCAAAGTGATGCATCCAGCGCATCAATTGTTTAGCGCGAAAAGGCTTCTCGCCCAATCCTACAAAATAATCGGCGAGTTGCGCTTGGTTAAAATCGAGCAGATTGATCATGAACTACAATTACTTACCGAAGAAGTAAGCGATTTCGATTGCTGCGTTTTCAGCAGAGTCAGAACCGTGAACAGCGTTAGCATCAATGCTTTCAGCAAAGTCAGCACGGATAGTGCCAGCAGCAGCTTCTTTAGGGTTAGTTGCGCCCATCAAATCACGGTTTTTTAATACAGCGCCTTCGCCTTCAAGCGCTTGAATCATCACTGGACCCGAAATCATGAATTTTACTAAATCAGCAAAGAAAGGGCGCTCTTTATGAACAGCGTAGAATCCTTCAGCTTCAGCTTGAGTCAATTGCGCCATTTTAGCTGCAACGATTTTCAAACCAGCATTTTCAAAGCGTGTGTAGATTTGACCAATCACGTTTTTAGCAACTGCGTCAGGTTTGATGATAGATAAAGTACGTTCTAAAGCCATAATTACTCCAAAAAATTAACATTACAAAACAACAAAAAAACTCTAAATCCAACCGCGATTTAGAAAGGAAAATGGGTCGTAAATCTATAATGCACAAAGACCGCTAAAATAACATTTTAACGGTCTTTAATAAAGCTAAAACAGCAAGATTAAGCTACTTCAAACTTCTTTGACGGCGTACCTCGTAAAGACAAATCCCACTCGCCACAGAAACATTCAAGCTTTCAACACTACCAAACATTGGAATACTCACTAAAGCATCACACGTTTCTTCAGTCAATCGGCGCAAACCGGTCCCCTCAGCCCCTAGTACTAGTGCTACAGGACCATCAAATTTAGTTACTAACAAATCATGTTCAGCTTCTGCTGAGGCACCAATCACAAACACACCCGCCTCTTGCAATTCACGAAGCGTACGTGCCAAGTTAGTCACCGCTAAAAATGGCACTGTTTCAGCCGCACCACAAGCCACTTTTCGTACCGTCGCATTTAAACCTACAGCCCTGTCTTTAGGGGCAATCACCGCATGAACGCCCATTGCATCTGCCACGCGCAAACAAGCACCTAGATTGTGCGGGTCTTCTACGCCATCAAGTACCAAGAAAAATGGCGGTTCTTTAAGCCCAGACTCTAAAATATCGTAGATATCCTTGTAGGGGATTGGCGTATCCACAACACGCGCAATCACTCCTTGGTGACGACCATTGATGCCGGCAAGGCCATCTAAACGTGCCCTATCAACTTCCATGGTACGAACATTGGCTTGTTCAGCAAGGCTTAACAAATCCTTCATGCGCGCATCAATGCGGTCGCGGTCAATTAAAATTTCCTGCACGCTCGCTCCATGCTGACGAAGACGGCTTAACACCGCATGGAAACCAAATAAAATTCTTGCATCACTCATTACTTAAAAACCTTTGCTTTTAATATTATTTTTTAATTTAGATTATTACTTTTTTCTTGGCGCTGACTTTGCAGGACGCGCTTTTGAGCCTGTGTTAGGCTTGGATGAAGCACCACCAACTTTGTGGCTGCGACTTTTATTAGCATTTGCCTTTTTAGCGCGACTAGATTTTGGCGCACTATTTTTATCCCATGGAGCAGAAACCTTTAAGGTTTTTCTTTCAGGCTGTTTAACTTCAACCTTTGCCGTGGCTTTCTTGTCGCCACCTTTGCTACGGTAACGCTCTGGCAATATAGAGTCCTCCTCACTAATTGGCGTAAGTTTTTTAGTGTCAGCCAATACAAAGTCAATGCGCGAAGTTTCTAAGTCTACGCGACTTACTTTGACACGCAATCGATCACCTAAGCGATATTTAATGCCTGTACGCTCGCCCGCCATTTCATGGCGCGCTTTATCAAAGTTAAAGTAGTCGTTACCAAGTTCTGTCACATGCAACAAACCTTCAACATATACACCATCCAGCGCCACAAACAAGCCAAAACTCGTCACCCCAGCCACAGTACCATCGTACTCTTCGCCAATCTTATCTTGCATGTAGAAGCATTTGAGCCAAGCTTGAACATCACGCGTTGCATCGTCGGCACGGCGCTCCGTCATTGAACAATGCTGACCTAACTGATGGAAATCACCGCCTTGATAGCGCTCACCTTTAAGCACCGCTTTAATTGCGCGGTGAATAATCAAGTCTGGATAACGACGAATTGGCGAGGTAAAGTGGGCGTAAGCCTCGTAGGCCAATCCAAAATGACCGACATTATCAGGGCTATAAACTGCCTGTTGCATTGAGCGAAGCAATACAGTTTGAAGCAACTGCTCATCCGGGCGGCCTTTAATACGCGCCAAGAGCTTGCCGTAATCTTTCGCATGCGGCGTATCACCACCACCCACACCAAAGCCAAACTCACCCATAAAGGTTCGTAAAGCTTCTAGCTTTTCAGGCGTTGGGCCTTCGTGAATACGGTAAAGCGCAGGATGCTCATGTGTTTTTAAGAAATCTGCCGCGCAAACATTGGCTGCCAACATACACTCTTCAATTAAGCGATGTGCATCATTACGTGTGGTTGGCTCAATGCGTTCTATTTTGCCATTTTCATTAAACACCATCAGTGTTTCTTGACTATCAAACTCAATCGCACCACGTTTCTCACGCACAGCTAATGACAATTTATAGAAGCTATTTAAGTTCTCTAAATGGGGCACTAACCAAGCATATTCTTTTGCCAACTCACCATCAGGCTGCGTCAAAATTTCATGTACTTTGGTGTAGGTCATACGGGCTTTTGAGCGCATGACAGAAGGATAGAATTGATAACGTTTTACGACGCCAGTGCCATCCACCTGCATATCGCAGACCATACACAAACGCTCAACATCTGGATTAAGCGAGCAAAGGCCATTTGACAGAGCCTCTGGCAACATTGGAATCACGCGGCGTGGAAAATAAACAGAATTTCCTCTGTCGTAAGCATCTTTATCTAAAGCATCGCCAGGCTTCACATAAAAGCTCACATCGGCAATCGCTACGACAACGCGCCAACCCTTGCCTTGTGGCTCACAAAATACTGCGTCATCAAAGTCACGCGCGGTTTCACCATCAATCGTAATCAATGGCATCTCACGCAAATCAATACGACCCTTATAATCTTGCGGTTGAACCAAGCGAGGATAGTCTTCGGCTTGCTTTACCGCGGAAGGATTAAACTCGTGTGGCAATTGATGCTTACGCAGGGCAATCTCAATCTCCATACCAGAGTCAGCATAGTTACCCAGAACCTCTACTACCTTACCAATTGGCTTGGCATAAGCCGAGGGCTGTTCAATAAGCTCTACAACAACGACTTGCCCAGCTTTAGCCTGCAGATCTTGACCGGGGGGTACCAAAATATCTTGGCTGATACGCTTATCCTCAGCCGCAACTATGGTCACACCTTGCTCGCGAATTAAACGGCCCACTAATTTTTTAGTTGCACGCTCAAGCACTTCAACAATTTTACCTTCAGGCCGGCCTTTGCGGTCAAAGCCGGACTGACGCACCATGGCACGGTCGCCATGAATTACTTGCGCCATTTCACGTGGCGACAAAAATAAGTCTTCACCACCATTATCAGGAATTAAAAAGCCAAAGCCATCTGCATGACCTTGAATTTTGCCTGCAATTAAATGAAGCTTTTCAGCAATACAGAGGACATTTTTGCGGTTACGCATAATTTGCCCTTCTCGCTCCATCGCATTGAGGCGACGGTTAAATATCTCTTTCTCGTCTTCACCAATCTCGAGTAACTCATATAAATCTTCAACGTGCAAAGGCACGCCTTGGTCTGCCATCATTTGCAGAATGAACTCGCGACTAGGCAAGGGATTTTCGTAATTCGCCGACTCTCTTTGAGCGTGCGGATCCGCGTGTCTTTTTGAGTTTCTCGGTGTTTTTTTATGGGCCAAAGCTTATTGTTCCTATTAGATTACTGCTTGCATTGATTCTTGATTCTCTTACGTTAAAATCTACTCTTCGTAGTATAGCCCAAATGGCGGAATTGGTAGACGCGCATGGTTCAGGTCCATGTGCCTTAGGGTGTGGAGGTTCGAGTCCTCTTTTGGGCACCAAATGCATCATCTTGACACATCACTTTATATTTCCATTTAGCTATATGGGTCCACAACACTTCAAACCAAGCCATTCTTGGAATGTTTATGTCATTCTCATAAATTTTTATTACAAAAGTAATAGACAAAGCTAATTCAAATATGTAACATTCACTCAACTGTACGAACGTACAACAAAGACAATTAAGGGTGAAAAAACATGAATCCATTAAATTTCATTAGCAGCTACAACCGCAAGCACAGCAACAACGTTGCGGAAATCTACACACGCGCATCCAATAAAAGCGCATACATTCCACTTTATAAACAAGTAGCCTCAGCTGGCGTTGCAAAACCTATGCATATCGAAGCAAGACTCAGCGCAGATGACATGTTAGTAAAAAATCCAATGGCCACCTACTTTGTTAGCATTAAAGGTGACTCTATGCTTAATGCGGGCATTACAGATGGTGATGTTGTGGTAGTTGATCGTTCGCTAGAACCAAGCATAGGTCACATTGTACTTGCAGAAGTAGATGGTGAATTTACGGTTAAATACCTAGGTCAGCAACAACTACTTCCAGCCAACACCAACTGCCAAGCGATTAACTTTGCTGATGCTGAAAGAATAGCAATTATTGGCGTAATAACAGGCTCTATGCGAAGATTTGTGTAATCAAGAATACTGGCGGAGAGAGCGAGATTCGAACTCGCGACAGGGATAACCCTGTGCCACCTTTCCAGGGTGGTGACTTAAACCACTCATCCATCTCTCCGTGGGATGCGGATTATAGCGCAAGTATAGCCGCTTATAAATTCATTTTCAGTTCGCCCCAGAATGCCGTCTTGATGTAAAATACCTTTTGGCGGGCCTCCCCGCATTGTAAGATAGCCAACCTGGTCAGGTCCGGAAGGAAGCAGCCACAACTATTAAGCAAGTGCCGGGGGTTTGGCTCGCCTCCTACCGTTTTACAAAAATCCATCTAGATCAAATAGCTATTTTTATTTGCCGTTTTCAGCACAATTTTTTAGCCATTTTGTGACAAATTAAGCTAAAGTTAAGGCCTTATTTATTAAGCTAGATATTCGATGAGTTACCAAGTTCTCGCGCGCAAATGGCGCCCCAAGTCATTTGAAACACTAATCGGACAAGAGCACGTCGTTCGCGCTTTGACAAATGCGCTTGAGCAACAACGTTTGCATCATGCTTACCTACTCACCGGGACTCGCGGTGTTGGCAAAACTACAATCGCTCGCATCCTAGCTAAATCTCTCAATTGTGAAACTGGCATTACCGCACAACCTTGTGGGGTTTGTTCGGCATGCATAGATATCGACAAAGGTCGCTTCATTGATTTAATCGAGGTAGATGCAGCGTCAAATACTCAGGTCGACAACATGCGCGATCTGCTAGATAACGCCCAATACGCACCAACTGCAGGCCGCTTCAAAGTGTACATCATCGACGAAGTGCATATGCTGAGCCGCAGCTCATTTAACGCCATGCTTAAAACGCTTGAAGAGCCACCCGCTCACGTCAAATTCATTCTTGCGACGACTGACCCACAAAAAATGCCTGTGACCGTGTTATCACGTTGCTTGCAGTTTAATTTACGTCAAATGGCCAGCACGTCAATTACTGAACATTGCCAAGCTATCTTAAAAACTGAAAGCATTCCTTTTGAAGTGCCAGCGTTACAACTGATTGCTAAAGCCGCTTCTGGCAGTATGCGTGATGCGCTTTCATTACTGGACCAAGCAATTGCCTACGGTAGCCAAAGCGTGCAAGAAAAAGAAGTGCGCGCCATGCTGGGTGCAATCGACCAAAGCTATTTAATCGAACTCTTAAAAGCATTGATACAAAATGATGGCGAAGCTCTGATAGGCCAAGCCAAATCGATGTCAGAGCGTAGCATTGCATTTGACGCGGCATTAGGTGATCTTGCGAATCTTCTACAACAAATTGCGATAACGCAAGTTGTGCCTAATAGTATCGCCTTGGATCTGCCAGAGCGGCCTGCCCTGCAAGAGTTAGCAGAACAACTTAGCGCAGAAAAAGTACAGCTTTATTATCAAATTGCCCTGCTCGGTCGACGAGACATCGGCCTTGCCCCTGACGAGTATGCTGGCTTCACTATGACATTGCTTCGCATGCTAGCTTTCAACCAAAGCGACAGCGTAACGCCTGTAATTAAAACAAGCAGCCCAATTTCAAATCCTCCACCCAGACCCTCAGCGAGTGCAGCATTAAAAGCGGTTGAAGTTACACCACAAATGTCGACCATCGCGATGAGTGAACCAGCAACGGCTACCCCGACGATTTCTCTTGAAGGAATAGCTGTTCAATCCGAGATTGAGACCCGACAAGCTCCTATTGAAATACAAGGCGATGATTATTCCAGCTCATCTTTAGAAGCTCAAAACGATAGACATCATGCGCAAAATGAAAACGTTTTTTTACATGAGGAAGTCCCAGAACAAAGATCTGAATCAAGCGCTGAAAAGAACCCTGAACAACACTCAGTGCAATTTAACGGCAATTGGCGTAGCTTGGTTGATGCCTTGAAATTAGGCTTAGCACGCACTCTGGCACAAAACTGTGAGTTAGAAAGCTTTGATGAAAACAACATCAACTTAACCGTGCCTGATTTACAAAGACACTTGCTAGATCCTAACTATCAAGAGAAGTTAAGCGCGGCAATCAATCAACATTTTGGTAGAAAAATTAGGCTCAGCCTTAAAGTGGGTGGAACAGGCAATACGCCAGCCAAGCAGATTTTTGAAGAAAAAGCCGCGGTGCAATCAGAAGCTGAATCAGCTATTCACGAAGATGATTTTGTGCAGGCTTTAATGAAAGATTTTGGGGCAAATATCATCCCTTCAAGCATTAAACCAATTTAATTAGATAACAATATAACCTATTAATTTAAAAGGAACATAAAGATGTTTAACAAAGGCGGCATGGGCAATTTGATGAAACAAGCCCAAATGATGCAAGAGAACATGAAACGCGCACAAGCTGAACTTGCTAACGTTGAAGTGGAAGGCGTTGCAAGCAATGGCTTAGTAAAAGTGGTCATGACTTGCCGCAACGAAGTAAAGCGCGTCAGTATTGACGATAGCGTAATGGACGATAAGGAAACACTTGAGGACTTAGTACTGATTGCAATTAAGGATGCTGTCAGCAAGGCAGAAAAGACTTCCGAAGCCCGCATGAGTGGCTTGATGCCTGCTGGCATGAAGCTACCTTTCTAACTTTATAGCCATATACCCCAGTGCAAACTCCTGCAAGTTTAGATCAACTCATTGAGGCTTTACGTTGCCTACCCGGCGTAGGACCTAAATCCGCAACGAGAATGGCCTACCATCTATTACAACGTGATAGAAAAGGTGCAAACACCTTAGCTTCTGCGTTAGATACAGCACTCCAGGTTGTTAGTCACTGCCAGTTTTGCAATACCTTTAGCGAGCAACCTGTTTGTCCAATGTGCGCATCAGGCACACGCGATAGCAGTACACTTTGCGTGGTTGAAATGCCAACCGATATGATAATGATGGAACAAACCCATGCCTATCAAGGCATGTACTTTGTTCTAATGGGTCGATTATCCCCTTTAGATGGTGTTGGCCCTAAGGAAATCCATTTAGAAAAACTACTTAAACGTGCACAAGATGGCTTGGTAAAAGAAGTGATTCTTGCGACCAACTATACCGTTGAAGGTGAAGCCACAGCTCACTATGTTAGCGAACTACTTAATAAGCATGGCGTAAAAATCACTCGTATTGCGCGTGGAATGCCGATGGGTGGTGAAATTGAGCATGTAGACGCAGGGACATTAGCACAAGCCATGCTGGAGCGTCGGAACGTCCTGTAAGGGCGCTTAGCAAATAACAGACAGCAAAAAGGCCCGTTTTCACGGGCCTTCTTTGTTAATGCTTTTGCAGCAAAAAATACAGCTTAGAAGTGCTTGTAATGTTTCTTCAATTGCTTAATCACTTCCCATTGTGTTTTCAAGCCTTTTGGGAACTCAACATAGTCGCCAGCCTTAATCGTTACAGTCTCGCCACCTTGTGGAGTTACTGTGAACTCACCTTCCAACACATATGCTTTTTCAGTCATACCAAAATCAAGTGGGAATTTAGATGGTGCACAATCCCAAATACTCCATGAAGAAACGCCTAACTCTTGCAATTTTTCTTGAGAAGGATTGTGGTCAATAATAATTTGGCTCATTTGTTATCCTAAATTAAACACATTAAAAAAATAAAGCCGCAAACATGACATTTGCAGCTTTACAGAATTCTTGGCGGAAGAGGTGAGATTCGAACTCACGGTGGGCGTGAACCCACGACAGTTTTCAAGACTGTAGCATTAAACCGCTCTGCCACTCTTCCGTCTTTATCAGTTGCTAAGATGCAACCGAGGCGCGCATTATAACACCAGTTTTCAATCGTCCGCTATATCTGAATCAGGAAAAAGTACGTCTGTATAACCAAAATTTCTAAGATCTTGAATTCTCATGGGGTACAAGATGCCATCCAAATGGTCACATTCATGCTGCACAACACGCGCATGGAAGTCGCTAACGAGTCTATCAATAGGCTGCCCAAACTGATCAAAGCCTGTGTAATGTAATCGCGTATAACGCGGCACAACACCTCGCATACCAGGCACAGATAAGCATCCTTCCCAGCCATCTTCTAACACATCGCCCACCGGGCTAAGCACAGGGTTGATGAGTACGGTATAAGGCACTTGCTCGGCATCTGGGTAACGCAGATTATTACCTACGCCAAATATCACCACACGCAAGCTCACACCAATTTGCGGAGCCGCAATACCAGCACCGTTCATCTGCGCCATCGTGTCATGCATATCTTGAATTAAAGCGTGCAACTCAGGGGTGTCAAACTGTGTAATTGGCTCAGCCTTTGCAAATAGCAAAGGATCACCCATCCGCAAGACAGGCCTAATTGCCATACAAAGTCACCACTTGCTGGATAATGGCGCGCACCCGCCCCATCGTGGCATGAAGAATATCGCCCATCTCTTCGTATTTAATTTCATGCAAACTATCACCGCGCCCTGCCGCATGGTTCGCTACTGGACAAATTGCGGCATAACGCATTTCGAGCTCGCGCGCTAAAGCCGCTTCAGGCATCCCAGTCATGCCCACCATCGTTGCACCATCACGGTCAAAACGATTAATTTCAGCAGCCGTTTCCAATCTCGGACCTTGTGCAGCAGCATAAACACCGCCATCAATTAAATTTTCACCAACCAAGCCAGCTGCTTTTAAGCACAATTCACGCAAAGCAGCGTCGTATGGTTCAGTAAAATCAATATGCTTCACTTGCTTAAACCCATTTTCACTCAAACCATCAAAATAAGTATTCTTGCGACTATGCGTGTAATCAATTAACTGGTTAGGTAGTGCAATGGCACCAGGGCCAAGCTTGGGCGCAATGCCGCCTACAGTTGCAATTGCAACAATGTCTTCAACGCCTTGTGCATGCAAAGCCCAGAGATTGGCACGATAATTAATCATATGTGGCGCAATCGTGTGAGCGTTACCGTGCCTAGGTAAAAACACCACAGGCTTTCCTGCAATTTCACCAAAAGTTAAAGGGCCAGATGGCTCGCCATAAGGCGTGCGAACAATCTGACGACGGCCAACTTGCAAGTCAGCCAACACTGCCAAACCTGTGCCCCCGATAATTCCTAACATATGCAACCCAGCTCAATAAATGATTAGCTTTAATTGTAGCGCAAACACTCAAACCACTTATCATTTTATAGCCTATCTTTTTGTGGCATACTTCAAGCCAATCATGAACACACAAGCCTCTATCCAATCCAGCCTCAAGCTCGCAAGCACACATTACGAAAACTTTCCTGTCGCTTCAATTCTACTGCCAAAAAAACTGCGCGAGCCGGTTGCACTCATATACGCATTTGCGCGCCAAGCAGATGATTTTGCGGATGAAGGCGATTTATTGCCAGAACAAAGAATTGCCTTACTGGATGGCTTTAAACAAGAGCTTTATCGCATTCAGCGGAATCTAAAGCCAAACACTGAGCTATTTATCGCTTTGCAGATTGCCATTGAGAAACATCGGCTACCGACACAGCCGTTTTTCGATTTGCTTGATGCTTTTAGCCAAGATGTCTCTAAAACGCGCTATCAAGACTTTGGTGAAGTCATGAATTATTGTAGACGCTCTGCAAACCCTGTGGGCCGGTTGATGCTGAGTTTATATCAAGCTGATACCCCTCAGAATATCGGGATGGCAGATGCCATTTGTAGTGCATTACAACTGATAAACTTTTTACAAGATATAGCCATCGACATCCAAAAAAATCGCATTTATTTACCGCAAGCTGATCTTGAAAAATACAAAGTCACCGAAGCGCAAATCATTCGAGGTGATGCAGGTGGCACTTGGGGCTTGATGATGGAGTTTCAGATTAATCGCGCTCGTAAGCTTTTACAATCTGGCGCGCCACTTGGTTTGGCTTTACCTGGCCGCATAGGTTTTGAAATCCGCATGATAATTGCGGGCGGCGAACGCATCTTAAAAAAACTGCACCAAGCACATGGGAATGTGTTTGAATATAGACCACAATTAGGTAAGAAAGATTGGCTGTATATCGCCTATCGCGCTTTGAGCAAGCAATAAAAGACTGACTTGAGATAGCCAAATGACACCACAAGCATACTGCCAAGACAAAGCCGCCAAAAGCGGCTCTAGTTTTTATTACAGCTTCTTGTTTTTACCAAAAGCTAAACGCGAAGCGATTACTGCGCTTTACGCATTCTGCCGTGAAGTAGACGACGTAGTAGATGAATGCAAAGAAGTTTCAGTAGCACGGATTAAGCTTGCTTGGTGGCGCAATGAGATTCATGGTCTTTATGAAGGAAAACCACAACACCCTGTCACTAAAGCATTGGCTGAATTCATCAACACCTACCACCTGGATCGAGAACATTTCATCGAAATTATTGATGGCATGGAAATGGATCTAGACCAAAACCGTTACGCCGACTTTAAACAACTTCAACTTTATTGCTACCGTGTGGCTAGCGTAGTGGGTTTGTTATCTGCACAAATTTTTGGCTTCAAGAATCGCAAAACACTTAAATACGCGCACGATTTAGGCATGGCATTTCAACTCACCAACATCATTCGGGATGTTGGTGAAGATGCGCGCCGCAAGCGCATTTACTTGCCTCAAGACGAACTCAAAAAATTTGGTGTTAAAGAATCCGATATCTTGCATGGACATTTATCCGAAAACCTACAAAAGCTTCTAGATTTCCAAATAGAGCGTGCTGAAAGCTTTTACGACCGGGCTTTAAAAGCACTTCCACCGGAAGATAAAAAGCAACAACGCACGGGGCTAATCATGGCAGCCATTTACCGCACCCTGCTTCGCGAGATCAAGTCTAGCGGCTCACAACAAGTGATTAATTCACGCGTCTCACTCACCCCGCTTAGAAAGCTCTACTTAGCTTGGTCAACATGGATGTTTCATTAAAAAAGGTTGCAGTTATTGGCGGCGGCATAGCTGGGTTGAGCGCTGCTAATAAGATTGCTGAAGCAGGAATTGATGTCACTTTGTTTGAAGCAGCCCCCCAATTAGGCGGGCGCGCGCGCGCAGTGGTTTGGAAAGATCAGCTCCTTGATAACGGCCAGCACATTCTTTTAGGTGCATATCAGCAATCACTTAACTTGATGGCGTCCGTTGGTATTAATGAAAGCCAAGCTTTATTGAGATTGCCGCTTGCACTCAACATGCACCCATCATTTAGCTTGAAAGCTAAAAATCTACCCGCTCCGCTCCATTTGTTATTTGGCTTATCATCTGCAAAAGGCTTAGCTTGGCATGAACGCTTTGCGGCCATTCGTTTCTTTCTATGGCTAAAAGCTAAACACTTCAAGCTCCGCCACGATGAACCTCTACTAGATTTACTCAACCGAAAAAAACAGCCTCCACGTTTGATTAAATGCCTTTGGGAGCCGCTTTGCTTAGCAGCGCTTAATACGCCAATCACCACAGCTAGCGCACAAGTCTACGTAAATGTTCTTCGAGATAGTTTTAACCAAAGTAAAAAAGACAGCGACCTTCTTTTGCCTAAAGTGGATTTATCAGCACTGCTTTCTGAGCCAGTTGCTGAAAACATTAAAAAAAATGGAGGAAAAATAGTACTTAGCTCTGCTGTAAACGACATAAAACAAAACGCCAATGGATTCGAATTGAACATTGTTGGCAATAAAGTAATTGAGTTTAGCCATGTTGTCATTGCTACTTCGCCACATCATGTGCACTCCATCACCTCACAACTTAACATCGCTTCAGAAACTACGTTTGATTATCAGCCGATTTACACCGTTTATATTCAATACCCAAGCCACACTAAACTGAAAAACCCTATGACAGGCTTTGCACAAGGCATTGCGCAATGGGCGTTTGACCGAGGTAAACTTTGCGGGCAAGATGGTTTAATCGCTGTAATTATCAGCGCAGAAGGCAGTCATCAAACACTTTCACAAAAGGAATTAGCGGATGCGGTGATTGATGAACTTAAAGCGGCTTTCCCCGATTTGCCAAGACCTGAATCGCATAAAGTTATCGCAGAAAAACGCGCCACCTTTGCTTGTACGGCGGGCTTAAAACGCCCTAACCAACAAACAAAAATTA
>Ga0007870_1000249_pt1 | contig 19874 bp, 20 predicted proteins | sample CryBogCBH04Jul08_FD_71207 | JGI IMG/M metagenome (GOLD analysis project Ga0007870, IMG submission 71207) | Freshwater microbial communities from Crystal Bog, Wisconsin, USA - CBH04Jul08 | ecosystem: Environmental > Aquatic > Freshwater > Lake | place: Crystal Bog, Wisconsin, USA | collected...
GCGGTCTGATCTCCGTCTCGGGGTCGCCTATCACCAGCAGCGGCACGCTTGCTTTGACGGTTGCGGGCACGTCTGGCGGCATTCCGTATTTCAGCAGCGCGTCCACGTGGGCATCTTCGGGCGCCCTCACGCAATACGGCGTGGTCTACGGCGGCGGCGCAGGTAATGCGCCCGGCGTGACTGCTGTCGGCACGTCGGGCCAGCCGCTTCTCAGCGTCGGCGGCAGCACGGCGCCGCAGTTCGGGACGCTGAACCTGGCGTCGAGCACGAACGTCACCGGGCAGTTGGCGCCGGCCAACGGCGGCACAGGCGTGACCACTACGTCGGCGATCCCTTCGACCGCCACCAGCAGCACGACCGCTCGCACGTTGGCTGCCAGGGCGGCTGACCACATCAACGTGTTGGATTGGGGCCTGGACCCCACGGGGACCAGCGACAACTCGACGCTGTTCTCGTCCATGGTGACGGCCACGCAGGGCGCGGGCTTCGGGACATACTATTTCCCCGCGGGCACCTACAAGTTCAACACGTCCGGCGTCGCAATCCCCAATGGCTTTGCGGTGCAGTTTGATTCCGGCGCAAAGCTGACCGGCACGGGGTCTTTGGGCGCGATCTCGGACGGATCGGTTCTGGGCCAAGGGTCAGCGCCAACAGCAGGCACATCGGCCCAAGTCATTGCGACATCTAACTCGGCTAACACCAACGCTTTCGGCGCAGTGAGTCAATTGGTTGTAGCGTCGCAGTCGGGCACGGCCAACTACGAGAAGGCAGCGGGCTATGACAATGCTCTCTGCTACGACGCCAGCACGTATACGACTGGCACGCTCTACGACACCGCTACGGTGGCCAAGGACGTTGTTGGTCGCCAGATGAGCGGCACGGGTGCCGTCGTCAACGCCCGTGTGTGGGGCGCGGTGGCAGGCGCTACGGGCAACGTTGACGGTGCGCTGACCGGCATCGAAATTGATATGTCGTCTCCGGTCAACCAGTCGCAATACGCTCGATACAACTCCAAGACCGGCCTCAATGTGGTGTCTCTGGGCGCCGCTCGTGGCACAACGGGCGTCATCGTCAATTCCAGCAACGGCACCACCAACGGTTGGTATGACGCATATGCGACCTATTCGGGCGTCATCGTTCGGTATGCCTATGTCCTGATCGACAGCACCAGCACGTCGCAGCCTTACAATACGCTCTGGAATGTTGACAACGCGGGCAACACGACTGCGGTAAGCTCCACCACAACCAAAGCCATCGGCACTGCAGCGAACACGGGTGCGTTCTCGTATGGAACGATGACCTATAGCGACGTGAACAATCTGGTTGCGTTGAACTATAGCGCCAACAGCTACGGCCAAGTCATTATACAGAACAGCAACAGTGGCACGGTCGCCTCTGCCGACGTTGTGGTGTCCAACAACCTTGGGACCAGCAGCACCTATTACGGCAACTTCGGTATCAACGGGAGCAACTTCTCCGGGTCTGGTGCATTCAACGGCGCGAACAACACCTATGTGACCGCAACCTCGGGCGATCTGGCGCTTGGCACCACGACGAGCAATGCCATTCACTTTGTCGTCAATTCCGGCGCAACGGATGCAGTCACGATCTCGTCCGCCGGTAAAATGAGCGTGAACTCCACGGTTGGCACAATTGCCAACCTTAACGGGTCTATTCAGCTTATTTTTGACAATGGCGCGATTGTTGCAAACGGCACCTACATCATGCTGTATAAAGCGCCTGTTGCGTTCACGATCAATTCGCTTGATAGCGTGAGCACAACCGGCACGTTTACGGCGGCGATCCAGATCGCTGGCACCAACGTGACGGGCCTATCTGCGGTGAGCGTCACGTCCTCTGCCACGAACACGGTCGCCACGGGTGCCAACAGCGTCGCCGCCGGTCAGCAGATCACAGTTGTGATCACGTCCGCTTCTGGGTCGCCTACCAACTCTGTCCTCAACCTTGAAATCACGAGTGCATGATATGCCGGACTACGTAGGGCTTAAAGCCGCTGCTGCCGAACGCCAGGCGTCCAACCCTGGGTGGACGGATGCTCAGATTCTGGCGGACATCAATGCGGCCACAGTGACGCAGCCCAATCTGGACACGGGCATCCATGACGCCTTCAACCTGTTGCTGGCGTATGGCGCATGGCCTGCGGTAGCGCGGGCGGCGGAAGCAGCCAAGACCACGGCGAGTGCTTCCGGGGACGTATGCCTCAATTTGCAATACCTCGTGGCTGGGGCCAACGGCGGCGGCCTCACGGTGATCCAGACCAGTGACGCGACCAAGGCGGGCATTTTTGATGCAGGATTGGCAGAACTTGTAACGGCGAATCTCGTCCCGCAAGCGGCAGCAACAGCCATCACTGCGCTCAGGACGCCTTCAACACTCACTTTGAAAGCGCAGCTTGGCTGGCCAAATGGCGTGAATGAAGAAGACCTGACGGCTGCGAGGAACGTGTAATGACTGCTATTTTGAAACTTGCTCCCGGCACGCTTAATTCCGGGTCTTACCTCAACCTCTCCTCCTACTTCACGGTGGCGTCGTTCAACAGCCTAGCATCAGGGTCCGGCGTTTTGTCCACCGCGTTCGACAACAGTTCCAACGACGATCTCTATTTTGAGTTCTCGTTCACTTGTTTGAATGGCAGCACGGCGCTGACGGGATCGCCTTATTGGACGCTGTATTGGCTTCCGCTGAACGGCGACGGCAGCACCTACGGTGACGGTCTGGCCTACGGGTCGGGCAGCGCTTCATCTACCGTGCCGTCATCGGGCTACTACATGCGCAACATGACGCTGGGCCTGACCGCCGCGAGCACGGCCATGGTCGGCACGACGGCGTGGTTTATGCTGCCGCGTGGGTCAGGTAAGTTCTTCTTGGCGAACAACTCGGGTCAGACCACCAATTCCTCGGCTGCGTTCGCGTCCTATCTCCGCGCCACCAACCTCAACCTCAACGGCTAAGGCTGACGCGCCATGGCCTACATCCGCCGCTACGACCGTCATCCGCTGCTGCTGCCGCCCAACATGGTGCCCAGCGCGTGGGATGACGTGGAGATTGATTGGGGGCATCCGCTTCTGATTGGAGTTGATTTTTTCACCAATTCAATCCCGGATTTGAAATTTAATTACGATTTAGTTAAATATACGCCCGCAAGTTTTACTTCTGCGCCAAGTTTTCAGCCAAGCATTAGCGGCGTTGGCGGCTACTGCAACGGGTCTACAACTCGTTGGAAATACTCCGCTTCTGCAAACACCTACGCGCACGGAACTGCGCAATCCCTTGTGTTTTTCGGGGTGCCCAACAGTGGTGTTAACTCTCTCGTAATCACAGATGAAGCCCCTTCCGATAACTGGGATTTAAAAATATATACCCTTAACACAAATCAATTTCAGGCTCAAACCGTTTTTAACGGAAACTACAGCACAGCTTCGACTTTTTCTCCCTACGCGCCCACAAGTGCAATTATGACTGTCGATGCTTCTGCCAATTTGAATTTTTTTGTTAATGGCAAACAAGATGCTAATTTCCCGGTAGCTCTGGGCTCCCGTAGTAGCCGCGCTGACGGAAGCGGGTTTTCCGTTATGGCTGAGCCTATCTATACCGGAGGTTTCTTTTCGGGCTCCGCGTATCAATTTATGTCGTATCGTCGCGCACTAAGCGCAAACGATGCGCAATGGCTCTCCGCCGAACCCTTCGCCATGCTCATGCCGCGCAAGCGCATCGGATACTACTTCTCAGGAAGTGGTGCCGTGTCCTACCGCCCCCGCCGTCTCTTCTTCCTTCCCTTCATGTGAGGCGCACATGCTGTTCGACTATCTCAACAACATCGGCATCTGCCTGGACCGCCTGATCCGCACGCTTTACGGCGGCGATACGATCGAGACGAACAGCCAGTTCTTTGCCAAGGAGCGGACGCGCTGCCGTTTCTGCAACGGCATGTGCTACGTGCTCACACGCGTCTTCTACTTCCGGGCCTGGGTCAAGGGCGACCTTGGCACAAAAGACCATTGCGCGTGGTCGCTGACTCCGGGGACGACAGCAAAGCAGTTGTGGCCAAGGTTGCCGTAATGATGCGATAACGGCCGCACGAAAGGATCTGCCGCATGGCCACAGTGTTCAACGCGACCGGGACCAACGGCCTGCAACTCACGCCGGACAACAGCTATTCCGTGACGTTTCAGGGCGCGTCGTCGCTAATCGACTTCTACGTCAACGGGGACGTTCGAGTCGCGACCAGCGTGGCCGCCGGCACGACCGTCAACGCTGCCACGGACATGAACGCGGGCGGCAATATCACGGCTGTCGGCACCGTGGTCATGGGGTCCAGCTTCCTGCGCAACCGCATCATCAACGGCGCGTTCGAGATCAGCCAATATTACGGGTCTAGCTTCGTCACGGGCGGCGTCACCAACGGCTACGTGGTGGATCGCTGGATCGCGGCGGCCTCGCCCTCAGCTTCGGCGGCGGGCCAGGTGGCCACTGACCCTTACGGCAGCGGCAACACCTACGTCTACAAGTTCACCGGTACGTCCACCAACACCAGCATCGCCCTGATTCAGCGCATCGAGTCATACAACATCGCCGACTTGGCCGGAAAAACCGTGACGCTGAGCGCGACGTTCTCAAACACGCTGCTGTCCACCGTCTCTTGGGCCGCCTATTATCCAACCGCCCAGGACAACTACGCCTCGGTGACGGCGATCGCGTCCGGGACGTTCGCGACCTCGCCGGTCCAGGGTCGGAGTTCGGTGCAGATCGCGTTGCCGGCCGGCGCGGCGAACGGCCTGGAGATCATATTCTCCGTGGCCAATCAGACCTCGGGTTCTTGGGTGATCTCCCAGGTGCAGCTGGAAGCAGGCTCAATCCCCACCGCGTTTGAACGGCGACCGATCTCGCAAGAGTTGGCGCTGTGCCAACGCTACTACAACGCCATCGGGCAGGTCTCGGTGACGGGCCTCTGCACGTCCGGGGCGGCCCTGACGGCGCAGTATTCGTTTCCCGTCACCATGCGGGGCGCACCCACGCCGGCGAACCTGACCGCTTCGGCCACCACCAACATCTCGACCTCTTTGTCATCCACGGTGCTCGGGGCGGCCGCTGTCGTGATCGTCGGGACCGGCACGTCGGGTAGCGCGACGAACAGTTCGTTCACGGCGGCATTCAGCCTCTCAGCGGAGCTGTGATCATGAGCAAGTTGTCTGTCCGCCGTGGCGAAAAGCTGCCAACCAAGTCGGGCGCCGGGCTGACCGCCAAAGGGCGTGAGAAATACAACCGGGAGCACGGGTCGCACCTCAAGGCCCCGGCGCCGCACCCGAAAAGCGAAGCCGATGCCGGTCGCAAGGCGTCGTTCTGTGCTCGCATGAAGGGCGTGGTGAAGAACGCCAAGGGCGACGCGCCGCGGGCCAAGGCGTCCCTCAAGCGTTGGAATTGCAAATAGTCGATGCTAAGGTGAACGTGCTCCTCCCTCCAACCTCAAAGGACGCCCCATGCCGTTCACCGTCACCATCGAACACACGCTTGAGGAACTGAACACCATCCTCCTGGCGCTCGCGAAGAAGCCGTTCGAGGAGGTCGCCAACCTCATCGCCAAGATCCACGTCAGTGCAAATGAGGCTGCCGCCAATGAGGCTGCTGCCAATGGGGCTGCGGCTGCCGCTGCGCCGGTTGCTGACGCTGCAGCGCCGACGCCGGCCGATGTCGTGGCGCAGATCGTGGCTGACTCGCCGCCGCCCGGCTCGGATGGCGCAGCGTCCGAAGCGGCAGGCGAGGCGATCGCCGCTGCCGCGCCCTCGGACCCCGCGCCGGCCGCGTCAGAAGCAGCAGGCGAAGCGATCGTCGCTGCCGCAACCGACACTTCTGCGGCAGACGCCGCCGAGCCCACGACCACGACCAACTGATAGGATATGGCCAGCATGGAAACCCAGACTACGATCGACCTCATTGGGGGCGCCCTGCTGGCCATCATCGGATGGTTTGCTCGCCAGATCTACCAGTGCGTGAAAGACTTGGAGCGTGACGTGAGAGACATCGAGATTTCGCTGCCCACCAACTACGTGTCCAAGACCGATTTCGCGGAGACCATGCGGGACATCAAAGCGATGTTTCAGAAGATCTTCGACAAGCTGGACGACAAAGCCGACAAGTGAGGCGTCATGCTCAAGAGCCTGTTCACCACCGCTGACAACACGACCTTCGACCTCGGCCGCGTGCTGTGGGCGAAATTTGCGATGGTCTATTCGGTTCTCTCGGCCTGGCACCTCTGGCACGGCGGCACGTTTGATCCGGTCGCCTGGTCCGAAGGTGCAGCCGCCGTGCTCACATCGGGTGGCGGCGCTCTGCTGCTCAAGAAGTCCACGGAACCCCCCGTAACTGCCCCCACACCGCCTCCGTCCTAGAGGAGTCCGCGTCATGCTCGCCCTGATCTCTCTCGTCACCGGCCCCGCCGGCAAGTATCTGCTCGGCGCTGTGGCGGCGGTCGCCCTGGCCGGTCTGGGCGTGCTGTGGGTTGACTCACATGACGCGGCGCTGCAGCAGCAATGGGCCGCTCAGCAGCAGACGGCGGTGGACGCGGCGGTCGCCAAAGAACGGGCAGCGGCCGACCTTGCCGTCAAGCAGGCTCAGGACGCCGCCGAAGCCCGTGTGGCTGCCACCGAAGCCATTCAGAAGGAGATCGCCCGTGTCCCGCTATCGTCTGCCTGCTTCGACTCTCGCGCTGTCGGTGATGCTCTTGACGGGCTGTACGGCGCCGGCTCCGGTGCTGGTAAAGCCAAACGTCCCGCCCACACTCCTTGAGTGCCAGGCGCAGCCGCCGCGGCCTGACGACAACGACACCAATCTCGCTTACTGGATTTTGGACCTGTCGAACGCCGGCCAAGACTGCCGCGACAAGCTCGATCGCGTGAAGACCCTCTTGCAACAGTGAGACCGCCGTGGAAACCAACTTCCTGACCTGCGTGACGTTCACCCTGGCGCAAGAAGGCGGCTTCACGCAAGATCCGCGCGACCCGGGGGGCGCCACGAACTTCGGCATCACGATCAAGACTCTGTCCGCCCACCGCGGCGAGACATGCACCGCCGATGACGTGAAGGCGCTCGCGATGGACGAGGCCGAAGACATCTATCACGCGAACTACTGGCGGCCGACCCGCGGCGATGCGCTGCCGCCGGGCCTGGACTTGATGAACTTCGATTTCGGGGTCAACGCGGGCCCGATGTGCGCCAACCGTATCCTGCAGGAAGCCCTGGGCGTGACCGCAGATGGCACGATCGGGCCCGAGACGTTGGGCGCGGCGCAACGCTGCGATCCTCTGGCCGTTCTGCCGAAAATGGCGTCGCTGCAGGGCGGCCATTACAAGCAACTCGCCAACTACGCGGCCTTCGGCAAGGGCTGGGATGCGCGCACCGACCGCCGCCTCGCTCGGGCGCTGCAGATGGCGTCCTGAGCGGGTGACGCAGATGACGCGCTAGGCGGCCTCAGTCCTTCCGATACCGCTTGCCGCGCCAGCCGCCTGCCGCCCTCACGGGCCAGGCGGCCGCCCAGTCAGGCATGGTGGACATGATGCGCTCGAACTCTTCAATCGACCCCCAGCCTTCGGGCACCTCGGCCACATCCTCGTCGTACACGTGCAAGACGATGTGGTATCCCGCCGCCTCCAGATTGAGCAGTCCATGGACCTGAATGTCGCGGGCGGTCGCCTGGACGCAGTTATGCACTACAAAAGCGCCTCGACTTCCTTTGACGACAAATCGCTGGCGCGGCCCTGCGTTGAGAATGTCATAGACCCGCCGACGCGATTCCGAAAATCGGGGTCCGCAAACATTAAATCCATCGGCCACTTTTGGTATATTCGGTAATATAGTGTCGTCGGGTTTATATTGAATACTCGCGATGCTTGAGCCACGGTCATTTTGCCCTTCGGGGTTTGGATAACAATGTTCGGTCTCTTGTTGTTGTGTTGGACCCTGCAAGTTGCCCACCGACAATTCCCCGGAAAATACCCCAAATTGTTGTTTATTCTGTCGATCTCTAGCCCAGGCGCGTAGCCGTAAGACATGTCTTCCCAGAAGTTCTCGAACGACTTTTTCCAGCGCTCGCAAACAAAAATGCCTCGGCCGCCGTAGTTCTTCCAAGCCTGGTGAGAAGGCAAGCGGCACCTGTCGTTCATCGACCTCCAAACTGCGTAAGCAGGGTGCTTCGACATCCCGTGCGTCCTTCGGCTGTCGCCGATGAATTTTCCCGTCGAGCATCCGCAGTTTGCCGCTCTTCCGGCTTTCACGTCTTCGGACACGTGAGTTCTTCGCTTTTCGCAAAGCCTTCCACAATCGCATCGGTAAATCCAATATCGTTTTTTGCCGTTCGTCTTCCCCAGAGACACCGCGACCAACATCCCAAATCTCTGGCCGGTCAGATCCTTGTCGTATACTTTCGGCATCGGCCCACCCTTTCTCACCTAGAACACGATGGTCAGAAGTCATCCAAACGCCGTCTACCTCGACACAATCTTGTTCCGATTTGAAAAGTAAACCGCCGTGGGTTACAAAGTCAATCCCATCATGCACGAGATCGGTTTTCTCAATCTTTTCAATGGGCATCCACCCCCTGCCTGTCAAAACGAGGGTTCCTTCGGCGATGCAGTTTTCAACAAGTTTCGGCCCGTACGTCTCCATCCGAATCCAGCCGACCGGCCCGTTCTTCGGGTTCGTGTTCCACCCTTCGTAGCTCAACGTCTGCTCGCCGGGCTTGCGCGTGCTCGGAGACAACCGAGGCCGGTGGTAGGTTAGATAGCGGCCGGACAGCAGGCGGCAGTAGAGAGCGTCGCCGCGCATGATGAACGTGATCCCGCGGTAGCTGAACTCGGTGCCGGGCTGCATGACGGCGGACAGCGCGCAACCTTCAATTCCGTGCAGGCCGCCGCGCTGTCCGCCCCAGAACCGCACGATGGCCGGGCTGGCGCGGCGCCAGGCACCGGCTGCGTCCGACATCTCGTTCTCGGTCATGAAGTCGTCGGCCCCGAAGGCCACAAGAGCGCCGACCCAGCCTCCGTAGCCGAGGGCAAGCTCCAGTACTTTCCCCTTCTTCCGATAGGGGTGGTGCTGGCCAGTCCTTTCCTTGTGCTGCAGGATCTCCTCGAACGGCATGCCGGTGACGAGCGCCGCCGACATCTCGTAGATCTTGCCGTGCGTGCGAAACACCTCGCGCCGCCAGTCCTCGCCGGCCAGTTCTGCCAGGACGACCGCCTCAATCGCGCTGTAGTCGCTGCAGATCAAGTCTTTGCCCGGGCCTGCCACAAACAGGCCGCGCAGACAGCCGCTGATCGTCGGCAAAGCGCTCCCGAAATACATCTCGGCCAGATCAAGCGACCGCCCCGCCATGACGGCCAAGGCGTCCTCCACGGCGGCCGGATTCCACTCTTTGAGCGGGCCGTCTGCCGGCGCCGATCCGCACCACGGGCACGCCCAGGCGTGCGACGCGTGATGGCGGCCGCAGCGATCGCAACGCCAGACCGCAGGGCCGTGGTTCGGCAGATTGGTGGGCTGCGGACCTTGGCCGATCGCGCGCCCCGTGCGCGCCCCGTGGTAGCTGTAGAGCCCACGCAGGCGCCCGTCCGCGCAGACCTGGTTGTTCATCGCGAAGAGCTTCTTGACGCTGGCGCTGCCGACGAGGCTTCGGATTTCCAACGCGCGGCGGGCGCTCGGATGCAGCGACTGGTTTTTCAACGCCGCCTCGACGTGCTCCTCGTCCAACGAGTCCAACCAACATCCGAGGCCCTGCAGCCAACGCGACAGCTTCTGCACTTCCGACGCGGCTGAGACCTCGCCTCCGGTCAGCGCGGCCAACTCGGCGTTATACCGGGCGAGCGCCTGTTCCACGATCTCAATGCAGTTCTCGACCGCCACCGTGTCGATCTGCACGCCGCGGGCGTCGATCGTCTGGTCCAGCTGCCACCACGCCAGCTCGTCGGGCGACAAATCGGGCACCAGCGCCGACACCTCTGCCTCGGCGGCGATGTCCTGGCGGTTGTAGGAGTACAGCGCCTCGCCGTCCGCGCCCTCCTCGTGCGGGTGCAACCGCAGCCGCTTGTCCTTGAGGGTCGGATTGCGTGGCACGCTGAATTTGTCCAACAGCCGCTTGCCCGCCGCGTCCTTCTGGGCGTCCACATTGAGTACGGCGGCGGCGTTCGCCAGGGCGCCGGGCAGTGCGTGAGCGCGAGATTTCGCCATCGCGCACCGCCACTGTGACCGCGGCACGGCGGGCCACCCCATCTTCTTGACGCAAACGTGCTCCCAGATCAGCCGCTCAAAGCCGACGTTCCACGCTTCCAGCAAGCCGCCGGCCGCGATGTGGTCGAACAGGTCGTAGGGGTCGAGATCGTCCATGACGGCGCCGCGCCGCCACAGCCTGGGCCCCTTGCCGTCCTTGAGGTCGTAGGCCAATGACAGCAACTCGGTGCTTGGGTGCTCGGCGTAGCGCGCCGCACCGATGACGAACAGGCCCTTTTTGCCTTGCGACGCCCGCGGCGGGCCCTCCCACCGCTGTCTCGCTTCATTCCAGAAATACCCCGCCTCGCTGTACGTCTCGAAGTCCAGATCAGGCAGGACCGTCGAGTGCCCCATGCCGGCGATCAAACGCGTGCCGGCCGGGAGATCACGCAAGCGGGGCGGGGGCGGGATCAGCATCAGGGCACCATCATCCCATGCTGCACAAGCTGCGCGTCCGTCCAGCCGGCCGCAATCATCTGCTCATAGGTCGCGCCGTTGGCGGGCGGCAGCATCACGCGCACCGGGGCGGCCGGTGCCGCAGGCGGCAAGGGCGGCGTCAGGAACGCAGGATTCGGCTGCACGACGACCGGCGGTGGGGCGGCGGGCGGCGGAACAGCGGGCGGCGGGACAGCAGCAGCAGGCAGCGGGGCCGAGTAGCCGCCTGGAACAGCAGGTGCGGCGGGCGCGGCTGGCGGTGCGACCGTCCCGGCGTTGGCGGGCAGCCCACCGACCGGCGTGGGAGACGCACCGGGCGGCAGAGGCGCCTGGCCGAAGCCGACGCTTGTCGGGTCGGGGCCGATGATGATCTCCGAGCCAAACCCGGAATGCGCCACCATGCTGTGGTTGAGGTAGATGCCCGGCTGCTGCGTCGAGCCGTTGCCCTCCACCGTGGCCGCCACCTGCACGTAGTAGCCGAGCTTGACGGCGTTCGGTTCGACGATCGGCGCCGTGCCGTTGGCGTTGAAGATTTTCGGCGCGTAGCCGCTGCTGAACGTCAGCACCCAATGGCCACGAAAGCCCTCGCGGTCACACGGGCGCCGCCCGGCGCGGTTGGGGATCGGCGAGTCGCCGTCCACGATCTTCCACGCGAAGGACGGCGCGTTGGCCTGACCGTTCGGGAACGACTTCTGGCCCACGGTCCAGATCTTGGCACCCCACTCGGTCTGATTCCAGTGCTGCTCGCCGTTCTTCGGGATGGCCACGGAGAAGAAGTAGTCCACGCGGGGCTGCCCGGCGTTCGGGCCGCTCTTGACGACGAGCGGATTGCCCTCCGCATCGGTCGTCTGGCCTTTGTAGAGGCTGCCCTGGACCAGCCGTCCGACAGGGGTCGTCAGTGAGATGGATTCAGTCATTTTTTCTCTCCAAACGCCTCTCGGGCGCGGTCAGTGTTGATCGGAACCAGCTTGGCTGACCCCGACTTCCGTTCAGCGTATGCGGCCAGGATCTCAGCCGGCACGCCCAGCTTCTTGGCCTGTGTGGGCGTCACCGGTTCCGGCGTCTTGGCCAGACTGACGCCGAGCGCCTTGCCCAACGCCATCACCTCCTCGACCGGCTTCGACCAGTCCAGGCGTCCCGGCACGTGCTCAATGTGCCAGCCGTGAACCGGACGCCCGCGCTGGATCTCGGCCATCGCCTGACCCTGCAGCCCGGCCAATCGTGTTTCCAGCATCGCCGCCGCCCGAGTCAGCAGCGACAACTCAACGCCCAGCGCCAGCGTGCCCATCTCGTGCGGGATCGCCTGTTGCGCCAGCTCGACCGCGTCCAACGCCGCCGACTGCAGCGCCGGACAGACCGAGCGGGCCGGGCAGTATTTGCAGTGGCGGCCGACGATGGCGCGCGGATTGTAGCCCAAAGCCTCCAACGCGGCGGCCCGCAAGCGCTCGCCGTACGCCCGCACCTCGCTTGCAGTCAGCCGCCACGTGCGCGCCGGGCCAAGCCGATGACGCGGGCGGGGCTGGATGATTGACAACTCGAAGCGCCAATCCTCGCCCGCGTAATTGACCATCCCGTTGGCGTAGGCGATCAGCTGCGGGTTCTCGAACGCTTCCACGAGACCCCAGCCATACTTGAAGTCGTAGACGCGGGCGACCTTATGCTCGTAGTCAAGAACGTAGGCGTCGCACGTACCCCAGACCTCCGCGTGGACGCCCGTAGCGTAGAGCCGACGTTCGCAGAAAATCTGTCCGCCCGCCGTGTTCTCCACGAACCGCACGAACTCCATGACGTGCTCGGCCATGTCGTCGGGCAGGCCGGGCGGCAGCACGCCGGTCTCCAGGCGGATGCGCGCCGCCTCGTGCGCCCGCGTGCCTTCCTCGGCCTCGGGCGTTTCCGCCGAGGCGGCGAGGTTACGACCGAGCGACACTGATCCGGGGCAGTTCGCCCAGATATAGGCGCTGCTCGGGCTCAGCCGGCTGTGCTCACCCATTCAAGCCCAGCCCGTCCAGCACCGCCGGAATCTGCTCGGGTTGATCCGACAGCGACAGCAGGCCGTTCGGCAACTGCAGGCTAGCGAGCGTCTCGACCAGCTGCGTCTGCGTGATCGTGCCCGCCGCCATCGCTTGTGTGATCCGACCCATGGCCTCCAACAGCGTCGGCGCGGCGACGGGGGCCGGCGGCGGCGCGGGCACGGCGGCCGCGACCGGGGCGGGCGGCGGTGCGGGCACCGAGGGGGGAGCCGCCGTCACGCCGCGCAACTCGTTCGTCACCTGCAGCACGAGCGCCTCGTCCACACCGCGGCGCTGGCGCCAGGTGCCGTTGGCGTTCTTGGCGTGCGTGGCAGCGTGGATGCGCTCGTCCCACGGCAGGCCGCGGCTGTCCAGCTCGCCCGGCGTGTAGCTTGCCGCAGACTCGTCGTCCGCCGCGGCAACGGTTGGCGTCTCGTAAACGACGGGCTCTGCGGATGGCGGCGGCGTCATGCGCCACGCAGATGACTCAGAGTCATACAGCATTGGCGCGGCGGCTGCCTGAACGTCGCCTGGAGCCGGTGACGTTGCCGGCATGACGCCGCCGGGCATCGCTGCGCCGAACAGCCGGCTATCGAACATATCGGGCGTCTCGCGCGACAGCCGCGCTTCTGTGCGCTCCTTGAGTAGCACGTCGAGCATGGCCCGCATGGCCACCAATTCAGCGGTGGGCGCGTCGAGATTGAGATGAATGGTTGTTGTTGGCATATCTTCCTCTTGGTGTTGACGACCCTCTCTGACTATCCTAACCTGACCGTCACGTCAACAGGGTCGATCATGCACCTCAGAGATTACCAGCAGCAGATGTTGAATGATATCGACGCGGCCTGGAGCCGAGGCGATCGCAACGTCTGTGCGGTGCTGCCGACCGGTGCGGGGAAAACCGTGCTCTTCGGCACGGCCTTGCGCAAGCACGATGGTGGCGCTTGCGCCATTGCCCACCGCAAGGAGCTGGTCGGGCAGATGTCGCTGACGTTGGCGAAGCTCGGCGTGCGCCACCGGATCGTTGCGCCGGACGCGAGCGTGCGCGACATCGTCGGTCTCCACACGCGGTTGCTCGGCAAGTCGGCGTACGATCCGCACGGCAGGATCGGCGTGGCCGGCGTGGACACGCTCGTCAAGCGCGAGATGGACGCCTGGATGAAGACGGTCAGCCTCTGGGTGTGCGACGAGGGCCATCATCTGCTGGCTGACAACAAATGGGGCCGCGCCTCGCAGATGTTTTCCGGCGCGCGCGGCCTGGGCGTGACCGCCACGCCGATGCGGGCGGACGGCAAAGGCCTCGGGCGCCACAACGACGGCGTCTACGACACGCTGATCGTCGGGCCGGGGATGCGCGATCTGATTGACCACCGGTATCTGACTGACTATCGCATCTTCGCCCCGAAATCGGACATCGACCTGAGCGCCGTGCCGGTCAGCGCCACGACCGGCGACTACCAGGCCCCGGCGTTGCGCGAGGCTGCCCGCAAGAGCCACATCGTCGGCGACGTGGTGGACAGCTACCTGCGCATCGCCCGCGGCGCGCTCGGCGTGACGTTCTGCGTGAGTGTCGAGTTGGCAGTCGAGACTGCCGCTCGGTACCGCGAGGCCGGGATCTCGGCGGAGTGCGTGTCGGCGGATACACCGGACGCAGCGCGGGCCGAAGTCTTGCGCCGGTTCGCCCGTCGCGAGGTGTTGCAGCTCGTCAACGTGGACCTGTTCGGCGAGGGGTTCGACCTGCCGGCGATCGAGGTCTGCAGCATGGCCCGCCCCACCGAAAGCTACGGCCTCTACGTGCAACAGTTCGGTCGGGCGCTGCGGCCGATGCCCGGCAAGGACCGCGCGACGATCATAGACCACGTCGGCAACGTCATGCGCCACGGGCTGCCTGACGCGCCGCACGTGTGGACGCTCGACCGGCGGGAGCGGCGAGCCAAGTCGTCTGCCGAGCGCGAGATGCAGATCCGCGTGTGCTCCTCTTGCGCGGGTGTCTACGAACGGTTCCTCAAAGCCTGCCCGTACTGCGGCCACGTGGAGGTGCCAGTATCGCGCGCCGGGCCGTCGTTTGTGGACGGCGATCTGCTGGAGCTTGACCCAGCGGTGCTGGCGCGGCTGCGGGGCCAAGCGGCGCGGATTGACGACATGCCGCTCATCCCGCATGGCGCAAGCCCGGAGGTGCGCGGGGCCATCCTCAAACGGCACCGGGAGCGCCAGGCGGCGCAGCGGCGGTTGCGCGACGTGATCGCGATCTGGGCGGGCTGGCAGCGCCACCTTGGCCGCGACGATGCAGAGGGCTATCGTCGATTCTACCACGCGTTCGGCACCGATGTGGCTACAGCGCAGACGCTCGGCCGCGCGGAAGCCGAGTCGCTCGCGGATCGCGTCGCCGCAGAGTTGGCGCGGGAGAATGTGATGATGGGGGAAGTGGCATGAGCGAGTCCGACGCCCAGGCCCGCGTGCGCTTGCTGGCCTCGCGCGACGGCGCCCGACTGTGGCGCAACAACTGCGGCGCCGGGGTGCTGCAGAACGGCAGCTTCGTGCGGTGGGGTCTCGCCAACGAGAGCCACGCGATGAACACGCGCATCAAGAGCGGCGACTTGATCGGCCTCGCGCCGGTCATCATCACGCCGGCTCATGTCGGCCAACTGTTCGGGCGGTTTGTGAGCCGTGAGGTTAAACGGCCCGGCTGGGCGTACAAAGGGACAGATCGCGAGCGGGCGCAGAAGGCGTGGGCCGATCTGATCAACAGTCTCGGCGGCGACGCCAAGTTCACGACGGGGGAATGGGAATGAGGTTGCCGGGCCACGAGCGCAAGCAGCGCCTGATCGACGCCGCGATGCCGCTGGCTGAGCAGCATGGCTACCGGCGTGTCAGCCGCGACATGGTGGCCGAGGCGGCTGAGGTCAGCCCGGCGCTGCTGTCGCGCTACTGGTCCGCCCCGCAGTTCCATACGGCTATCATGACCCGGGCGGTCGAGACGGCCAATCTTCGCGTCATCGGCCAGGGCTTGGCGGATCGGCATCCGGTCGCCCTGAGCGCGCCCATCGGCCTGCGGCACGCCGCGGCCGCACGACTGATCGGGGGATAGCGCGTGGCCGCCTATTACAACGAAATTGACCCTTACGCCGCCGACTGGCTGCGCAACCTCATCAAAGCCGGGCACATCGCCGATGGAGACGTGGATGACCGAGACATTCGAGACGTGCGGCCCGACGACCTGCGAGGATACGCCCAGGTCCATATGTTCGCTGGCCTCGGCGGTTGGTCTTACGCGCTGCGCCTCGCGGGATGGGCGGACGACCGGCCCGTCTGGACCGGAAGTTGCCCCTGCCAACCTTTCAGCCAGGCAGGCCGAGGCGGCGGGGTTGCTGACGAGCGGCACCTGTGGCCACATTTCTTCTATCTCATCCGCGAGTGCCGCCCTGGCCGACTCTTTGGCGAGCAGGTTTCGAGCCCAGACGGCCTCGCTTGGTTCGACCTTGTACAATCAGACCTGGAAGGTGCGGGCTACGCCGCAGCTGCGCTTGATATCTGCGCGGCGAGCGTCGGCGCCCCGCACATCCGGCAGCGACTGTATTGGATGGCCGAATCCACACGCCAACAGCACGACGGGGGCCGGATCGGCAGGACGGGGCGGCGGCTTGAATATTCAGACGGCGGTCACTCTGACGGGTTGGCCGACGCCAACCAGCCAGCCGGCGGGAAGGGAGTATTCGGACCCCGACAAGGCGATGGCGAGAGCACTTGGCCCGCACGCGAACGACCTGAAAGATTTTGCGCAGATGGCGGGGTGGCCGACGCCTCGTGCGGAGGACGCGGAGAGCACCGGGTTCAGCAGCAAGCGGTTGGCGGCGGGCAAGACGCCGGACAAGCTGAATGCGCTGGCGACGCATGTGCTAAGTGGGTGGGTCAGTCCAACGGCGCAAGATGGCTCGCGCGGTGGACTGCCAGCGAGGCCGCAGGACACCGGGGTTCCGCTGTCGCAGCAAGCGGTGATGGCGGGCTGGGCCCCCCCGCAGACCCGAGACCACAAGGGCAGTCGCACCGGGGAGACGATGTACACGGATCGGGCGGGTCGTCCGCTGAACGAGCAGGTGGCGAACTTGTTAGACGGTTGGACGGTGGGCTGCGGCCCGGCTCGACGAACGGCTTCTGGCGAGATCCTGACTGGCTCTTCTGCCGGGATGGAAAGTGGCGGCCAGTTAGCACCCTCCCACAGCCGCTGGTTGATGGGTCTTCCGAGAGCTTGGGACGAGTGCGCCCCGAAATCATTGCCCAAGTCGAGGAAAAAATAAATGCGGCAACAGCACAAAGCGAAAGCAGCAGAACCACGGCAATGCGAGACTTGCTCGACTACCTTGCAACGGAGGCGAAACGATGCTGGGCGTCTGGAGGGCTTCCGGGACTTCATGAGGCGCCGTTTTTGCTCGCTTTCTTGCGCCAACTCCAGGAACAAGGGTGGCGAATCGCGGAATGCCTATCTGTTCCACGCCCGCAAACTTTTGCTCCCGGCCTGCGAGGCTTGCGGGGCAACGGAGAACCGTCAAGCGCACCATGTGAACACGGACTGGCGGGACAACTCGCCGGAGAACGTGCAGACCTTGTGCTTGTTTTGTCATCACTTCTGGCACGCCATGCACGAGAGGCTTGGGATGACGCCTACGCAGCGCATGCCGAGACTGGTTTTCCTCTCGCCCATGGTGCCAGAAACCGCATGGGACGACTGCGCGCCTACGGCAACGCGATCGTCGCGCCGCTCGCGGCAGAGTTCATAAAAGCCGCTACACGCTGATCCCCTTTGACCGAGAGCGGTTATGTGATGGACCTCGCCTATATCGTCTACCGGCTGCAACCGTCCGTCGCGCGCCCCGGCAAGACCGACAAAGTCCCGCTCGACCACCGAGACGGGCGCGGCGCCAATCCGCTTGATCCCGCGGTCTGGACCGATCTCACGACCGCGGGCGCTGCGGCCGCCCGGCTCGGGGCCGGACACGGCGTCGGTCTCGTTGTGCGGCCCGGGCAGTGGTTCCTGGACCTCGACAACTGCCTGCAGCCGGACAACACGTGGTCTTCGCTCGCCGTGCAGATGTGCCAGGCGCTCGCTGGCTGCTACGTGGAGGTGTCGGCGAGCGGGCGGGGTCTGCACATCATCGGGCGCGGCGTGCTGCCAGCGCACGGGACGCGAAACGGCGCCCTGGGCATGGAACTCTACAGCAGCGGGCGGTTCTGCGCGCTGACCGGCACGCACGCCCAAGGCAGCCTGGACGCCGAGAGTCCGGTCATCGGCGCTATCGCCGCCACCTATTTCCCGCCCCTGGTCAGCCCCGAGACGCCCGTCGAGTGGACGACCGGCCCGTGCGAAGGCTGGGCGGGCCCTGCCGACGACGAGACGCTCGTGCGCCGGATGCTGGTCGCGCAGTCCGCCGCCGCGGCGTTCGGTGGCAAAGCAAGCCTGCAGCATCTGTGGGAGGGCGACGAGGACGCTCTTGGGCGCGCGTTCCCGGACAGTGGCGGCCGGGCGTTCGACGCAAGCGCCGCCGACGCCGCCCTGGCGCAGCATTTGGCCTTCTGGACGGGCAAGGATTGCGAGCGCATCGAGCGACTCATGCGGGCATCCGGCCTCAGCCGGGACAAATACGACCGCCAGGACTACATGTTCGCCACGATCACACGGGCATGCGCACTGCAAGGGCCGGTGTTGAGCGGCCGGCCGCCCGTCGTCGCGACTGCCGATCCGAGCGGCGCAGTCGCAGCCACGCCTGGTGCGATGCCGGGCCTCATCATCGCCAGCGACTACCCGCGGCATTTCGAGGGCTGTGTCTACATTGAAGACCGCTACGCGGCGGCCGTGCCGGACGGCTCAATCCTCAGCCCGCAGCAATTCCGGGCGAGCGGCCGCTACGGCGGGCACCGGTTCATGCTCGACGACCAGAAGGTGACGCGCAACGCCTGGGAGGCGTTCAGCGAGGCCGAGGTGTGGCAGGCCCCGTTCGCTCACACGCTCTGCTTCCGCCCCGAGCTGCCGCCGCGGTCCATCATCTCGGATGCCGGCCGCCTGCTCTACAACAGCTACGTGCCGATTCAGACCCGCGTGGTAGACGGCGACCCGGAGCCGTTCCTGCGGCATCTGCGGCTGCTGTTCCCGGTCGAGCGCGACCGGCAGTGGCTGCTGGCCTGGATGGCCCGCGCGGTGCAGTCGCCCGGGGTGAAGCTGCAATGGGCGCCGCTGATCCAGGGGTGCGAGGGAAACGGCAAGACGTTCTTGTCCCACGTGATGATCCACTGCATCGGCGAGCGCTATTGCCACACCGCTAACGCGCAGGATTTCAGCAACAAGTTCAACGGCTGGATGGAAGGCAAGCTGTTCTGCGCGCTGGAGGAGATTTACACCAGCGACCGGCGCGACGTGCTCGACGCCCTTAAAGTGATGATCACGAACAGTCGTGTCGAGATCCAGGCCAAAGGCCAGAACCAAGTGACGGGCGACAACCGCGTGAATTTCATGCTGTTCACCAACCACAAGGACGCGATCAGCAAGACACAAAACGACCGCCGCTACGGCATGTTCTTCACCGATCAGCAGGAGGCGGCTGACCTCGCCCGCTGCGGCATGGGCGGCGCCTATTTCCACACACTCTACGCCTGGCTGCGGGCGGACGGGGGCGCCATCATCAACGGGTTCCTGCGCGCCTATCAGATTCCGGCCGAGATGGACCCGGCGGGCCTGGCGCACCGGTCGCCGCAGACCAGCAGCACGGCCGCCGCGATCGTGGAAAGCATGGGGCCGGCGGAACAGGCGATCCTAGAGGCGGTCGGCTCCGAGGAGACAGGATTCCGCGGCGGTTGGGTGTCGTCTCACTGGCTGGACGAGATGCTGAAACGCCGCAACCTGCGCAACCGGTGCCCGCCGAACAGCTGGGATCGGATGATGCAAACCCTGGGATACGTCAAGCACCCGGCGCTGGCGGGCGGCCGCGTCAACAACCCCGTGACGCCGGACGGCACGAAGCCGCGGCTGTGGGTGCTCAAGGACAGCATCCCGGCGTTGAATTTGTCCTCGCCCGCTGCGGTCGCCGCGGCCTATACGAAGGCGAACTCAGATCTTGCGGCGACGGCAGCGACAGGGAGACAGGCATGATGAGCCGCGACGACAGCAGC